>Ga0180008_1000135_pt1 | contig 75014 bp, 55 predicted proteins | sample MM_PW_MetaG_FD_121121 | JGI IMG/M metagenome (GOLD analysis project Ga0180008, IMG submission 121121) | Groundwater microbial communities from the Aspo Hard Rock Laboratory (HRL) deep subsurface site, Sweden - MM_PW_MetaG | ecosystem: Environmental > Aquatic > Deep subsurface > Groundwater... | reverse complement strand
CAAAGTCGCGTTTGAAGGCAAACGGGTTGCTGCCGTCCAGGCTCAAGGTCATGTCCACCATGCGCCAGGTGGAGAACTCGAAGAACCGTGCCAGGCCCCTCAGGCCATCGCTTGTCGTGAACGTGTGTTGAGCCCACATGGCACCAGCGCGGGTCCAGATCACGCCTTCAAACAGCGTCTTGACGACGCGGTTGGTGTTGTCGTCCGACAGCGCCTTGGACAGCGGACCGGCTGCCGTGGCCAGAACCCTCTCCCAGCCCCCAGCCAAGCGCCCAGCCGGAGTGTTCTTGCCACGGTCGGGGAAGGTCAGCGCCTTCTTGAGGACGGAGTAAACCTTGTCCCACTTCAATACCTGCAGCGAGCCCAGCACATGCTCTGTCACGTCCTTCTGGTTGCCCAGCAGGGCGTTCCAAACCAGGGCCTCGGGCGCGCCAGGCTTCTTGTGGACAACCTGGGTCTCCATCCATTGCTTGCAGCGATCCGTCACCCCCATGCCGTGGATGAGATTGCAGGCCATTTCTTCATAAGCGACCGCATCGAGCCGGGTGCAGGGGTCGAAGTCCATCTGGCGCATGGCCAGGGTGCTGGGGTGATCGAGCCAGGCCAGGTGATCAACGGCGGCCCGCTCGACGGCCTTTTGCAACTTCTCAACCTGTGCTCTGTACGCCTTCAGGAAGCGCTCCGGTTCAGCGACATCGCGCAGGTTGTCGGCGTACTCAGCCCAGGCTTGCTTGCTCTGCTTGTCGACGCTGGCCCGTCGGCGCTCTTGCATCGTGGCTTGCGGCAGCTCCGTTGGCTTCCATGCCACTGGCTTGCCGTCCGGGCCCATCTTGGTGATGGTGCCGACCGGGTGGTGTTGGGCCACGTCATGTCGCTGCGCTTCCGCTTCGTCAAACGCCTGTTCAGCCTCTGCCTCCACTTGCATCCTGAATGACTCGATCACCTCGGCGGACAGGAACGCTCGCTGGTGCTCAGCCGCGTGGCGGGTGGCCGCTTCCATCTGAGTGTTGCGCAGTTCGTTGAGTTGCTCGACCACGCCCTCCGGGTCGTCCAACATCAGGATGACGGACTTGCCCTTGAACATGTCAGGGTGCCCAGGTGGCGCAGTGCTTTCCTCGATGCGCCGCACTTTCTGGGCGAACTCATCGGCGGCGCCAAACCGAATCGCATTGATCGGCTCTATGGCGGATCCGAACGCTTTGCGCAACGCAGTGGAAGGCCAAAAGCCGCTCTGGCCATCGGCAAAGTCAATGACATGGCTGCGCAGGTGCTCAGCATCCAGCGGCAGCATGTGCCTGCCGGGCCGCTGGCCCTTGGCCACGGCCTTGGGGCTGAAGCTCACGCCGCGCCATTCTCTGGCCTTCTTCGTACCGATGGGCTTGCCATCCGGCCCTGCCACCGTCGCCTCGGCGTTATCGGTGTAGCGCTGCAAGGTGGCTTCTGACCACAGACGTGGGCTGAAGGCCATCCAGACATTGCCTACGGCATTGGCATGCGCGATGCTGATCAGGTGCGCCTGATGGTTGGCTGCGCCTTGGCGGCACTGCTTGATCTCGCCTGCATCCAGGTGGGGCTGGATGCCCTTCGCGTAGTGCGGAACGCGCACCTGTTGCAAGAGTTGGCGAGTCAGGCCGTTGCGCATGACCTGCCAGATGTCCCAACGCTGCTTGTCCGGATAGAAGAGGTAAACATAGCCTTCGCGCATGACGCGTGCCACCGGCGCGGCGTTGGCCAGCTTGGTGCGATCCAGGGCAGGGTCAAAGGCCGCAGGCCAACTCACACCCGCCTGCTTGACGGCTGCCTCATGGTCCTTGGCCACCACGGAGGGCAGCACCACCAGCAGTTGCAGGTGCGTGCGGTAGCACTGCTGGCAAGGCTCGCCCGGGATGTAGTGCGGGCGCCCGCTGGAGGCGTCCTGTACGCTGGTGACGTATTGCTCTTTGCGCGCTTGTTGCTCGGCGGTCAGCATGATTCGGAACCCTGTTTCATATGTGTGTGCTGCTGCGCTGATGGTTCAGTGCAGCGCGGCTGAGGCCTGTCGGCCGTCAGCACGTGTGGCGGATTGCCAGCGTTGCCAGAACTGCGGCGGCAGTCGTTCGTGCAGTTCGGTCAGGGGCAAGCCCTCCGTCACCAAGGCACGGATCGCCGCCAGCCAGTCCGCATCGTTACGTGCCTGTTCTGGCAGCGGTAAGGCCTGCAATGCGTAAGCGGTCAGCCCTGGCCCGCGAAGGCCCAGGTTCTTGGCTTCCAGGATCAGTGACTGGACCCGGGCCAACGCATCGGGCGGAACAGGGCTGCCCTCAAGTTGGGCTTGATCTCGCCAGCGCTCCAAGATGTCCCGCACGGCGGGCACCTCTTCCACGGCCAGAATCTGGTCGCGGGACAGTTGCCTGGCCTGGTGAGCGTTGCCTGGCGCCGCTGCATGCTCCTCTGGGTGATCGGCCCGGTACACCTTGACCTGCCCGAAGGGGTCGATGCCCACCCAGGTGGCGTCGCCCAGCAGTGCCGTTCGCTGGGGCGCGGTCAGCGTGGGCCACAGGGTGTGAAGGTGATCCGGACAGAACCAGCGCACCCAGTAGGTGTGCCCGCCAGCACGGTGGTTGGGGGCTGCGTGGCGGAATCTCTGTGCGATCTCGCTGGCGGATTCGTTGCTGACGATCCATCCGCCAATCGTCAGGTTGGACAGATCCAGCTCGTCGTTGTGCAGCGCGCGGTCGTAGGCTGCTCGCCCAGCGGTTTCTTGCGACGCTTGGGTGATGCTCGATTCCAGCAAGGGGTCGTCCAGCGCCGGGTGCGTCTCCAGCAGATAGGCGGCCACCTTCGAGCAATCGAGCGTGATGAGGCGGGCTGCTCGGTCAGGCCGGATGGCCAGGCTGCCGGCAGGTGGCTGGATGAGCGCAGCTGCCCTGCGCTCATCGTTGGCTAGGCTCAATGGGTCTGACAGCTCTGGGATGTAGACGAGATGCAACTGGGCATCTGGCGAGTGTTTCAGACCAGAGGCCAGCGCCTCTAGTACCGTGGCCCGCAGGCCATCGAAATTGGTTTCCACACGGGGCTTCCTGATTGAGTATTTGTAGGCAGCGGCCCATGTCTTGGATGGAGCGCTCTGCGCCCGCAGGCTGCCAAGAAATTCTACCGGCTGACCTCGACCATATCTGGCAGCTGTAAGGTGATAGCCGGCTTTGACGATGACTCTGTGTTACTGGTCATGAACGCTGCGCTGGTGAGGGGATGGGGGGGCAGTTTTTGTAGGGTGCTGGAGCCGGCGCGTGGGCACCACCTTCCTGATCGTGACCCACGACCCACGACCCTCGCCTGGCTGCCCGATGCGACCGCGTCATCGAGCTGGTCGACGGCCGCATCGACCGAGACGGCTCGCCCGAAGCCGGCCTTCAGCAGGGATGAATTTCATTCAAGCCTGATTGAAAACATGTCGCTTGATTCAAGCGGTCTGCTTGCCCACACTGCCCCCATCTCAGGAACCAGGCAGTCAGAAGGCCAGCATGAATCAGCACAACCCCCACACCTCCGCCCACATCCTGGGCTTTCCGCGCATCGGTGCGCAGCGCGAACTCAAGTTCGCCCTCGAAGGGTTTTGGCGCGGTGAGCGCAGCGAAGCCGAGCTGCGCCGCACGGGTGCCGAGCTGCGCCAGCGCCACTGGGCCCTGCAACGCGAAGCCGGGCTCGACGCCGTCACCGTCGGCGACTTCGCCTGGTACGACACCACCCTGACCCTGGCCGCCACGCTGGGCGCCTTGCCCGCGCGCTTCGGCTTTGACGCGCACACGCTGAGCCTGGCACAGCACTTCGAGCTGGCGCGTGGCAACGCCGCTCAGCCGGCCATGGAAATGACCAAGTGGTACGACACCAACTACCACCACCTGGTGCCCGAGCTCACACCCGACACCGCGTTCGCGGGCGGTGTGAACTGGCTGCTCGACGAGGTGGACGAAGCGCAGGCGCTGGGCCACCGCGTCAAGGCCGTGCTGCTGGGCCCCGTCAGTTTCCTGTGGTTGTCCAAGGGCCATGGCGAGCACGCCGGCTTCGATCGCCTGAGCCTGCTGCCGCGCGCGGTGCAGGCCTACCGCCGCGTGTTGCAAGGTTTGCGCGAGCGAGGGGTCGAATGGGTGCAGGTCGATGAGCCCGCTTTGTGTCAGGACCTGCCCGCCGACTGGCTGGCCGCCTTCCAGCCGGCCTACGACGAGCTGGCGGCGGACCTGCGCGGATCGGGCACGAAGCTGTTGCTGGCCACTTACTTCGACACCGCTGCAGACCACGCGGTGCTGGCGAGCCAGCTGCCGGTTCAGGGCTTCCACATCGACCTGGTGCGGGCGCCGCAGCAGCTCGATGCCTGGTTGGCCGCCTTGCCAGCCACCGCTGTCCTGTCGGTGGGCGTGATCGACGGGCGCAACATCTGGCGCAGCGACCTGGACCGCGCACTGGGCTTGCTGCAACCTCTCAAGGCCCAGTTGGGCGAGCGCCTGTGGGTGGCGCCATCTTGCTCGCTGCTGCACGTGCCCGTGTCGCTGGACCACGAGGTCAAGCTCGACGCCGAGGTCAAAGGCTGGTTGGCGTTCGCCACCGAGAAGCTGCAGGAGTTGCGCGTCATCGCCCGCGCGCTCAACGAAGGCAGCCAAGCTGTGTCCACGCAGCTCGAACAACAGCGACAGGCGCTGGCCGCACGCCGCACCTCCGGCCGTGTCACCAACCCAGTTGTGCAAAAGCGCCTGGCCCAACTCACGGCCGACATGGCCCAGCGACACAGCCCCTTCGTGCAGCGCCAGGCTGTTCAACGCGAGGCTTTGCAACTGCCCGACTGGCCCACCACCACCATCGGCTCCTTCCCGCAGACCACGTCGATCCGCCAGGCGCGATCGGCCTGGCGCAGGGGCGAGCTCTCGGCCACCGACTACCTGCAGCGCATGCGTGCCGAGATCGAACACGCGGTCAGGCAGCAGGAAGCCTGGGGCCTGGACGTGCTGGTGCATGGCGAGGCCGAGCGCAACGACATGGTCGAGTACTTCGGCGAGCAGCTGTGGGGTTATGCCTTCAGCGACAACGGCTGGGTGCAGAGCTACGGCTCGCGCTGCGTCAAGCCGCCGGTGCTGTACGGAGATGTCTTCCGTCCCGAGCCCATGACGGTCGAGACCACGCGTTATGCGCAGTCGCTCACCGAGCGGCCCATGAAGGGCATGCTCACCGGCCCGGTCACGATGCTGCAGTGGTCCTTCGTGCGCGACGACCAGCCGCGCGAAACCACCGCGCTGCAACTGGCCCTGGCCATCCGCGAAGAGGTGGCCGACCTGGAGAAAGCCGGCATCCGCGTCATCCAGATCGACGAGCCCGCCTTCCGTGAAGGCCTGCCGCTGCGCCGAGGTGACTGGGCGGTGTACCTCGATTGGGCCGTGCGCGCTTTCAAGGTCTCTTCGTGCTGCGTGCGCGACGAGACCCAGGTGCACACCCACATGTGCTACTCGGAGTTCAACGACATCCTGCCCAGCATCGCGGCGATGGATGCCGACGTCATCACCATCGAGACCTCACGCTCGGCGATGGAGCTGCTCGACGGCTTCGGTGCCTTCCACTACCCCAACGAGATCGGGCCCGGGGTGTACGACATCCACTCGCCACGCGTGCCATCGGTCGAAGCCATGGTGCGGCTGTTGCGCCGTGCCGCCGAGGTCGTGCCGGCCGAGCGGCTGTGGGTCAACCCCGACTGCGGCCTCAAAACCCGAGGCTGGGTGGAGACCGAAGCCGCGCTGCGCAACATGGTCGCAGCCGCCGGCGTGCTGCGGCGCGAGGCGGGCCTTCAGCGTGCGGCCTGAGCCGTTTGGACGCACCAGCTTGGTGATGTTGTGAACCACCTCAGTGAAAGTGATCACGTTTGACGCAAACCGTTCGGTAAGTAACACGAGGTCACGCTTCTGACGCCCATGCGTCGAACGCCAGTCGATACAGTCGCACCCCATGGACAGCCAGGTGAGCTGGCGATCCCAGTTCATGGCGGAGGCGGCTTTGCAGGCGATCGAGACACAAGCGGAACCAGGTCAGGCACAGGCCGAGGTGGGCCTGAGGGGCGCCATGGCCATGGGCGCGGTGGCCGCCGTGGCCTTGAGCGCTTGCGGCGCGGGCTCTCAAGGCTTCGAAGCCATGACCGCCGAGCGCGCCGCCCGCCTGCTCAACCAGGGTGGCCTGGGCTCCACGCCTGCGGAGGTCAACGAGATCCTGGACCAGGGCGCAGAGACCTGGTTCGAGGCGCAAAAGCGCATGCCCATCGGGCCCTCGATCTGGCAGTGGGCCACCGACCATGGCCACGCCAACCGCGCCTTGGCCCGCAGCGACTTCGGCCTGGACCAGGCCCTGTGGTGGCGCTTGTGCAACTCGCAGGACGTGATGCGCCAGCGCATGGTGCTGGCGCTCAGCGAGATCTTCGTGGTCTCGCCACTGAACATGGTGGCCTACTGGCGCCAGTTCGGCTGCATCGCGTGGTGGGAGCTGCTGGAGCAACATTGCTTTGGCAACTTCCGCGACCTGCTCACGCACGTCACGCTGTCGCCCGCCATGGGCGTGTACCTGAGCATGCGCGGCAGCGCCAAGGAAACGCCCTCAGGCCGCCGCCCCGACGAGAACTACGCGCGTGAGCTGCTGCAGCTGTTCACCATCGGGCTGCACGAGCTCAACACCGACGGCTCGCCCATTCAGCCCCTGACCGAAACCTACGACGCCGACACCGTTGGGCAGCTCGCGCGTGCGCTCACCGGTTGGGACGTCGACGGCTTCAACCCCTTCGACCCGGAAGGCCCGTGCGAGTACTGGCGCAAGCCCATGGTCTTTCATGCCGATCGTCATGCGGTGGGTGACAAGCGCGCGCTTGGGGTCAACATCCCCGACGGCACACCAGGCCCAGAGGCCCTGCGCCTGGCCCTGGACGCCGTGTTCGCCCACCCCAACGTCGGGCCCTTCATCTCGCGCCAGCTGATCCAGCGGCTGGTGACCAGCAACCCGAGCCCCGCCTACGTTCGGCGCGTGGCCCTCACGTTCGAGAACAACGGCGCGACGACGCCGGTGCGTGGCGACCTGGCCGCCGTGTTGCGCGCCGTGCTGTCCGACCCCGAGGCCCGGCCTGAGAAAACCGAGCCGGCCGCTGGCGCCATCAACGTGCAGACCGACGGCAAGCTGCGCGAGCCGCTGCTGCGCCTGTTGCAGTGGCTGCGCCTGAGTCGCGCCACCTCCACCGACGATCGCTGGAACGTGCCTGACCTGTCTGGCACCGACATGATCGGGCAGGCCCCGCTGCGCGCGCCCTCGGTGTTCAACTTCTTCCGGCCGGGTTACGTGCCGCCCAACAGCGAGGTGGAGCGCTTGGGCATGGTGGCGCCCGAGTTCCAGGTCACCAACGAGTCGACGGTGATCGGCTACGCCAACTTCCTGCGCAACGTGCTGCCCTTCGGCGGCGCCGGCATCTTGCCCAACTACGAAGACTGGCTGCTGTACGCCGACGACGTGCCCACCCTGGTCGACAAGCTCGATTTGCACCTCACCGGCCGCATGCTCTCGCGCCCCACGCTCGACACCATCGTGCAGGGCGTGAGCTCGATCACCGGGCAGTCGAGCAACGAGCGCCGCAACCGCGTGCTGGCCGCCTTCTTCCTGGTCATGACCTGCCCCGAGTACCTGGTGCAGCGCTGACATCCACTCGCCAAGACCTTCGCCATGAACGACCACTCGCCCAGCCGCCGCGCCTTTTTGCAACGCACCGCTTGGCTGTCAGCTGCCGGGGCGGCCGCTCCTTTTGCGATGAACCTGGCCACGATGGCCGAGGTCGCCGCGCAAACCTCTGGTGCGGGCGACTACAAGGCGCTGGTGTGCGTGTTCATGCAGGGTGGCAACGACCATGGCAACACCCTGCTGCCGGTCGATCCCAGCAGCCATGCGGTCTATGCGAAGGCCCGCAGCGATCTCGCCCTGCCGCTGTCCAGCCTGGTGGGCACCACCTTGGCCTCCGACGCGTCCAGCAACCTGGGTGGCCGTCAAGTGGCCCTGGCGCCTGCGTTGCAGCCGCTCAAGGACCTGTACGACGGAGGGCGCCTGGCTGGCCTGCTCAACATTGGCACGCTGGTCGAGCCCACCACCCTGGCGCAGTACCGGGCCCAGTCGGTGCCCCTGCCGCCCAAGCTGTTTTCGCACAACGACCAGCAAGCCGCCTGGCAGTCACACGGCGCCGAGGGCACCTCGGCTGGCTGGGGTGGTCGGGTGGTCGATGCCGCGTTGTCGAACAACGGCCAGGCTTCGCTGACCTGCATCAACACCTCGGGCAACGCCGTGTTCGTGGCGGGTGAGCAGGCGGTGCCTTTCATGGTCAACCCCGCTGGCGTGCCGGCCGTGGCCGCGCTGGGCGGTGGCATGTTCGGCTCGGCGGCCTGCGAGCAGGCCTTCCTCAAGCTGGTGACGCAAACCAGCCAGGCCCATGTGCTGGCCGCCGAACACGCCAAGGTGATGAAGCGGGCCCTGGACACCAACGGCCAGTTGCGATCGGCCCTGTCGGGCGCACCGGCCTTGAACACGGTCTTCGACGCCGACAGCCTGTCGCGCCAGTTGGCCATGGTCGCCAGGTTGATGTCGGTGCGCGCCACGCTGGGCATGAAGCGCCAGGTGTTCTTCGTGCAGCTCGGTGGCTTCGACCTGCACGACAACTTCGCGGCGCGCCACCCGGTGTTGCTGGGGCAGGTGGCGCAGGGCCTGAGCCGCTTTCAGCAGGCGATCGACGAGATGGGCCTGGCGCAGCAAGTCACCACCTTCACCGCCAGCGACTTCGGGCGCACGCTCAGCAGCAACGGCGATGGCTCCGACCATGGCTGGGGCTCGCACCACTTCGTGATGGGCGGCGCGGTGCAAGGCCAGCGACTGTTCGGCACCTTGCCCGATGCCGGCCTGGGTGGCAGCCAGGACGTGGGGCAAGGGCGCCTGCTGCCCACGATGGCGGTCCAGCAGCTTGCTGCTGCCCTGGGCCGCTGGATGGGCGTGGGCCCTTCGGACCTGGGTCTGGTGGCGCCAGGCCACTCTGTCTTCGACGCGACAGTGCTGTCCGGCCTGATGAAGACCTGATGCGGCCCGAGGGGCGCTTGCACTAGGATGTCGCCCTGTCTGAACAGGAGCCCCCAGATGTCCGCCCGTCCCAACCAACTCTCCCGCACCGTGGCCAAGCTGCAGGGCCTGCCCCTGATCGGCCAGTGGGCCACCAGCTTTGCGCTGGGCCGCGTGGTGCCTTACGTGGGCACCTCAGGGCTGAAGTATGAGGTCATCAGCAGTCAGCGCGTGGTCGTGCGCATCCGCAACCAGCGCAAGGTGCAGAACCACATCAAGGGCGTGCACGCCGCCGCCATGGCCCTGCTGGCCGAGACCGCCACGGGCTTTTGCGTGGGCATGAACCTGCCCGACGACAAGCTGCCCCTGATCAAGACGATGAAGATCGACTACGTGCGCCGCTCGCAAGGCGACATGGTGGCCGAAGCCAGCCTGCGTCCTGAGCAGATCCAGCAGATCCTCAGCCAGGACAAGGGCGAGGTGGTCGTGCCGGTGGTGATCAAGGACGAGTCCGGCGAGCAGCCCATCCAGGCCGAGATGACCTGGGCATGGGTGCCCAAAAAACGGGGTTGATGCCACGGCGCTGAGCCAAGGTGGGGTGCTGGGAGTGCGGTGGCCGGGCGCGGCCGCGTGGCTTCGCGTTCAGCCCGCGACCGACGGCGCGTGGCGCTTGACGGCTGCCACCAACGCTTCCAGCTCGATCGGTTTGACCACCAGGTCAACCATGCCGGCGTCGCGGCACTTGTGGTGCTCCTCGGCCATGGCGTGCGCGGTCTGCCCGATCACCGGCAGGTCGGGGGCGAAGGCCCGGATCTGCCGCGTGGCTTCGTAGCCGTCCATGCCAGGCATCTGGATGTCCATGAGCACGACGTCGAAGGCGTTGCGCCCCAGCGTTTGAAGGCGAACCAGCGCGTCGGCGCCACCATCGCACATGGTGACCTGCGCGCCTTCGATGGCCAGCAGCTCGGTCAGCACCAACTGGTTGACGGCGTTGTCTTCTGCGGCCAGCACGCGCAGGCCGCTCAGGCGCCGGGTGTGCGCCACAGGGGCGAGCTCGGGCTCGCCGAGTGGAACGGCGCCGCTGACCGCAGGCTCGTCGGTCACCAGCGGCAAGCAAACCTCGAAGCGCGTGCCCGCGCCCACCTCGCTGTGCGTGCGGATGTCGCCTCCCAGCATCTCCACCAGCCGGCGAGAAATCGTCAGGCCCAGCCCGGTTCCACCGAAGCGGCGCGTGGTCGAGCCGTCGGCTTGTTCGAAGGGCCGGAACAGCCGCTCGACCTGGCCTGGCCCCATGCCGATGCCGGTGTCGGTGTCGGTGACGGCCAGCATGAGTTGCCCGTCCTGGGCGCAGGCGCTCAGGCAGACCTCGCCCTGGTGCGTGAACTTCACGGCGTTGGACAGCAGGTTCAGCAGCACCTGCTCGAGCCGCAGGGCATCGCTGACGAAGGTGTGCGGCAGGCTGGCGTCGAGGTCCAGGCGCAAGCTCAAGCCCTTTTCATCGGCTCGCTCGCGCACCGTGGCCAGCGAGCGATCGAGCAGCTCGCGCAGGCGCAATGGTTGCAGCTCGATGCGCAGCTTGCCGGCTTCGATTTTGGAGAAATCGAGGATGTCGTTGATGATCCCCAGCAGCAAACGGCCCGAGGCGTTGATCTGCTCGAAGACCTGGCGTGCGTGGCCATCGTGGTCGCGCAGCCCGATTTGAGCCAGTCCCAGCACCCCGTTGAGCGGTGTGCGGATTTCGTGGCTCATGTTGGCCAGGAACTCGCTCTTGATGCGGCTCAGGCGTTCGGCCTCCTGCCTGGCCGTTTCCAGCTCGGCGGTGCGCTCGCGCACCGTTTGTTCCAGGTGCTCCTGGTGCGCCTGCAGCTCGGCGCGTGCCTGCTGCACCTCGCTGATGTCCTGGATGGCACCTTCGATGCGCACCACGCGACCGTCCTGCCAGATGGGCTCACCCTGCGTGCGGATCCACTTGGTCTTGCCCTGGGAGCTGGTCAGCTGCAGCTCCAGCGAGTAGGGCTGCCCGTGCTGGATCGCGCGTTGGATGGCCTGCGAAATCTGATCGTGGTCTTGTCCCTGGAAGTAACTCAGGCCACCCTGAAAGGACAGCGCCTCGGGGCGCGAAGGGTCCAGGTCCAGGATGCGGGCGGCGCCGTCGGTGCGCGTGCCCACGCCCGTGGCGACGTCAATGCTCCAGCCGCCCACCTTGGCCAGCGTGCTCATGCGGTCGAGCAAGGCCTGCTTGTCGCGCAGGGCCAGCTCGTTGCGCCGGCGGTCGGTGACGTCCAGCGCCAGGCCGATGACCACCGTGCCGCTCAGGGTCTCCAGCCCGCGACCGTGCACGTCCAGCTCGATCCTGCTGCCATCGCGCCTCAAGCCCGAAAAGCCGTAGCTGACCTCTTTGCCGGGCTGGTCGAAGCGAAGCTGCAGGTGCTGGCGCACCTTTTCGCGGTCCACGGGGTCGACCAGGTCATCGACACTCAGGTTGCCGATGATCTGGCTGGGGTGGTCGTACCCCAGCATCCGGGCGAAGGCCGGGTTCACGTAGACGAAACGGTTCTGCTGGATGATGTAGATGCCGGCCAGGGTCTGTTCGACCAGGGCCAGGAACTTGCTGTTGCCAGAGCGCCGCTCGGCCCGCTGCATCCACTCGATGCTCACGCTGACCAGCAGGCCCATGGCCACGAAGATGCCCATGGCGATCATGCCGGAGGGTTTGTGCGTGGCCCAGTTGGGGTGCGTGGGTGCGAACACCACCCAGGCCAGGGTGGCCGACACCCCCGTGGCCGTTGCGCTGGCGACCCAGCCGCCCAGCCAGGCCGATGCCAGCACCGCGGGGTAGCCCAGCACCCAGGCAAAGGGACGCAGGTGCTCCCAATAGGTCCATTGCACCAAGGCGGCCAGAGACGGGATGGTCAGGCCCCATGCGATGGCCAACCAGGGGTTGTGGTCGCCGGGCTGGTCACCGAACTGGATGTCGACATCGGCGTCTGCCGGCGCGTTCATCAAGGTGAACCAGAGGATGGCGGTCGTGGCGAGCACGAACACCAGGCCCTTGAGCATGCCGTAGCGTGCCAGGGTGTGAGGGTCGCTCAATTGCGCCAGCAGGCTGTCCGACAGGAAGATCCAGGCGGCCGCGAACACCAGGTAGGCGACGGCGGCCTTGAGGCCGTACAGCTTGCGACGAGAAACCGGCATCCGTGCTCCCTGCCCAATGGCTTGTGGCGCGATTATCCGGTCAGCTTGGGACGATCAGCCCAGGGATCAGCCGGGTGTTCGCCCGGGGTTCACTGGGCTTCAGCCGGCTTGCACGCGCGCGGTCAGGGCCTTGCCGCTCTTGAGGCCCAGCTTTTTCATCAGCGCCTGGTCGGCGTCGAACTCGGGGTTGCCGGTGGTCAGCAGTTTGTCACCATAAAAGATGGAGTTGGCGCCAGCCAGGAAGCACATGGCCTGCACGGCTTCGGTCATGGCCTGGCGGCCGGCCGACAGGCGCACGCGGGCCGTCGGCATGGTGATGCGCGCCACGGCGATGGTGCGCACGAACTCCAGCGGGTCCAGCGGCGGTGTGTCGGCCAGCGGCGTGCCGGGCACGCGCACCAGGTCGTTGATGGGCACGGACTCGGGGTAGGTGGGCAGGTTGGCGAGCTGGGCGATCAGGCCGGCGCGGCCTTCGCGCGTCTCGCCCATGCCGACGATGCCGCCGCTGCAGACCTTCAGGTTGGCCTTGCGCACGTGTTCGAGCGTGTGCAGGCGGTCTTCCAGGTCACGGGTGGTGATGATGTCGCCGTACAGCTCGGGCGCGGTGTCGAGGTTGTGGTTGTAATAGTCGAGGCCGGCGTCCTTGAGCGACTGGGCCTGGGTGTCGGTCAGCATGCCCAGGGTGCAGCAGGCCTCCAGGCCTTCGTCCTTGATCACACCGATGAGCTCGGCCACCTTCTCGATGTCGCGGTCCTTCGGCGCGCGCCAGGCGGCGCCCATGCAGAAGCGGCTGGCGCCGGCGTCGCGCGCGGCGATCACGGCCTCGCGCACTTCAGCTGGCGACATCAGCTTGCTGGCTTCGACGCCCGTGTCGTAGGACTGGGACTGCGGGCAGTAGCCGCAGTCCTCGGGGCAGCCGCCCGTCTTGACCGACAGCAGCGTGGCGTGTTCGATCTCGTTGGCGTCCCAGTGCTGGCGGTGCACCTGCTGGGCCTGCCACAGCAGGTCGTTGAAGGGCAGGTTGAAGAGGTCGAGCACCTTCGAGCGGGGCCAGCGGCCGTTGTCGAAGTTCGGGTCGGTGCAGTCACCGCCGCAGCCGTGGGCGTTCAGCACGGGCTTCTTGGGCACGAGCTGGATGGGGCGTTCGGCGGTGGCCGGGGCGCTGGTCGGCTGGGCGGAGGTGGAGCAGGAGGTCATGGAATTCGATCTCACCGGGTGAAAGGCGGCGGCAGACGTCACAGAGCCGCAGTGTAGTCCGGATGACGCGCACGTCAGTCTACGGGGAGATCCCGGGGTTAAGCTCTGCCCATGCGATTCGAACACCTCATCGAGATCAACGCGCCCCAGGTCGGTTTGCCCATGATGGCGCCCACGTTCACACGCGAGCAGCTCTGGCGCGGGTTGATGCAGCGCGTGCAGTCTCCCCAGCGCTTCCCGATGGGGCCTGACCGCTGCGAGTGGCAGGAAACCGAGCCGGGCGTGTTCCGGCGCACCGTGCATTTCGGCGCCCACGTGATGCACGACGAAGTGCGCACGGAGACCGGGCAAAAGATGGTTTTCACCCCCGAGGCCCACGGTGACACGGCGCCCATCCGGCTGACCATGGCCATCGAAGAGCCGCGCGCCGGCCAGATGGTGCTGCGCTTCGTTTACGAGGCCTTGTCCCCCCAAACGGACGAGGAGGCCTACTACAACGACTACCGCCACAATGCATGGCTGCACAACGACCGCGACATGGTGCGAACTTTGCGCCAGTGGCTGTCGGAAGAAGGGCTTTGAGCCGACCTCGCCTGCCGGCGTGACTCGCAGCCCTTCAGCCCGGCTTCAGCCTGGCGGGGCACGATGCCCCATCGAGCTTGCCGGCGTGCCGTTGCGGCGTCCCATGGCAGGCCAGGGGAGGCTGCATGGCAACACGACACGGAACGAGGGTGGGCGAAGGTGGCGCGGTCACACGCTTGCTGCACGCAACGCTGGCGATCGCCTTCCTGGGCGCCTGGCTGAGCGCTGAGTGGGAAGGGCTGAGGACTTGGCACATCGCCTGCGGACATGCTTTGGCGGGGGCCTTGCTTGCGCGCATCGCGTGGTCGCTGGCGCGGCCTCGGGCATCGCTCTTGCGTTGGTGGCACGCGTTCCGGCGCGCAGCACGGCGTCTGCGTTCCGGTCACGACGGTGTTTTGCGTGCGCCCACCTGGTCCATTGCGGGCTCGGCCCTGGTGGTTTGCGGCATCGTGCTGCTGGTGCCGGGGTGCTTCGTGACGGGCTGGGCGCTGGGGCGGCTGGTCGACGTGGCGCAGGAGCCTGTGGCGCTGCACCGCTGGCTGGGCACGACCCTCATGGTGGTGGTGGCGACGCACGTGGCCCTGGTCGCCGTGCTGGGTGTGCTGCGCGGGCCCCGCATGGCCCGCGACGTGTTGCCCGGTGGGCCGAGGTCAGGCCAGGGTTGACGCCGCCACGACCGGGTCCGACGGGTGCTCGGCCGCTTGACGAGGCGCGTGCTTGCGCAGCTGGATGGTGAAGCACGAACCCACCCCTGGCAGACCCTGCGCGGTGATGTCTCCGCCCATGCGCGTCATCAACTGCCTGGCGATGTACAGGCCCAGCCCGCTGCCTTCGATGTCTTTCGTGAAGCGGCCCACGCGGTTGAAGGGCTGAAACAGGTGGGGGATGTCTTCGCTGCTCAGGCCATGGCCGGTGTCGGCCACCTCGATGAACAGGTGGTCGGCGTCCTCGGTGGCGCGAACCTGGATGGCCCCACCCGGGCGGTTGTATTTGCAGGCGTTGCTCAGCAGGTTGATGAAGACCTGTTGCAGGCGTTGGGGGTCGGCCCAGGCCTGCAGCGCCTGGGCCGGTAGTTCGTCTCGCAGGCTCAGGTGCTGGCGCTCGCGCATCGACTCGACGGTGGGCAGGCAAGCCTTCAGCAGCGGCGAGACATCGACCTCTTGCGGGTGCAGTGGCACCTGGCCGGATTCGATCTTGCTGAGGTCGAGCACCTCGTCGACCAGCCCGAGCAGTTGCTGGCCCGACTGCAGGATCCAGCCCACCTGCTGATGCTGGGTGGGCGACAAGGGCTTGTCGCCATGGTCCATGTCCAGCAGCTGGGCGAAGCCCAGGATGGCGTTGAGCGGGGTGCGCAGCTCATGGCTCAGGCGCGACAGGAAGCTGCGCTGTGCCGCGGCAGTGCGCTGGGCCGTGTCACGCTGGATGGTGATTTGCGCCTGCATCTGCTCGACGGTGACGTCGCGCACGATGCCCAGGATGTGTGCGCCTTGTCGCTCGTCGCGGTCCATGCGGCCGGCCACTTCGATGCTGCGCACATCGCCATCAGGTGAGGTGATCCGGTAGCGCACGAGGCGAAAGACACCTTGGGCGATGGCCTGGTCCATTTGTGCCCGTGCATCATCCTGGTCGTCCGGGTGAATGTGCGTGCGGATTTCTTCCCGGGTGAGGATGATCGCTTCGTTGCCCCAGCCCAGCAACTGAGCGGCCTTGGCGTCGAGGTGATACCGCTGCGATCCGATGTCCAGGTCGAAGCGGCCCAGGCCTGCGAATGCCACGGCCATGTCCCAGCGCTGCTGCTCGCGTCGCAGCTGCAGGCCCTGGCTGAGCTGGCGGGCGTGCACGCGGCGGTAAGTCAGCACGTAGGTCACCGAGATCAGCAGCACGGCGCCGAACACCAGGAACTGAAGCAGCCACTCGGTGGCGTGTGCCGCCTTGGTCAGGTGGGCCAGGAAGGTGCGTTCTTCGGTGAGCAACTGTCGGTCCACGCGCGCGATTTCACCTGACAAGGCCTGACCGGCAGGGCCATCTCGCTGCTCGATCGTCAGGCGCTTGCTGCGCTCGGCCAGTCGCCGCAACTCGGCAATCAGGTTGTCGCCCTGCGTCCAGGCGCGCAGCGAGGGCTGGAACAGCCAGGTGTCGCTGAACAGGTGATAGAGCACCATCATCGCGGTGATGTCGCCCTCGTCCAGGCCGCCAGCGGTGAAGCCTTGGCGGGCCACCTGCCACCGCACCGGCCGGGTGTTGAGCGCTTCTCGGGCTCGCTGGTCACCGGCCTGGACGGCCAGCGCAGATTCAAAGCCCTGCAGGTAAGCCGGGTCGCCGGTGGCGACGTGCGCCTGCAACTGCGCGACAGCGGTGGTGTGGGCTTTGGACCAGAGGCTCTCGCCCTGGACGTAGGCGCGGATGGCGCCCAGCAAGTACATGCTGGAGATGGCCAACATCCCGATCAGCATGAACGCCCCAACCGGCACGACCTGCCACAGCAGCGGCGTCCTCTGGGTGGGGTGACTCGTGTTCGGGGTCATCGCGGGAGCGTGCGCTTTCCGCGCCTGTCCGTCATCCGGGAAAACCGGATGTCGCGTGATGTGCCGCACGTGCGGGGCGTGATCAGGCAGGAAGGCAGGGGTGTGGCAAGGGCGTGGCCGAACGCACCGTCGGCTGGCGCGCGGCCTGGCGCAGGCTGGACAGCCTGGCTGGCAGCTCACCCGATGGCGTGTGCAGGGCCCGCACCACGCATAAGGCCGCGGGCCCGCAGGCCGCGAAGCGCCTCAGGTCGTCGGCGCCCAGCAGGCCGCCAATGGCCACGACCGGCACGTCCGATTGGGCCACCCACCAGCGCAGGTTTTGCTCGCCTTGGGGCAGCCATGGCATGTCCTTGGTGGTGGTCGCCTGCACCGGGCCACAGGCCACGTAGCTGGGGCCACAGCCGAGCGCACGGGCCAGCTCCCAGGGGCAGTGCGAGCTCAAGCCCAGCAGGGTGTCGTGGCGGCGTTCGCGCAGCGCTGCGCGGTCGTCTGCCGAGAGGGCCAGCAGGTCTTCCTGGCCCAGGTGGATGCCCAGTTGAAAGCGAGGGTGGCAGCGAGCCGAGTCCTGGGTGAGCTCGTCGTTGCCGAGCTCGTTGCCCGGTGCGGGGCGGGGGACGGCCAGGGCCAGTCGCCAGTGGTCGTTGACGAAGAGCGTGGCACCGTGGCGGGCGGCAGCTTGCAGGCTGGTCGCCAGCGCGGCGTCGGCGCCTTGCTGCGGCTTGTGGCGCAGCTGGACGCAACGCAAGCCAGCTTCTACCGACGCCGACAGCGATGGGCCATCGGGCAAGATGCCGTAGAGGCGATCGGCCGGTGGGTGAAAGGCTTCGAAGCGGGCGTTGCCGATGAGGCTGACGATGCCGTTGTGAGCCGTGGGTGCCGTGGGTGCCGTGGCTTTGGTCGTCGGGCGCTGGCTCGGCATCAGGCGCCAAGGCAGCTCGCGACCCAGCCCGAGCCAGGGCAGGGGGGCGCCACCCTGGGAAGTCCCGGCCAGCGCTCCTGCGGCGGCGACCACCGGGCCTCGCCCGCTGCCAGCGGGGTGGGCGTGCATCAGGGCGTGGTGAACGACCATGCGGCCGAGCACGCAGGCGTCGGCGCTGCCGTGGCCCCAAGCCAGGCAGGCGCCGATGGCGCTGGCCAGGGTGCAGCCGGTGCCGTGGTGGTGCGGGGTGTCCACGCGTGGTGCGCACAACCAGCCTTGGGCCTGCGGGCTTTGCAGCCAGTCGAGGCTGAATCGGGTTTCGAGGTTGGACCCGGCCGCGTGATCCGCTGGGTGGCCTGCCTCGGCGGCGTCACCGCCTGTGACCAGGACGCAGCGTGGCCCGAGGGCCTGCAGGGCCACGGCGATGTCGGGGATCGCGTCCATCGCTTCGCCAGGTGGCGTGGTGCGGGCCTCGTGGACGTGTGGTCCAAGCAGCGCCAGGGCCTCAGGGCGGTTGGGCGTGAGCACGGTGGCCCGGGGCAGCAGCCACTGGCGGTAGGCCTGGACGATGGCGGCATCGGTGAAGGCGGCGCCACCCGCGCTGGCGCGCAGCACCGGGTCGACCACCAAGGCGAGGTGCTGGTGTGGGTCGGTGTTGGCGGGGGCGTCGGCGCGCAGGCGGTCCACCCATCGGGCCACGGTTTCGATGGCGGCCACGCTGCCGAGCAGGCCGGTCTTGATGGCGCGCGGTCGGAGGTCTTGCGCCAGGGCTTGCAGTTGCGCTTCGAGTTGGGCCGCGTACACCGGGAAGATGGCTTCGACGCCTTGCGAGTGCTGCGCGGTCAGGCAGGCGGCGACGGGGCACAGGTGCACGCCCAAGGCGTCGGCCGCACGCTGGTCGGCGCTCAGGCCGGCGCCACCGGCGGTGTCCAGTCCGGCAATGGACCAGACGATGGGGGGCGGGTTCGTGGCAGCTTGGGCGAGGGTGGTCATCACGGTGGGATCAAAGCAGCACGAAGGGTTGGCCGCCCACGGGGGTGGTGGCGATGGCGACGTCGTTGGTGGGCATCAGGCCGGCACGCCAGCCCTGACGTCCGCCTTGCACGGCGTCGCGGAAGGCGCGCGCCATGCGCACCGGGTCGCGCGATTGGGAGACCGCCGAGTTCAGCAGCACGGCGTCGAAGCCCAGCTCCATCGCGGCAGCGGCATGCGATGGTGCGCCCAGGCCGGCATCGACGATGAGCGTGATGTCAGGCAGGCGGGCGCGCAGGGTGCGCAAGGCCCAGGGGTTGAGCAGGCCCAGCCCGGAGCCGATGGGTGCTGCCCAGGGCATGAGGATGCGGCAACCTGCGTCCACCAGCCTTTGGGCGCTGACGAGGTCATCGGTGCAGTACGGCAGCACCTCGAAGCCGTCTTTGACCAGCTGGCGAGCGGCTTCGAGCAACTCGAAGGGATCGGGCTGCAGGGTTTGCTCGTCGCCCACCACTTCGAGTTTGAGCCAGTGTGTGCCGAGCAGCTCGCGGGCCATGTGGGCCAGGGTGATGGCTTCGCGCGCGCTGCGGCAGCCTGCGGTGTTCGGCAGCAAGTGCGCGCCCTGCGCCCGGGCGGTGTTCCGGATGATCTGCACGAAGCCGTTGTCCTGGCCTGTGGTGCCCAGCGTGCGCTTGAGTCCCAGCGTGAGCACCTGGCTGCCCGAGGCTTCGATGGCGGCGCGCAGGACCTCGGGCGAGGGGTAGCCGGCGGTGCCCAGCAGGAAGCGGCTGCCCAGCTCGGTGTGGCCGATTTGCCAGGTGTCGGTGGGCGTGGTGGCCGCGGCTGTGGTGGGTGCTTGGGTCGAACTCGGCGAGGTCATGGGTTCAGCCTCCGGTGATGGGCGAGAAGCACAGCACGGTGTCGCCGTCGTGCAAGGCGTGATCGGCGCGGGCAGTCCGGGCCACGAACTCGCCGTTGACGGCGGTGGCGATGGCGCTGGCTTCGCGCGAGCTGCCCTGCATCAGCAGATCAACTGCGTCGGCGAGCGTGCTGCCCACAGGCAGGCTCAGCGGGCCGCGATCGGTGTGGATGGTGAGTGTGGCGGGGCTCATCGGTGGGTCTCAGGCGGCCTGGCTGATGTCGATGTCCGGAACGACGCCGGTGGTGTGAAGCGGCGGGCTGTCGGATGTGGGCAGCGCCCGCAGGCCCAGCGCACGCAGCGCGTCATCGACCAGCGCAGGAGCCAGCAGCCAGCCGTGGCGGTACAGGCCGTTGATGCGCAGCAGGCCCTTTTCGTGGTGCACCTGCGGGCGGTGGTCGGGCAGGGCCGGGCGCAGGTTGGTGTCGAGTCTGAGGATGCGGGCTTCGGCCAGCGCAGGCAGGATGCTGTGCGCTGCCGCCATGAGCTCGACCGCGCTGCGCAGCGACATCGGCGAGCGGTCTTCGCTCTCGATTTCGCTGGCACCCACCAGCACGCGCTCGCCGGGCCGGGGCACGATGTAGACGCGGTGACGCGGGTGCAGCAGGCGCACCGGGCGTTGCAGGCGCAGGCCGGGGGCGTGCAGCCACACCACTTCACCCCGCACGCCGCGCACGGGCACGGCTGGGCGCGCACCGGTGCCGCGCAGGTCGCAGACCAGGTCGAAGCTCAGTGGCTGCGTTTGCTCCGGGTTGCCCAGCCAGAGCTGGCCAGGCGCCACGTCCTGCACGGGCTGGGCCCAGTGCCAGCGCACGCCCTGGGCGTCGTCGTGCAGGGCCTGCAGGGTGGCCACGGTGTCGATGTGGGCCTCGCCGGGCAGCCACCAGGCGTGCAACGGCCCACCACTGCCATGCAGATCGGGTTCAAGCTGCTGCAGGCCTGGTGGCGTGAGTGGCTGCGGCCGGTGCGCCGAGGCGAAGGTTGCATCGACCTGCTCCAGCCGCTGCAGCACGCGCCGCGCAGCGCCCAGGTCGGGGCCGTGCGCCACCATCAGGCTGCCGCCTTGCGAGAAGTGGGGCGGGCGAGTCAGCCGTGTGCCCAGTTCGGCCACGATGGCCTGCCAGTGCGCGATGCTTTGCCAGCCCCGGTGGGCCACGTCGGGCTCGGCGGTGTCGAGCTCGGCCAGGGGGCTGAGCATGCCGGCTGCGGTGAAGCCGGCCGCGCCATGGCCGTCGTGGGCGGGCATGGCCTGCGGTGCCGGGTCGAACACGCTGACCTGGTGCCCCTGACGCGCCAGCGCCCAGGCCACCAGCCGGCCGAGCAGGCCCGCACCGGCGATGCCCACGCGCAGCGGCGCAGCGGCCTGCCTCGTCGAGCTTGATGCGCGCTGGCGTGGGGCCGTGGGTGATCCGGGGGGCGCAGAAGGTGGCAGCGGCATGGCTCAGCCCTGGTTCGATGTCACCACGGCTTCGGCCTTGATCGGGATGTAGAGCTCACCGCCGACCTGCTTGAACTCCTCGGACTTCTGCGCCATGCCTTGCGCGATGGCCTCGCCGTCGCCCACGCCTTGCTTGGCCGCGAACTCCCGCACCTCCTGCGTGATCTTCATCGAGCAGAACTTGGGTCCGCACATCGAGCAGAAGTGCGCCACCTTGGCTGCGTCCTTGGGCAGCGTCTCGTCGTGGAAGTCGCGCGCGGTTTCGGGGTCCAGGCCCAGGTTGAACTGGTCCTGCCAGCGGAAGTCGAAACGCGCTTGAGAGAGTGCGTCGTCGCGGGCTCGGGCGGCGGGGTGTCCTTTGGCCACGTCGGCCGCGTGGGCCGCGATCTTGTAGGCGATCAGGCCCTGCTTGACGTCGTCGCGGTTGGGCAGCCCCAGGTGCTCCTTCGGGGTCACGTAGCAAAGCATGGCCGTGCCCATCCAGCCGATCATCGCGGCGCCAATCGCCGAGGCGATGTGGTCGTAGCCCGGTGCGATGTCGATGGTCAGCGGGCCCAGCGTGTAGAAGGGCGCTTCGTGGCAGTGCTTGAGCTGCTCGTCCATGTTGGCCTGGATCAGGTGCATGGGCACGTGGCCAGGGCCTTCGATGATGGTCTGCACATCGTGCTTCCAGGCGACCTGCGTGAGCTCGCCCAGCGTGCGCAGCTCGGCGAACTGGGCTTCGTCGTTGGCGTCGCTCAGGCAACCCGGTCGCAGGCCATCGCCCAGCGAGAAGGTCACGTCGTAGGCCTTCATGATTTCGCAGATCTCTTCGAAATGCGTGTACAGGAAGTTTTCCTTGTGGTGTGCGATGCACCACTTGGCCAGGATCGAGCCACCGCGCGAGACGATGCCCGTGCGCCGGTTGGCCGTCAGGTGGATGAAGGGCAGGCGCAGGCCGGCGTGGATGGTGAAGTAGTCCACCCCTTGTTCGGCCTGCTCGATCAGCGTGTCGCGGAAGATGGCCCAGGTGAGGTCTTCGGCCACGCCGCCGACCTTCTCCAGCGCCTGGTAGATGGGCACAGTGCCAATTGGCACGGGGCTGTTGCGCACGATCCAGTCGCGCGTGGTGTGGATGTGCTTGCCGGTGGACAGGTCCATCACCGTGTCGGCGCCCCAGCGGATGGACCACACGAGCTTCTCGACTTCCTCTTCGATCGACGAGGTCACGGCGCTGTTGCCGATGTTGGCGTTGACCTTGACCAGGAAGTTGCGGCCGATGATCATCGGCTCGAGCTCGGTGTGGTTGATGTTGGCCGGGATCACGGCGCGGCCGCGCGCCACCTCGTCGCGCACGAACTCGGGCGTGATCTCGCGCGGGATGGCCGCGCCCATGTTGTTGCCGCGCAGACGAGCTTCGCGCTCGGCGTTGTCGCCGTACTTGGCGCGCCAGTCATCGAGCAGCTCGATGCGGCGCTGGTTCTCGCGCAGGGCGATGAATTCCATCTCGGGCGTGACGATGCCCTGGCGGGCGTAATGCATCTGCGTGACGGTGCGGCCGCCACCGATGCCGCCCATGGCACGGCGCGGCTGGCGCTGCAAGGCTGCGGCCGCCGAGCGAAGCGCAGCCATCCGCTCGTCATGGCGCTGATCCTCTGAGCCATGGGGCTTGAGACCATCGTCCATCGCCAGCACGGCGCGGCCTTCGTAGGCCTCGGTGTCGCCGCGCGCCAGGATGGCGGCTTCTCGCACCGCGGGCAGCCCACGGGTGACATCGATGTCGACGTTCGGATCGGTGTAGGGCCCAGAGCAGTCGTAGAGCGTGACCGCCTCGCCATTGGTCAGCGAGACCTCGCGCATGGGCACGCGCACGCCCGGGTGGCTGCCTTCGACGTAGACCTTGCGTGAAGCGGGCAAGGGTTCGCGCGTCAGGCGGGTGCGTTCGTTCAGGGACTCGGCGGCGGCCAGGGCAGGGGTGGCTGCGATGTCTGGGGCGTTCACGATCGGCTCTCCTCGGTGTGGATGCAGGTGCCACGGCCAATGGCCATGGGGCACGTGCTCCGAGGGGCGCCTTCGGGACGCAAGGGGAGTGGTAGCGAGGGAATGGGGCCCGTCGGGGATGCGGCCAGGAGGCGCAGGCACCGAGCGGGCCGCCTCCATCACGGACCTCTCCACGAGGCGGCCAGACGGGACAGCTCTTCTTTCGCCGGTATGAACCGGATCAAGTTCAACGGGTTCGGTGTTTCACCATCTCAGCGCCTGCGTGATCGGATCACGCGGCACACCCCGGAGCGATGCGAAGTGTAGTCGCAAGCGCTGGGTGTTTGCAAAAGCAGGCGATGGGCGTGTTGCGAAATGCCGGGCAACCGGCCATCTGGTGGGGCGCCCGGGGTCGCAGGCGGCGATCGGGCGTCGATCGCTCAGCGCCGTTGCGGCACCTCGGAGGTGGCCTGCAGGAAGTCTCCGCGCTGGATCGATTCCCAAGCTTGGGCGAGCTGCTCTGTGGCGCTCGGCTCGGCCTGCAGGCTTGCTGGTGCCTCGCTCATGCCGCGCGTGGCCGACGGGTCGGTCTCACCGGAGGGCGAAGGGCCGAACCAGGACAGCAGCAAAGCGAGCGGGATGATGGCGAGGGTGGGACGCATGATGGTGGCAGGCGCGCCGAAGTCGACGCGTGCAACCCAGTGTAGGACGGTGATGTCCGCTGGCACCCCCTGGCACGCGGGGGTGGCCCCGCATGCGCGGGTGTTCAATGGCCTGGGGTTCGCCCGAGGGTGTCGCGCGATGTGTAGCGGTGAACCCTGACCGGGGTCGCAGAGCTGCCGCAACCGCCGCAACCCCCGCCGCCGCCACAGGCCCCTGGCGCCTTGACGGCACAAGCCATGGTGTCGTCACCGCCTGGCACCGACGCCTGCGTGCTGCGGCGCTTGGGCCACCAACGCTTGCCCAGGTGCAACACGGCCAGCAGCCCCAGCCCGCAAGCCACCCAGCTTTGCCAGTCCAAGGCGATGTGGGTCGTGGCGCTCATGTTCTTCAGCCTGCGAACGACAGGGCCAGGCGATACACCACGAAGGACGCGGCGTAGGCCAGGGCGAACAGGTAGCCCGCCATGATCAGCGGCCAGCGCCAGCCGTTGGTTTCGCGGCGCACCACGAACAGCGTCGACAGGCACTGCGGCGCAAACACGAACCAGGTCATCAGCGACAGCGCCGTCGGCAAACTCCAGGACTGGGCGATGAGGTGGCCCAGGGCCATGTCCAGTGCATCACCGGTTTCCGACATGGCGTAGACGGTGCCCAGCGCCGCCACCGCCACCTCGCGCGCGGCCATGCCCGGCACCAGTGCGATGCAGATCTGCCAGTTGAAGCCGATGGGCGCGAAGATCACTTCCAGGGCGCGCCCGATCATCCCGGCGAAGCTGTGTTCGATCGCGGCCCCCGTGGCGCCTGCAGGCGGGGCCGGGAAGTTCGAGAGGAACCACAGCACGATGGTCATCGACAGGATGACCGTGCCCACGCGAACCACGAAGATGCGCCCGCGCTCCCACAGCCCCACGAGCAGGTTGCGCAGGTGCGGCAGGTGGTAGTCGGGCAACTCCATGAGCAGCGTCTGGGCCTGTCCCTGGCGCATCACCACCTTGAGCACCAGCGCCACGACCATGGCCGAGACGATGCCCGCCAGGTACAGCGCGAACAGCACCAGGCCCTGCAGGTTGAACCAGCCCAGCACCTCGCGCTCGGGCACGAAGGCCGAGATCAGCAGCGCGTACACCGGCAGGCGGGCCGAGCAGGTCATGAGCGGCGCGATGAGGATGGTGGCCAGGCGGTCGCGCGGGTTGGCGATGGTGCGCGTGGCCATGATGCCGGGGATGGCACAGGCAAAACTCGACAGCAGCGGGATGAAGGCGCGGCCCGACAGGCCCACGCCGGCCATCAGCCGGTCGAGCAGCAGCGCGGCGCGAGGCAGGTAGCCCGAGTCTTCGAGCGCCAGGATGAAGGCAAAGAGGATGAGGATCTGTGGCAGGAAGATGATCACGCCGCCCGCACCACCGATCACGCCCTCGACCAGCAGGCTGCGCAACATGCCTTCGGGCATCGTGGCGGAAACGGTTTCGCCGAGCCAGCCGATGCCCGCGTCGATCGCATCCATCGGGGCGGCGGCCCAGCTGAAGACGGCCTGGAACATCAGGAACATGATGCCGGCCAGGATGAGCGGGCCCGCCACCGGGTGCAGGGCCCAGCGGTCCACCAGCGCGGTCATGCGCGAGCCTTCATCAGGCATGGACACGCTGCGCGCCAGGATCTCGCCGACGCGGCGGTGGGTCTCTTCCACCGAGGTCTGTTCCAGGCGGGCCAGCGCCTGCTCGCCTCGGGGGCCGTTGCCAGGTACCCAGTTCACCTGATCGAGGTGGGCCAGCAAGGCGGCCTCGCCACCGGGCTTGACGGCCACCGACTCCACCACCGGGATGCCGAGTTCGGCCTGCAGCTTGGCCGTGTCGATCACGATGCCGCGCTGGCGGGCCTGGTCCATCATGTTCAGGGCCAGCACCATGGGCAGGCCCAGTTTCTGCATCTCCAGCACCATGCGCAGGTTCAGGCGCAGGTTGGTGGCGTCGACCACGCAGACCAGACCGGCCGGCAGGCTTTCGCCAGCGCGGTGGCCGGTGATGACGTCCCGGGTCACGGCTTCGTCTGGCGTGGCGGCCAGCAGGCTGTAGGCGCCGGGCAGGTCGAGCACGCGCCAATGGCGTCCGGCCGGCGAGGTGAACTGGCCTTCCTTGCGCTCGACCGTCACGCCCGCGTAGTTGCCGACCTTCTGGCGCGCGCCGGTCAGGCGGTTGAACAAGGCGGTCTTGCCGCAGTTGGGGTTGCCCACCAGGGCGATCAGCAGGGGGCTGGCCGCGACGGCGGCCTCAGGCGACTTCATGGGGCAGCGATGTCCGGGGTGGGGGCGTGAGGCTCGGTGTTCAGCGAGGGCCGGGGGCGGTGTGCGCCTCGACCTCGATCAAGGACGACTCCAGTTTGCGCATGGCAAAGGTGCTGGTGCCCACGCGAACGGCCAGGGGGCCGCGGCCGAAGAAGACCCTGCGCAAGACCTGCACGCGCTCGCCCGGCACGAAACCGAGCTCCAGCAGGCGCCGGCGCAAGCGACCGTCGTCACCGGGCGGCACGTGGACGTGGCGGATGGTCGCGGTCTGCCGTGCGGGCAGCTGGTCCAGGGTGAGCCGGTGAACCCGGGTGGGTGGTTGGTGCAGGTCGACGCGCATGCCGCATTGTCCTACAAATGAGAATCAGTCGCAATTTGTGGAGGAGCAAGGTGGGAGATGGGCCTCCCCTGTCTTGGGGCAACCTCGGGTGATCCCGGCTTGCGTCGGCCTCCCCCTTTTGGGGCGAAATTCCTCATTCTGAACTTGCACACCCTTTTGCAGGTCCTTGATTCATAAGGACTTTTTCTGCTGAATTTTCTCGTCTTGATGCCTCTAAGTCATTGATTTCATTGAACTTTTTTTTGGTTTTGCCTTGTTGGGGAGGCGTCGATCAGTTAAAGTGGGATTTAGTGCAAATTCGTGGGGTTTTGTGTGAGTCTGATCTTTCAAGGTGCATCAGCGCTGTCGCTGGACGCCAAGGGCCGCTTGGCGGTCCCGGCGCGCCATCGCGACGCGTTGCAGGCGCTTTGCGGTGGTCAGCTCACCCTCACCAAGCACCCCGAAGGCTGCCTGATGGTCTTCCCGCGTCCGGCGTGGGAGACCTTCCGCGACAAGGTCGCCGCCTTGCCGATGTCCGCCGCCGGCTGGAAGCGCATCTTCCTGGGCAACGCCATGGACGTGGAGGTCGACTCGGCCGCGCGCGTGCTGGTCTCGCCCGAGCTGCGCGCCGCCGCCGGCCTCACCAAGGACGTGATGCTGCTCGGCATGGGCAGCCATTTCGAGCTCTGGGACGCCCAGCGCTACGCCGCCCACGAAGCCGAGGTCATGGCCCAGCCCATGCCCGATGTGCTGCAGGACTTCACCTTCTGAGTCATGCAGCAACCCACCACACCTTGGCAGCATCGGACCGTTCTGCTGCACGAGGCGGTCGATGCCTTGTGGGACGAAGCCGCCGGCCCCCTGCCGCAAGGCCGCTACGTTGACGCCACCTTTGGCCGCGGTGGTCATTCGCGCCTGATCCTCTCCAGGCTGGGCCCCGAAGCGGCCTTGCTGGCCATCGACCGCGACCCCGAAGCCATTGCCCACGCCACCGAAGGAGAGGCCGCGATCCGCGACGAGCGGTTTAGCATCGCCCATGCGCCGTTCTCTGAGTGGGCCGATGCCGCGCAAGAGCGGGGGTGGGAGGCCGTCGATGGCCTGCTGATGGACATCGGCGTGTCCTCGCCGCAGATCGACAACCCCCAGCGCGGCTTCAGCTTTCGCTTCGATGCGCCGCTGGACATGCGCATGGACACGACGTCCGGCGAGAGCGCGGCCGACTTCCTGGCGCGCGCCACGATCGACGAGTTGGCCGACGTCATCCGCACCTACGGCGAAGAGCGTTTTGCCGGCCCGATCGCGCGCGCCCTGATCGCTCGCCGTGACGAAGGGCGGCCGGTTCGCACCACGGGTGAGCTGTCTGCCGTGGTGGCCAGCGCCGTGCGCACCCGCGAGCCTGGTCAGGACCCGGCCACTCGCACCTTCCAGGCCTTGCGCATCCACGTCAACCGCGAACTCGGTGAGCTGGAGGACGCGCTGGACGCGGCCCTGCGCATGCTGGCGCCCGGTGGCCGCCTGGCCGTCATCAGCTTTCATTCGCTCGAAGACCGCATCGTCAAGACCTTCATCGCGCGCCACAGCAAGGAAGAGGTCGATCGCCGCGTGCCCTTCGCGCAGCCACGGCCCCTGCTGCTCAAGTCCATTGGCCGCATCAAGCCATCCGACGAAGAGGTCTCGGGCAACCCGCGTTCGCGCTCTGCCGTGCTGCGCGTGGCCGAGCGCACCGACACGCCATGGTCGCCCGAGCTGGTGGCCGCTGCTTCGCCGAAGGATGCGGGCAAGGCGCCTCGCAAGGCTGCGACCAAGCCCGCGCGCGCTGCGGGCAAGGGAGGTCGCAAATGATGTTGCGCCTGAACATCCTGCTGGTTGCGGTGCTGCTGGGCAGCTGCGTCTGGCTGATCCGCAGCAGCCACGAGTCGCGCCGGCTGGTCTATGAGCTGGAGAAGTCGCAGTCGGCTGCGCGCGAGCTGCAGATCGAATTCGAGCGCCTGGAGCTGGACAAGCGCGCCCAGGCCACACCACTGCGCGTTGAAAAACTGGCGCGCGAGAAGCTGCGCATGTTCGGCAACAACCCGGGCGTGACGCACTACGTGGCGGCATCGGCCGGTGTGGCTTCGGCCGCCGGCGCGGCATCCGCCGAAGGTGCCTCGGGAGGTCGGCCATGAGCCGCTTCGGCGACCTCTGGCGCCGCCTGCGCGGCCAGCCGCGTCGGCAGGGCAAGGCTGCTGCCATGCCCGCGGTGCGTTACGCCACCAGCCCGCTGCTGGCTTCGCGCACGCCGCCGTGGCGCGTCAAGTTCATGATCGGCGCCATCGGCCTGGGTTTTGCCGTGTTGATCGGCCGCGCCGCCTGGATCCAGATCATCCACAACGACTTCTACCAGCAGCAAGGCGCGAGCCGCTACGAGCGCCGCATCGAGCTCGAAGCCAACCGTGGCCGCATCCTTGACCGCCATGGCGAGCTGCTGGCATCGAGCGTGCCGGCGCCTTCGTTGTGGGCCATCCCCAAGGACCTCAACGCCTCGCCTGATCAGCTGCGCCAGCTCGCCAAGTTGCTGGAGATGAAGCCGGCCGAGCTCAAAAAGCGCCTGGGCACCAGCCCCAACTTCGTGTGGCTGCGCCGCAAGGTGACGGACGATGTTTCGCAGAAGGTGGCCGACCTCAAGATCAAGGGCGTCTACGAGTTGCGCGAATGGCGTCGCCAGTACCCCGAGGGTGAATCGGCTGCGCACATCGTCGGCTTCACCAACATCGAAGACGAAGGCCAGGAAGGCATCGAGCTGGCTTACCAGAAGCAGCTGTCTGGCCACGACGGCGCGCGCCATGTCATCAAGGACCGCCTGGGCCGTGTGGTCGAGTCGGTGGGTGACACCATCCCGGCGGTTGACGGTCAGTCCATTCGCCTGTCCATCGATGCCAAGGTGCAGTTCTACGCCTACCAGCGCATCCGCGACGCCGTGGCCCAGCACAAGGCCAAGGCCGGCAGCGTGGTGGTGCTCGACGCCATGACCGGTGAGGTGCTGGCGCTGGCCAACGTGCCCAGTTACACGCCCGAGGACCGGCGCAACCTGACCGGCGCACAGTTGCGCAACCGCGCGCTCACCGACACCTTCGAGCCCGGCTCGACGATGAAGCCGATCATCGCGGCGCTGGCCATCGAGACACGCCGGGTCAAGCCTGACACGCTCATCGCGACGGCGCCGGGTCGGCTCACCATCGACGGCTCGACGATTTCCGACTCTCACCCGCATGGCGACCTGACGGTCGCCGAGGTCATTCAGAAGTCGTCCAACGTGGGCACGGCCAAGATGGCCCTGCAGATGCAGCCGCGCGAGATGTGGGAGATCTACTCCGCCGTGGGCCTCGGTCAAAAGCCGCAGATCGGCTTCCCCGGCGTGGTCACGGGTCGCCTGCGCCCTTACAAGAGCTGGCGCCGCATCGAGCAGGTCACGATGAGCTATGGCTACGGGCTGTCAGCGAGCCTGTTCCAGCTGGCGCAGGCCTACACCATCTTCGCCACCGACGGCGAGCTGATCCCGATGTCGCTGCTCAAGCGCGATGGCGGTGTCGAACCGCGCAATGGTGCGCCGCGTGGCGACGACGAGCGTCCTGTGCTGGCCTTCAAGACCGGCTTCAGGCCGGACGACAAGGCCGAAAGTCGTCGCCAGTCCGGGCACGTGGCGAGCGACGACATCGTGCCGCTGCGTGGCACCCGTGTGATCTCGCCCGAGACCGCCCGCGAAGTGCGCCAGATGCTGATGATGGCCACGCAACCTGGCGGCACCGCGCTCAAGGCCCGCACCGTGGGCTACAGCGTGGGCGGCAAGACCGGCACCGCGCGCAAGCAGGAAGGCCGTGGCTACGCGGGCAACAAGTACCGCGCCTGGTTCGTGGGCATCGCCCCCATCAGCCAGCCACGCATCGTCGTGGCGGTGATGGTGGACGAGCCCGGCACCGGTGTGTACTACGGTGGCGAGGTGGCCGCGCCCGTGTTCAGCCAGGTCGTGCAGCAGACCCTGCATCGCCTGGGCGTGCTGCCTGACATCGAAGTGCAGTCGCAGATCCAGACCAGCATCCCGTCCGAGGTGGAGAGCTTCTGATGGCCACGCTGCACCACCTCCCCGACACCGCCGCCGCCCTGGCCTGGCTGCGCGCGCAAGGCGCTGCCGACCTGACGGTGGACAGTCGTGCTGTGGCCTCGCTCAAGGATGTGGCCTTCATCGCCTGGCCCGGTGCTGCGCGAGACGGCCGCGCCTTCGTGCAGCAAGCGCTGCAGGCCGGTGCCCGCGCCTGCCTGGTCGAGGCCGATGGCGCCGAGGCCTTCGCCTTTGACGACGCGCGCATCGCTTCCGTGCCGGGGCTCAAGGCCCGCAGCGCCGAGATCGCACATGGCTTTTACGGCGAGCCCAGCGCGGCGCTGCAGGTGGTGGCCGTGACCGGCACCAATGGCAAAACCTCCACCTCGTGGTGGACAGCGCAGGTGCTCGAAGCCATCGGCCTGCCTTGCGGCGTGGTCGGCACACTGGGCGTTGGCCAGGTGCGCGGCGACGGTGTGGTGCACACCGGCCTGACGACGCCCGACCCGATCACCCTGCACCGCACCTTCCGCGACTTCGTGCAGCAAGGACTGAAGGCCGCAGCCATCGAGGCCTCGTCCATCGGCATCGAAGAGCTGCGCCTGCACGCCACGCACATCGCGGTGGCCCAGTTCACCAACTTCACGCAAGACCACCTCGACTACCACGGCGACATGGCTGCCTACTGGCTGGCCAAGCGTCGCCTGTTCGACTGGCCCGGCCTGCGCGCGGCCGTCATCAACCTCGACGACGACAAGGGGGCTGACCTGCTGCGCCACGCGCAGGGGCGTGGCCTGGATGCCTGGACGTTCCGCATGGGTGGGGCCGCTGGCTCGGCCCGACTGCAAGCCCTGGACGTGCAGCACACCGAAGGGGGCGTGCGCTTTACCGTGGTCGAACACAGCGCGCAAGGCACGCAAGAGCTTGTCCGTGTCAGCGTGCAGGCGCCGGTGATTGGCACCTTCAACGTGGCGAACCTGTTGGGGGTCATCGCCGCGGCGCGTGCGCTGGGTGGTGAGCTTGGCGCCATCGCGAAGGCCTGCGCCACCTTGCAGGCCGTGCCGGGCCGCATGCAGCTGGTGTCAGCGCCGACAGGCTATCGAACCGACTTGCCCCTGGTTGTGGTCGACTACGCCCACACACCCGATGCGCTGCAAAAGTCCCTGCAGGCCCTGCGCCCCGTGGCCGAGGCCCGTGGTGGCCAGCTGTGGTGCGTGTTCGGCTGCGGCGGCGATCGCGACCCGATCAAGCGCCCGCTCATGGGTGCCACCGCCGACCGCCATGCCGACCGCGTCGTGCTCACCAGCGACAACCCGCGCAGCGAGTCGCCGGCCTTCATCCTCTCTCAGATCCTGGTCGGTGTGCCCGGACGCGACGAGGTGGCCGTGATCGAAGACCGCCGCGCCGCCATCGCCCATGCGCTGAGCCAGGCCGATGCCCGCGACGTGGTGCTGCTGGCCGGCAAGGGCCACGAGGCCACGCAAGAGGTCGCGGGTGCCAAGACACCTTTTTCCGACATCGACGAAGCCGCTGCCGCCTTGGTCCGCCGCGCTGCGTCCGCTGTCTCTGCTGCGCCGAACACGATGATGATGACCCTGGGCCTGTCCCATGCGCTGCTGCCGGGCTCGACCCTGCACGGCGACCCTGCCACGCCGATCGCGCGCGTGCACACCGACACGCGCACCCTGCAGGCAGGCGACTGCTTCGTGGCCTTGCGCGGCGAGCGCTTCGATGCGCACGACTTCCTGCCTCAAGCGTCTGGCTCGGGCGCCGTGGCCGTGATCGGTCAGCGCGGCGTGGCAGAGAGCGGCCTGCCCGGTTTGACCGTGAGCGACACCCGCGCGGCCCTGAGCATGCTGGCCGCTGGCTGGCGCGCCCGCTTCGACATCCCGTTGGTGGGCGTGACGGGCAGCAACGGCAAGACCACGGTCACGCAGATGATCGCGTCCATCTTGCGCGCCTGGATGGCGGCGCAAGGCGACGCGAACGCCGCCCTGGCCACGCAAGGCAACTTCAACAACGACATCGGCGTGCCGCTGACGCTGCTGCGCCTGCGCGAGGGCCAGCACCGTTGCGCCGTGGTCGAGCTGGGCATGAACCACCCGGGCGAGATCGCGCAGCTGGCTGCGATTGCCGCGCCCACCGTGGGCCTGGTCAACAACGCCCAGCGCGAGCACCAGGAGTTCATGCACACGGTCGAGGCCGTGGCGCGCGAGAACGGCTCGGTGCTGCAGTCGCTGTCGCGCAATGGCGTGGCCGTGTTCCCGGCCGACGACGCGCACACCCCCATCTGGCGCGAGCTGGCCCAGGGCTGCCGTGTCATCGACTTCGGTGCGCCGGGCTCGGCCGCCGTCAGCGGCAGCGCCACCTGGCAGGCCGCCCCCACGCCTCACTGGCAGATCCGCCTGGTCACGCCACAAGGTGAGGCCGATGTGTCGCTGGCCATGGCCGGCCAACACAACGTGCGCAACGCGCTGGCCGCCACCGCTGCAGCCTTGGGCGCCGGCGTGCCGCTGGCCAGCATCGTCGCCGGCTTGCAGGCCTTCGAGCCCGTCAAGGGTCGCTCGCAGCTCAAGCAGGCCACGGTGCGCGGCCAGGCTGTCACGCTGGTGGACGATTCCTACAATGCCAACCCCGACTCCGTGCGCGCGGCCATCGACATGCTGGCCGACTTGCCCGGGCCCCACTGGCTGGTGCTTGGCGACATGGGCGAGGTGGGCAACCAGGGCCCTGCCTTCCACGAGGAGGTGGGCGCCCACGCCGTCGCACGCGGCATCGAACACATCTGGACGGCTGGCAGCCTGTGCGCCCACGCGGCGCAGGCCGTGCGCGCCAGCCAGGCCACCGCCACGAGCGGTGAGCCTGTCCAATCCCGTCATTTCGACAGCGCCGCCGACATCGCCTCGGCCCTGTCCCAGCCCGATGCCGCACCGCTTGCCGCATCCATCCTGGTCAAAGGTTCTCGCTTCATGAAGATGGAACAAGTCGTCGCCACCCTCACCGGAGCTGTCCATGCTGCTTAGTCTCGCGATGTGGCTGCAGGAGCTCCACCCCGACTGGGGCTTCCTGCGTGTCTTCCAGTACCTGACCTTCCGCTCTGTCATGGCGGCCATGACGGCGCTGGTCATCGGCCTGCTGCTGGGCCCTTACCTGATCCGCAAGCTCACCGAGCTCAAGATCGGCCAGCCCATCCGCGAGTACGCGATGGACACCCACCTCACCAAGCGCGGCACGCCCACCATGGGTGGCGCGTTGATCCTGCTGGCCATCGGCCTGTCGACGCTGCTGTGGTTCGACTGGGCCAACCGCTTCGTGTGGATCGTGATGATCGTGACCACCGGCTTTGGTCTGATCGGCTGGGTCGATGACTGGCGCAAGGTCGTCAACAAGGACCCGGAGGGCATGCCCTCGCGCGAGAAGTACTTCTGGCAGTCGATCATCGGCCTGATCGCCGCCATCTACCTGGCCTTCAGCGTGTCGGAGACCAACAACCTGCGCGTGGTCGAGCTGTTCTTCCGCTGGATCGCGTCGGGTTTCAGCAACGACCTGCCGCCCAAAGCCGACCTGATCGTGCCCTTCTTCAAGACGGTGAGCTACCCGCTGGGCGTGTGGGGCTTCATGGTGCTGACCTACATCGTCATCGTGGGCACCAGCAACGCCGTGAACCTGACCGACGGCCTTGACGGCCTGGCGATCATGCCGGTGGTGATGGTCTCGGCGGCCTTGGGCATCTTTGCCTACGTGACGGGCAACGCCGTGTTCGCCAAGTACCTGCTGCTGCCGCACATCCCGGGTGCGGGCGAGTTGCTGGTGTTCTGCGCGGCGATGTCGGGGGCAGGGCTGGCATTCTTGTGGTTCAACGCCTACCCGGCGCAGGTGTTCATGGGCGACGTGGGCGCGCTGGCGCTCGGCGGAGCCCTCGGCACCATCGCCGTCATCGTGCGCCAGGAGATCGTGCTGGCCTTCATGGGCGGCGTCTTCGTGCTCGAAGCGCTGTCGGTGATGCTGCAGGTGAGCTGGTTCAAGTACACCAAGCGCAAGTACGGCGAAGGCCGCCGCATCCTGCTGATGGCGCCGCTGCACCACCACTTTGAAAAGTCGGGCTGGAAAGAAACGCAGGTCGTGGTCCGGTTCTGGATCATCACCATGCTGCTGTGCCTGATCGGCCTGTCCACCCTCAAGCTGCGCTGACGCGGCGTCGAACAAGACCATGCACCACCTTCGCAACCTCACCGTGCTGATCCTGGGTCTGGGTGACTCGGGCCTGGCCATGGCGCGCTGGTGCGCCCGGTGCGGCGCGAGCGTGCGCGTGGCCGACACCCGCGCCAACCCGCCTCAGGCCGCCACGCTGGCCGCCGACGTGCCCGATGCCACCTTGCACCAGGGCCTGGATCCCTCGCTGCTCGACGGCGTCAACCTGCTGTTCAAGAGTCCGGGCCTGATGCCGGCCTCGCCCGAAGTCGCGCCCATCCTGGCGGCTGCCGATGAACAGGGCATCCCGGTGCGCGGCGAGCTTTCGCTGTTCGCCTCGGCCCTGGCCGACCTCAAGGTGGATCTGGGCTATGCGCCCAAGGTGGTGGCCATCACCGGCACCAACGGCAAGACAACCACCACCTCGCTGACCGCCAAGCTCATCGAGCGCGCCGGCCTGCGTGTGGGCCTGGCCGGCAACATCGGCCCGACCTTGCTCGACACCCTGCGCACAGCACTGGACCAGGAACCGACGCGCTTGGCAGATCCTGAAGGCGCCGAAGCGCACGCCGCGCCGGGCGAGGCCGATGCGGTGCTGCCTGAAGAGCTCAATGTGGCGCCTGACTCGGTGACCGAGCCGGGTGACGTGCTGCCAGAGTCGAGCGAAGTGGTCGATGCGGACGAGGGTTTGCCTGAAACGGCTGCCGCTGCGAGCCTGGCCATCGTGAGCGCCGAAACAGCCGAGGTCGATGCGCCAGCCGGTGTGGACGCCGCCGAGCCCCAAGCTCCCACCGCACTGGCCGATGACGCCGACGCTGCCCCGATCGAGCTGACCCCGCCTCCGCCTGCCGCGCCGGTGTTCGAGGTGCTGCCCGACGCCTGGGTGCTCGAGCTCTCCAGCTTCCAGCTCGACGGTGTCAGCAACTTCCACCCTGACGCGGCGGTGGTGCTCAACATCAGCCAGGACCACCTGGACTGGCACGGCAGCATGGCTGCCTACGCCGAGGCCAAAGCCCGCATCCACGGCAAGACCGGCGTGATGGTCGTCAACCGCGACGAGCCCCTGGCCGAAGCCATGGTGCCGCCGCCCGAGGTGATCAAGTCGGGCGTGCGAGGTCGGCCCGCCAAGGTCGTGCACCGCAACGTCGTTCGCTTTGGCCTGGACGCTCCGCGCGCACCCGGTGACTTCGGCCTGGTGGTCGAGTCCGGCATGGCCTGGCTGGTGCGCGCCCGCGAGGCCGACCCCACGCTCAAGCTGGCCAAGGGCGAACAACACGAGATCGTGCTGCAGCGCCTGATGCCGGCCGATGCGCTGCGCATCCGCGGTCGCCACAACGCCTCGAATGCCCTGGCTGCTTTGGCTTTGGCCACGTCGGTGGGATGCCCGCTGGCGCCCATGCTGCACGGTTTGCGCGAGTACCGTGGTGAGCCCCATCGTGTCGAACACGTGCTCACGCTGCGCGGCGTGGACGCCATCGACGACAGCAAGGGCACCAACGTGGGCGCCACCGTCGCCGCCTTGCTGGGCCTGGGCGCCGACCTGTCGCCCGGCAAGCTCTGCCTGATCCTGGGGGGTGACGGCAAGGGCCAGGACTTCGCGCCGCTGCGCGAGCCGGTGGGCCGCTTCACGCGCGCCGTGGCCCTGATCGGCCGCGACGCCGAGGCCATCGGTGCCGTGCTGCTGGGCATCCAGACGCCTTCAGGCGACGACATCCTCATCCAGCGCTTTGACACGCTGCAAGACGCCACCCGCTGGGCCTGGGAGCAGGGCCGCGAAGGCGATGCCGTGTTGCTGAGCCCGGCCTGCGCCAGCCTGGACATGTTCCGCAACTACGCCCACCGCGCCGAGGTCTTTGTTCAGACCCTGCAGGCCCTGGCCAACGACCTGGGGGAGGTCGCATGAGCGTTGCCGCCGATCGCACCCAGTCGCCATCGATGATGGACCGACTCAAGGCCCTGCTCAAACTGCAGCGTGGCGAAGGCCACGAAGGTGGCCCGCTGCCGGTGCGCGACTTCGTCAACATCAGCTCCGCCCAGCCCTCGCGCGTGATGGGCTTCGACCAGCCGCTGTTGTGGGTGGTCGTGTCGCTGCTGCTGACCGGTTTGATCATGGTCTATTCGGCCACGATCGCCTTGCCCGACAGTCCACGCTTTGCCAACTACGCGCCCACGCACTTTTTCCAGCGCCACATCATCTCCATCCTGATGGCGATCTCGGTGTCGGCCGTGGTCACGCAGATCCCCATGAGCACCTGGGAGAAGCTCGCGCCCTGGTTGTTCGTGCTCTCGCTGATCCTGCTCATCCTGGTGCTGATCCCGCACGTGGGCAAGGTGGTCTATGGCGCACGCCGCTGGCTGCCGCTGGGCTTCATGAACTTCCAGCCCTCCGAGCTGGCCAAGCTGGCCATCGTGCTCTACGCCTCCGACTACATGGTGCGCAAGATGGACGTCAAGGAGCACTTCTTCCGCGCCGTCACGCCGATGGCCGTGGCCGTGGGCGTCGTGGGCCTGTTGCTGCTGGCCGAGCCCGACATGGGCGCCTTCATGGTGATCGCTTCCATCGCCATGGCCATCCTGTTCCTGGGTGGTGTCAACGGCAAGATGTTCACGCTGATCACGGCGGTGCTGCTGGGCGCCTTCATGCTGATGATTTCGCTCAGCCCCTGGCGGCGCGAGCGCATCTTTGCCTACCTCGACCCATGGGACGAGAAGAACGCCCTGGGCAAGGCCTACCAGCTCACGCACTCCCTGATCGCCTTCGGCCGTGGCGAGATCTTTGGCGAAGGCCTGGGCTCCAGCGTCGAGAAGCTGCACTACCTGCCCGAGGCCCACACCGACTTCCTGCTGGCCGTCATCGGCGAAGAACTCGGTTTCATCGGCGTGGCCGCCGTGGTGCTGGCCTTCTTCTGGGTCGTGGTGCGCCTGTTCAACATCGGCCGTCAGGCCATCGCGCTCGACCGCGTCTTCGCCGGCCTCGTGGCCCAGGGCGTGGCCGTGTGGCTGGGTGCACAAGGCTTCATCAACATGGGCGTGAACCTGGGCGTGTTGCCCACCAAGGGCCTGACGCTGCCGCTGATGAGCTTTGGCGGATCGGGCATTTTGCTCAACTGCATCGCCCTGGCGATTTGCCTTCGTGTGGACATGGAAAACAGGCAACTCATGAGGGGAGGCCGCGCATGAGCACGACTTCCCGTCACCTCGTCATCATGGCGGCCGGCACCGGTGGGCACATCATGCCGGGCCTGGCCGTGGCCGACGAAATGAAGCGCCGTGGCTGGACCGTGAGCTGGCTGGGCACCGAAGGTGGCATGGAAAACCGCCTGGTGCCGCCCACCGGCATCGAGCTCGACGCCATCTCCTTCAATGGCCTGCGCGGCAAGTCGCTCAAGGACACGCTGTTCGGCGGCGTGCGCCTGCTCAAGGCCTTTGTTGATTGCTACAAGATCCTGTCCAGGCGCCAGGCCGACGCCGTGCTCGGCATGGGTGGCTACGTGTGCTTCCCCGGTGGGGTCATGAGCGCTGCCCGCCTGCTGCCGCTGGTCATGGTCAACGCCGATGCGGCCATGCTGCTGAGCAACAAGGCCCTGCTGCCCATCACCGACGTGCTGGCCTGCGGCTTCGACGGCCCAGCCGCCCAACACAAGGTCGCCCGCGTGACAGGCAACCCGGTGCGCGCCGAGATCGAAACCATCGCCGAGCCTGCGCAGCGCTTCGAAGGCCGCAGCGGCCCGCTCAAAGTGCTGGTGGTCGGCGGCAGCCTGGGCGCCAAGGTGCTCAACGAGACCGTGCCCCAAGCCCTGGCCCGCATCGCGCCTGAGCAGCGCCCGCGCATCACGCACCAGACGGGCATGGCCAACTTCGAAGCCGTCAAGGCCGAGTACGCCAAGGCCGGGCTCGATGTGCAGCGCGACGTCGAGCTGCTGCCTTTCATCAACAACATGGCCCAGCGCCTGACGGACTGCGACCTGATCGTCTGCCGCGCGGGCGCCATCACGGTCAGCGAACTGTGCTCTGCCGGCGTGCCCAGCGTGCTGATCCCGCTGGTGGTCTCGACCACCGCCCACCAGCGCGACAACGCCGAGTTCATGGCCCAGCACCAGGCCGCCATCCACCTGCCGCAGGCCGAACTCAACGCCGACACGCTGGCGCGCCAGCTGCAATCGCTGCAACGCGATGAGCTGCTGACCATGGCCAAGCGCGCGCGCGGGCTAGCCCGCAACCATTCCGCTGCCGCGGTGGCCGATGCCATCGAGCAGCTCGTTCAACCCAACAAGAAAAAGGCGTCGGCATGAAGCACGCCGTCAAGCACATCCATTTCGTGGGCATCGGGGGCGCCGGCATGAGCGGCATCGCCGAGATCCTGCACAACCTCGGCTACACCGTGTCGGGCTCCGATCAGTCCGACAGCGCCACCTCGCGCCGCCTGGCCTCGCTGGGCATCGACGTGAAATTGGGGCATGAGGCCGTGCACATCGAAGGCGCCGAAGCCGTGGTCACCTCGACCGCTGTGAAGGGCGACAACCCCGAGGTCATCGCCGCTCGCGCCAGGCGCATCCCAGTGGTGCCGCGCGCCGTCATGCTCGCCGAGCTGATGCGCCTGCGCCGTGGCATCGCCATCGCCGGCACGCACGGCAAGACCACCACCACCTCGCTGGTCACGGCCATCCTGGCCGAAGCCGGGGTCGACCCGACCTTCGTCATCGGTGGCAAGCTCAACAGCGCTGGCGCCAACTCTGCGCTGGGCAAGGGTGAGTACATCGTGGTCGAGGCCGACGAATCTGACGCCTCCTTCCTGAACCTGTTGCCCATCCTGTCGGTCGTCACCAACATCGACGCCGACCACATGGACACCTACGGGCACGACTTCGCCCGGCTCAAGCAGGCCTTTGTCGAGTTCCTGCACCGCATGCCTTTCTACGGCGCGTCGATCCTGTGCATCGACGACCCGGGCGTGCGCAGCATCGTGCCGCTGATCTCGCGCCCGGTCATCACCTACGGCTTCGGCGAAGAAGCCCAGGTGCGCGCGGTCGACGTCGAGGCCCTGCCCGGCGGGCAGATGCGCTTCACCGTGCAGCGCCGCAATGGCCAGGTCATGCCCGACATGAAGGTCACGCTGAACCTGCCTGGCCAGCACAACGTGCTCAACGCTCTGGCCGCCATCGCCGTGGCCACCGAGATCGAACTGGCGGACGAGCCCATGGTCAAGGCCCTGGCCGCCTTCTCGGGTGTGGGCCGCCGCTTCCAGCGCCACGGTGATTTCGCCACCGCCGACGGGGGCACCTTCACCGTCATCGACGACTACGGTCACCACCCGGTCGAGATGGCCGCCGTCATCAGCGCCGCGCGCGGTGCCTTCCCCGGGCAGCGCCTGGTGCTGGCCTTCCAGCCGCACCGCTACACCCGCACCCGTGACTGTTTCGAAGATTTCGTCAAGGTGCTGGGCACCGCCGACGCCGTGCTGCTGACCGAGGTCTACGCGGCCGGCGAAGCGCCCATCGTGGCCGCCGACGGCCGGGCCCTGACCCGCGCCGTGCGCGTGGCCGGCAAGGTCGAGCCGCTGTTCGTGGACGAGGTGAGCGAGTTGCCGCAGGCCATCGTCGACAACGCCAAGGGTGGCGACGTCGTCATCTGCATGGGCGCCGGCTCCATCGGCACCGTGGCGGCCAAGGTCGCTGAACTCAAGAAAGGCCACTGAGATGAGCCAGAACCTGTTGAAACCTTTGTCCATCGATCCGAAGTCGCTCGGCCGCGTGGCCGTGCTGTTCGGCGGCACGTCGGCCGAGCGCGATGTCTCCATCATGTCGGGCACCGGCGTGCTCAAGGCCCTGCAGGCGCAAGGCGTGGACGCCTTTGCCTTCGACCCCGCCGAGCGCCCGCTGCAAGAGCTCAAGGCCGAAGGCGTGGACCGCTGCTTCATCGCCCTGCATGGCCGCGGCGGCGAAGACGGCACCGTGCAAGGCGCACTGGAACTGCTGGGCATCCCCTACACCGGATCCGGCGTGATGGCTTCGAGCATCGCCATGGACAAGGTCATGACCAAGCGCATCTGGCGCTTCGAAGGACTGCCCACGCCGGACTGGCGCATCGTCGCCAGCGCCACCGAATGCGAACAGGCCCTGGCGGTGCTGGGCGCGCCCATGATCGTCAAGCCCGCGCGCGAAGGCTCGTCCATCGGCCTGACCAAGGTGACCGACGTGGCGCAGTGCGCTGCCGCCTACGCCGCAGCCGCCCAGCACGACCCGGAAGTGTTGTGCGAGCAGTTCATTGAGGGCGAGGAAACCACCTGCCCGGTGCTCATCGTTGAAGGCGAGGCCCAGGCCCTGCCGGTGATCCGCATCGTGGCCCCCGGTGGCAACTACGACTACCAGAACAAGTACTTCACCGATGAGGTCAAGTACCTGTGCCCCAGCGAGCTGGATGCGGCCGAAGAAGCCGAGATCCAGCGCGAGGTGGTGCGCGCCTTCAAGACCCTGGGCTGCCGCGGCTGGGCCCGCGCCGACGTGATGATCCGCCGCAGCGACCGCCAGCCCTTCCTGCTGGAGATCAACACCTCGCCGGGCATGACCGGCCATTCCCTGGTGCCCATGTCCGCCAAGGTTGCGGGCCTGAGCTACGAACAACTGTGCGTGCACCTGCTGGCCTCGGCCACGCTGGACCGCAACGCCTGACGCCGAAGAAGGACGCATGCAAGCCGCCGCCGCCCTCCACCTGCCGCGAGAAGCCAGCGAAGCGTCGCAAGACGTGCGCTGGATGAACGTGGCCACCGCCTGGCTGGTGGTGGTGGGGCTGTGCCTGCTCGCGGCGGCCGGCCTGCAACGCCTGGGGCGCCTGCCCTTCTTCAACCTCACCGAGGTGCAGCTCGAAGGCGACCTGCAGCGCAACAACATCGCCACCGTGCGCGCCCACATCGTGCCCCGGCTGGAAGGCGGCTACTTCACGCTCGATTTGCAAAAGGGCCGCGAGGTGTTCGAAGCCTTGCCCTGGGTGCGCCACGCCGTCGTGCGCCGCGTGTGGCCCAACGAGCTGCGCGTCAAGCTCGAAGAGCACCGCCCGGCTGCTCACTGGCAGCACGAAGACCGCGACGACCAGCTCGTCAACACCTTCGGCGAGGTCTTCGAGGCCAACCCGGGCGATGTCGAGGACGACCACCTGCCCGTGTTGCTGGCCCCGGCCAACCCCGCACCCGGCCTGTCGGCCACGATGCTGGAGATGCTGCACACGCTGCAAAAAGCCCTGGCGCCGCTGGGCGACATCGAGCGGCTCAAGCTCACCGACCGTGGTTCCTGGAGCGTCGAACTCGACACCGACGCCCAGATCATGCTGGGCCGAGGCAGCGTTGAAGAGGTGGCCGAGCGGGCCCGACGCTTCGTGCGAACCCTGCCTGAACTGCAACGCCATTACCCGGACCCGCTGGCCTACGCCGACCTGCGTTACCCGGAGGCCTATGCCGTCCGACTGCGTGGCACGACCACGTTGCTGGAAGACCCGAAGAAACCAGGTGTGGTGCGCAAGCCAAGTGCTGGCGTTACCCGTTCCCTGAATCCGAATATCAATCGATAATTTCGTCACACACCATGGCCAAGGAATACAAGGATCTGGTAGTCGGACTCGACATCGGGACCGCCAAAGTGATGGCGGTGGTGGCCGAAGTCCTCCCGGGTGGCGACCTCCGGCTCGCCGGCCTCGGTGTCGCTCCCTCTCACGGTTTGAAGCGCGGCGTGGTCGTCAACATCGACGCCACGGTGCAGTCCATCCAGCAGGCTTTGAAAGAAGCCGAGCTGATGGCCGACTGCAAGATCAACCGCGTCTGGACGGGCATCACCGGCAGCCACATCCGCGGGCAGAACTCCACCGGCATGGTCATCGTGCGGGACAAGGAAGTGGCACCCCTCGACGTGCAGCGCGTGGTCGAGACCGCCAAGGCCATCAACATCCCCAACGACCAGCGCCTGCTGCTGGTCGAGCCGCAAGAATTCATCATCGACGGCCACGAGGTCAAAGAGCCCATCGGCATGAGCGGTGGGCGCCTCGAAGTCAAGGTCCACATCGTCACCGGCGCGCAAAGCGCAGCGGAGAACATCGTCAAGTGCGTGCGCCGCTGCGGCCTCGAAGCCGAGCAGCTGGTGCTCAACCCCAGCGCCTCGTCGGCCGCTGTGCTGACCGAAGACGAAAAGTCGCTGGGTGTGGCCATGGTCGACATCGGCGCTGGCACCACCGACGTGTCCATCTTCACCGACGGCTCGGTGCGTCACACGGCGGTCATCCCCATCGCCGGTGACCTGATCACCAGCGACATCGCCATGGCGCTGCGCACGCCCACCAAGGACGCCGAAGACATCAAGGTGGACTTCGGTGTGGCCAAGCAACTGCTGGCCGACCCGAACGAACACGTCGAGGTGCCCGGCCTGGGCGACCGCGCGCCGCGCATGCTCTCGCGCCAGGCACTGGCCGGCGTGATCGAGCCGCGCGTCGAAGAGATCTTCTCGCTGGTCCACCAGGTGATCCGCGAGTCGGGTTACGAAGAACTGCTGTCCTCCGGCATCGTTCTGACCGGCGGCTCGGCCGTGATGCCGGGCATGGTCGAACTCGCCGAAGACATTTTCTTGAAGCCGGTGCGCAAGGGCACGCCCTTGTACTCCGGCGCACTGCACGACATGGTGGCGAGCCCGCGCTCTGCCACCGTCATGGGCTTGCTCGAAGAGGCAAGACTCGCGCGCATGCGCGGGATGAAGGCGGCGCAACAGGCAGGGTCGGTTCAGTCCCTGTTCGGTCGCGTGCGCGATTGGTTCGTGGGGAACTTCTGACCTTCAACAAAGAAGACACCCACCTGAGTAATTCAATTGGCAACTGCTTGAGACAAAGAGAGGTCTGACATGGCAATCGAAATGATCGAATCCTTCGACATGGGCACCCAAATCAAGGTGATCGGCGTGGGCGGTGGCGGCGGCAACGCCGTCGAGCACATGATCGCCGAGGGCGTTCAAGGTGTGCAGTTCATCTGCGCCAACACCGACCAGCAAGCGCTGAATCGCTCCAGCGCCGAGCTGCAGCTGCAGCTGGGCAACTCGGGCCTGGGCGCTGGCGCCAAGCCTGAAGCCGGTCGCGCCGCCGCCGAAGAAGCCGTGGACCAGATCCGCTCCTCGCTGGAAGGCGCGCACATGGTGTTCATCACCGCCGGCATGGGCGGTGGCACCGGCACCGGCGCCGCACCGGTGATCGCCCGCGTCGCCAAGGAAATGGGCATCCTGACCGTGGGCGTGGTCACCAAGCCCTTCGAATTCGAAGGCAACCGCCGCCTCAAGCAAGCCGACGCCGGCCTGGCCGAGCTCGAAGCCAACGTCGACTCGCTGATCGTCGTGCTCAACGAGAAGCTGCTGGAAGTGCTGGGTGACGACGTGACCCAGGAAGAAGCTTTCGCCAAGGCCAACGACGTGCTCAAGAACGCCGTGGGCGGCATCTCCGACATCATCCACATCCCCGGCCTGGTCAACGTCGACTTCGAAGACGTCAAGACCGTGATGAGCGAACCGGGCAAGGCCATGATGGGCACCGCCACCGCCGGCGGCCCGGACCGCGCCACCAAGGCCGCCGAAGCCGCCGTGGCCTGCCCGCTGCTCGAAGGCATCGACCTGTCTGGCGCGCGTGGCGTGCTGGTGCTGATCGCTGCTGGCAAGGCCAACTTCAAGCTGAGCGAGTCGCGCAACGCGATGAACACCATCCGCCGCTACGCCGCCGAAGACGCCCACGTCATCTACGGCACGGCCTACGACGAAAGCCTGGGTGACCAGCTGCGCGTGACCGTGATCGCCACCGGCCTGAGCGGCTCCAAGCGCCAGCAGGCCCCGATGACCGTGGTGCACAGCGCCCCGCAGGTCTTCGCTCGCACCGGCACCGACAACATCCCGGTGCTGACCCAGCCGGTTGGCCACGCTGCCCTGCACGGTGGCCCGGCCATGGGCCACAGCAACGACTTCAGCGGCATGAACACGCCCAGCGTCTGGCGCTCGGGCCGCACGCAAGCCGCTGCCAAGGTCGATGCCCTGGCCAGCAACGGCATGGACGAAATCGAGATCCCGGCCTTCCTGCGCAAGCAGGCCGACTGAGTTTCTCTGACCTGTCTCTTGCCTGAAATGGCGACGCGGTTTGCCTGCCGCATCGCCGTCTGAAACCTCTCTCTCTTTGATCCCCCCGTCCCGTGTGGGCGGGGGGTTTTTTGCATTGGGATAGAGTGCTCGCATGAAGCGCGCCCTCGACGAAGACACCCCACGCCCCTGGCTCGAGCGATCGGCTCGCTGGGCGGTCATCGGTGTGTGTGCCTTGCTGGTTTGCGCGTGCAGCATCTTGCAGGCCGTGTACGAACAGGCCCCCCGTTACCTGCAGTGGCGCACGAACGTGGCGCACCACTTCACCGAAGCCCAATACGAGCTGGCTCGCACCAGCATCCGGCGTTGGTTCGAATGGCACCGCCGTGAGCAGATGCCCCAGCTTGCTCGCCTGTTGCAGCAGGCCGCGTTGGACGTGCGAGGCCCGATCACCCCTGAGCTGGCTTGCGAGCGGCGCGACGCCTACCTGGCCATGAGCAAACAGGCCTTTGCCGTAGCGACGCCGCTGGCGGCCGCCGTGATGGTTCACCTGGGCCCGCCTCAGGTCAGTCGTGTGCAAGCCTTCTTCGAAGACCTCAACGAAGACCAGCGAGAAAAGTACATAGCGGACGACCCGCGCGAGCAGGCCGGCCTGGCGGTGGACTTCATCGAGGAGTGGGGCGGCCTGGTGTACGGTGACTTCAGCGACGCGCAACGCGAGCACCTGGTGCGCCGGGTGATGGCGCTGCCTTTCAGCGCCCGCACGGTGCTGCAGGAGCTGCAGCGATTTCAGGGGCGTTACGTGCAGTTGCTGCGGGACACGCAAGCCCAGAAGCTGAGCACCGAGCAGGTCAGCCAGCGCTTGCTGGCCATCTTGCTCGATGGCGTCGATCCGCAGGAGCCCGATCGCAAGGCCCAGATGCAGCGCTGGGTCAGGGCAGGTTGCGCCTTCGCCGCCGACCTGCAGGCCCAGACCACCCCTGCCCAGCGCGAGCGCGCCGAGCGCACGCTCACGGGTTGGCGCGAAGATGTTCAGGAGATCGTTGGACAGCGCTAGCGCCGGTGCCGACAAGTGCACCGCCCCGGCAGCAAGCACTCACCTCACTTCAACTCGGCCGACGATTTGCCCAGCAAGCGCCGCGCGATGATCAACAGCTGGATTTGCTGCGTGCCCTCGAAGATGTCGAGGATCTTGGCGTCGCGGGCCCACTTCTCCAGCATCGAGACCTCGCTGTAGCCCACCGCGCCGGCCAGCTCCACGCACTTGAGCGCGATGTCGACGCAGGTGCGGCCCGCCTTGGCCTTGGCCATCGAGGCTTCCAGCGAATTGGGGCGACCGTTGTCGGCCATCCAGGCGGCCTGCAGCGTCAGCAGGCGCGCGGCAGCGTGGTCGGCGCGCAGCCGAACCAGCTCGGCCACCGCGCTGGGCTGGCGGTGCAGCGGGCGGTCGGCGTCCAGCGAAAGGCCGGCTTCGGCCAGCAGGGGCGTGATCTCGTCGAGGCAGGCTTGGGCCAGGCCCACCGCCATGGCGGCCACCAGCGGGCGCGTGTTGTCGAAGGTCTGCATGACCCCGGCGAAGCTCTTCTCAGGCTGGATCTCGGGGTCGCCCAGCAGGTTGGCCTTGGGCACGCGGCAGTCCTTGAGTACGAAGGCGGCCGTGTCGCTGGCGCGGATGCCCAGCTTGTGCTCCAGGCGCGCCAGCTCGAAGCCTGGCGTGCCCTTTTCAACCACGAAGGACTTGATGGCCGCGCGGCCCAGGTTGCGGTCGAGCGTGGCCCACACCACGACCAGGTCGGCGCGGTCGCCCGAGGTGACGTAGATCTTCTCGCCGTTGAGCACGTAGTGGTCGCCGTCGAGCCGCGCCGAGGTGCGGATGGCGGCCGAGTCGGAGCCGCAGCCGGGCTCGGTGATGGCCATGGCGGCCCAGCGGCCCTTGAAGCGCGCGAGCTGCTCTTCGTTGGCCACCGAGGCGATGGCCGCGTTGCCCAGTCCCTGTCCCGGCATGGCCAGCAGCAAGCCGACGTCGCCCCAGCACAGCTCCATGATGCCCAGGCAGGTCGAGAGGTTGCTGCCGTTGGCGTTGTCGTTGGGGTTGCGCTCACCGCTGCGGCGCACGCCGGCAGCGCCAGCGCCGTTTTCGCCCAGTGCCGCGTTCATGCCGTGGATGGCGGCGGCGACCATGTCGAGCTCCACGGGGCGGGCGTGTTCGGCGCGGTCGTATTGGCGCGAGATGGGGCGAAACACCTGGCGGGCGACCTCGCGGGCCTGCATGACCAGGGGGGCGAACTTCTTGGGGGTGTCGAGGTGGATCATGGGATGAGCTTTCAGATCAGTTGGATGCGCGCGGGTGTGTGATCAGGGGCCACGGGCCTCACAGCAACAACCCACCTTCCATCAGCGCCACGGCACGCAGGTCGCGGTACCAACGCTCGACCGGGTACTCCTTGACGAAGCCGTGGCCGCCCAGCAACTGCACGCCGTCGCTGCCGATCTGCATGCCCTTGTCGGCGCACAGTCGGCGCGCCAGCGTCACGGCGTCGGCGAAAGCGGCCAGGCCATCGGGTCGATCGGCCAGCTCGGCGGCGCGCCAGGTCAGCAGGCGCATGCCCTGCAGCTCGATGGCCACGTTCGAGACGGCAAAAGCCACCGACTGACGGTGGCTGATGGGCTCGCCAAAGGCCTGGCGCTCGTTCACGTAGGGCACCAGCAAGTCGAGCACGGCCTGTGCGCAGCCCACGCTGAGCGCGCACCACGCCAGCCGACCGAGCTGGATGCATTCGCGGTAGGCCTCGGGCTGGTCGATGCCCAGGCGGGCGTCGGCACTCAGCTTGACCTGGTCGAGCCGCAGGCGGCCCGGGGCGGCGCTGCGCAAGCCCATCGTGGGCTCGGGTGCGTGGCTCAGGCCGGGTGTGTTGGCCTCGACCACAAAGAGCTGGGGCCCGTGTCCGGGCAACTCGGCGGCGACCACGAACAGCTCGGCGCGGGCCACGCCGGGCACCATGCATTTCTCGCCAGTGAGCAGGTAGCCGCCGTCAGGGGTGGGCGCGGCCCGGGTGCGCAGGCTCATGGGGTCGAACAGGGGCGTGGGCTCCATCAGGGCCAAGGCGGCGGGCGGCGGGTGCTCGCCCGCGAAGGCGCTGAGGTAGGTGGCCTGTTGCGCGGCGCTGCCCCAGCGCAGCAGGGCCTGGCTCACCGCCGCAGGGGCCAGGCAGGCCCAGGCCATGCCGAGGTCGCCGTGGGCCAGTTGCTCGGCGATCAGCGCTTGCGTCAGCACCTCGTGGGTGTCGCCGGCGCCACCGAGTTCATCGGGCACCGACAAGGCCGCCACGCCCAGCTCGGCGAAAGCCTGCAACAGCTCGGGCGACACGCCACCCTCGGCATCGGCTTGCTGAGCCTGCGGGCGCAACTGCTCGTCGGCGAACGCGCGCATGGCGTCCATCATCATGGTCTGGTCTTCGCTCGGGGTGAGGTCGAAGAGGTCGGTCGCGGTGCGCCGCGTCGGCCGCGCGGCCCCGGACAGCCGCTGCACTGCCTTGAAGCCGCGTGTGGCCGTTGTGATCGACTGGAAACCCAGTCGGGTGCCTTCGTAGATCAGCCGCTGGGTCGGGCCACGCAGGCCCGAGGCCTCGAGTTGCGGCGAGGCCGCGATCTTGCGCAAGGCACGCAGGCCGATGCGAACGAGTTGGCTCATGGTGTGGTCTCCAGGTGGGGGGCAAGGCGGCAGTGGGTCATTCGAACTTGAAGTGGCCTGCTTCGATCGCGGCCTGCGCATCGGCGCTCAGGGGCACATAGCCCTGCGGGCTCAGCACCCAGATGGGCTCGCCCGCGTCATTGGGCAAGAAGCCCTCTCGCTTGAGCTCGACTTTGCGGTGCTTGAAAGTGCTGGTCAATTCATGCTGGCGGCGCAGGCGCAGGAACAGGGGCACGGCGTAGCGCGGCAAGGCCTGTCGCAGGCCCTGCATCAGGGCTGCGCCGTCGAGATCGGTCGCCTCATCGCTGAGCAGCAGGGCAGCCATGCCGGCGCGGCCGTCGGCGTTGGGCAGCTGCACGCCGTAGACCACCGCTTCTTCGATGCCGGCCTGGGCGCACAAGGCGGCCTCGACCTCGGTGGTGGCCACGTTCTCGCCCTTCCAGCGGAAGGTGTCGCCCACGCGGTCGATGAACTGGATGTGGCCGAAGCCCTGGTCCCGCACGAGGTCGCCCGAATTGAACCAGGCGTCACCACGCCGCAAGACATCGCGCAGCACCTTCGAGGCGGTGGCGCGTTCGTCGGTGTAGCCGTCCATCGGGGCTTTGTCGGTGATCTCGGTCAGCAGCAGTCCGACCTGGCCCTTTTCAACCCGGCGCATCAGGCCCTGTGGGCCCTCGCGAACAGGCGCCTCCTCGGCCACATCGAAGGCGACGATGGCGTGGGACAAGGGGCACATCCCGGCGCTGCCAGGCAGGTTCAGGGCGTTGACGAAGGCGAGGTTGCACTCGCTGGCGGCGTAGAACTCGGCGATGTGCTCGATGGCAAAACGTTGCTGGAAGGCGCCCCAGATGTCCGGGCGCAGGCCGTTGCCGATGATGGCGCGAACGCCGTGCTGCGCGTCATCGGCCCGAGGCGCCTGGTTGAGCAGGTAGCGGCACAGCTCGCCGATGTACGAGAAGGCCGTGGCGCGGTGGCGGCGGATGTCCTGCCAGAAGCCCGAAGCGCTGAACTTGCGCCCCAATGCCAGGCAGGCGCCCGCACCGACGGTGGCGCCCCAGGACACGGTCAGCGCGTTGTTGTGATACAGCGGCAGGGCGCAGTACAGCACGTCGTCCTGGCGCAGGCGCAGGCCCAGCTCGCCCATGCCCAGCATGCAGCGATGCCAGCGGTAGTGGCTCATCACCGAGGCCTTGGGCAAGCCGGTCGAGCCCGAGGTGAAGATGTGAAAGCAGGGCTGGCTCAGCGCGATGTCGGCGGTCTCGGGCAGGTTGGTGTCTGGCGCTTGCGCACAGGCGCGCTGCAGGTGGGTCCAGCCGTCGGGCGGTGGTGCCTGGCCGTCCCACCACCAGTCGATGTCCAGCTCGGCCAAGGCCGCCTGGGGCAGCGAGCGCACCACCGCTTCGCATTCCTGGCCCACCAGCACGATGCGGGGGCGGCTCAGGCGCAGGCTGTGGGCCTGGGCCTCGTCACGCAGGTGGTGGTTGAGCAGGGTGGCGATGCCGCCCAGCTTGACGATGCCCAGTGCGCAGGCAATCACCTCGGGGCGGTTCTCCATCAGGATGCCAACGGCCTGCCCCGGTCGCAGACCGGATCGCTTCAAGCTGTGCGCCACGCGGTTGGCCCAGGCGTTGAGTTCGCCATAGGTCCAGCTGCGGTCCTCGAATCGCAGGGCGATGCGCTGGGGGTGGCGGCTGGCTCGGACCTCGAAGCTGCGCCCGATCGAGCCCAGGTGGCGCGGTCGCATCCAGGCCAGGCGCACCAGGCCGGGCAACAGCCTGGGCAGCTCGGGGGTGACACGCAACAAGGCCCGCACCCAGTCTGCCCAGGAGATGGGGCCTGTGGCGGCGAAGGCTTCTGGCGACAGGGAGGGGGCGGCTCGGGTCACGTCTTGGATGCACCTCGGTGAGGGGGAAAGACTGTCGATCATCCGCATGCTGCGGGCTGGCGCAGGGGGGCGGTTGCGTCACCGGGGGCGCGGGCAAGACAAACTGGGGTCGCCCGCCAGCCACGCTGGCCTTGGGGCTCAGGGTCAGCCCTTGGGTGGCACTGCTGCGGCGATGGCTTGGGTGCGCGCCTGCTGGATGACGCGGCCGATGTCCTTGCCCTGCTTGCCCTGAGCGAGGGCCGCAGCCGACAGCTCGCTGGTGTCGACGGACAGGGCCGCTCGCAGCGCACGACGCAGGCGCTCGGCCTGGGGGTAGGGGCGCTCGGTCCAGCCGAGTCGGCCTCGGGCGTCGCACTCGCAGGCCAGCAGCACGTCGTCAAACCGCTGCGGTTTGCGGATGGCGTCGCAGCGCTCGAGCAACCTGAGCAGCGCCTCGGCGTTCAAGTCGTCGCTGCGGTGAATGTTGCCGTGCTCGCGCGCCACCACGTCGGCCAGCTCGCGGCAGTCGTTGGGCACGCGCAGGCGCTGTGCCACCGCCTGGAGCAGTTCCACGCTGCGCGCCTCGTGGTCCAGGTGCCGAGGCAGCACCTCCGCGGGCGTGGTGCCCTTGCCCAGGTCGTGCCCCAGGCAGGCGTAGCGCACGCTGAGCGAGCCCTGCAGGCGGGCGCTCATGTCCAGCACCATCATCAGGTGAACGCCGGTGTCGACCTCGGGGTGGTGCTCGGCGCGCTGGGGCACGCCCCACAGTCGATCGACCTCCGGCAGCAGGCGGGTCAGGGCGCCGCACTCGCGCAGCACCTCGAACATGCGCGAGGGGCGATCTTCCATCAGGCCACGGGCGAGCTCCTGCCAGACGCGTTCGGCCACGAGGTGATCCACCTCGCCATCGGCGACCATGCCGCGCATCAGCGCCAGGGTCTCGGGCGCGACGGTGAACTCGGGCAGGCGCGCGGCGAAGCGGGCCAGGCGCAGGATGCGAACCGGGTCTTCGGCGAAAGCCGGCGAGACGTGGCGCAGCACGCGCGCCGCAAGGTCGCGCTGGCCACCCCAGGGGTCGATCAAGGTGCCGTCGTGGTCCTCGGCCATGGCGTTGATGGTCAGGTCGCGGCGGGTGAGGTCTTCTTCGAGGGTGACGTCGGGGGAGGCGTGCACGTCAAAGCCGTGATAACCCCGGCCGCTTTTGCGCTCGGTGCGGGCCAGGGCGTGTTCTTCGCCGGTGTCCGGGTGCAGGAAGACCGGGAAGTCCTTGCCCACGTGGCGAAAGCCTGCGGCCAGCATGGCCTCGGGGGTGGTGCCCACCACCACCCAGTCCCGGTCGCCCTGGGGGCGGCCCAGGAGCCGGTCGCGCACGGCGCCGCCAACGAGGTATGTCTTCATGCGGGCAGTTTACGGGGCAGCCGGGCCTGGCTCGGCTCCGGCTTCGGTGTCACCGCTCTGGCGGCTTCGTGCCGCGCCTGATTCGGTCAGCCAGCCGCCGCCCGGCGCGCCAGGGCGATGTAATCGGCCACCGGCACCTCTTCGGCACGACGCTGCAGGTCGAAGCCGCCTTCGAGGCCACGCTCGGCCATCCAGGTGCCCAGCGTGTGCCGCAGGATCTTGCGGCGCTGCGAGAACGCCACGGCCACCATCTTCTCGAGCACCTGCACATCGACCTCTTCAGGCTGGGCCCAGGGCGTCATGCGCACCACGGCCGAGTCCACCTTCGGTGGCGGGTCGAACGATTCGGGCGGCACGTCCACCACGCAAGCCATGTCGTAGCGCCACTGCAGCATCACGCTCAGGCGGCTGTAGTCCTTGCAGCCAGGCTGGGCCACCATGCGGTCCACCACCTCTTTTTGCAGCATGAAGTGCTGGTCGACCACGTGCTCGGCCACCGGCAGCAGGTGAAAGAGGATGGGGCTGGAGATGTTGTAGGGCAGGTTGCCGATGACGCGCAGCTTTTGCCCGGCCTCGGCCGCCAGGGCGGCGAAGTCGACCTTGAGCACGTCCGACTCAACGACCTGGAGTTCCGGGCGCTTGCGCAGGCGGGCGGCCAGGTCGCGGTCGAGCTCGATGACGGTGAGTTTTTCGCTGCGCTCGACCACCGGGTTGGTCAGTGCACCCAGGCCGGGGCCGATTTCCACCAGCGCCTCGCCCGGCTTGGGGGCGATGGCGCGCACGATCTCATCGATCACCCCATGGTCGACCAGGAAGTTCTGGCCGAAGCGTTTGCGCGCGATGTGACCGCCACCGCCCGTCACGGGGCGACGCGTGCCCGAACGCGGCTGGGGGCGATCAGGGCGCATCGCGCATTTCCACGTAAGCGGCGGCGCGCAGCTCGCGAGCCCAGTCTTCGTAGGTGGCCTCGAAGCGGCGCTCGCGCAACACGCTGCGAGCGGCTTCGCGCCGCTGGGCGTCGCTGAGCTGCACCTCGCGGCGCTCGAGCAACTGGATCAGGTGCACGCCATAGCGGCTGACCACGGGCTCGGAGATCTGGCCGGGTTGCAGCGCGAGCACGGCTTTCTCGAACTCGGGCACGAATTGGCCCGGCGAGCTCCAGCCCAGCTCGCCGCCCTTGGCGCCACTGCCGTCTTCGGAATGCTGGCGGGCTTGTTGCGCGAAGCTGGCCTGGCCCTCCATGATCTGGCGGCGGATGAGCTGCATCTTGTCGATCAGCTCTCGGGTGTTCTGACCCGGGGCGCTGCGCAGCAAGATGTGGCGGGCGCGCTGCTGGGTGTAGCTGGCCTGGGCGGCGTTCTCGCGCTCGACCAGCTTGATGACGTGAAAGCCCGCGCGCGAGCGGACCAGGGGCGCCACCTGGCCCACTTTGATGTTGGCCACGGCCTTGACGAAGACCTCGGGCAGGGCGCTGACCTCGCGAAGGCCGAAGGCGCCACCGCTGTCGTGCGTGCTGCGGTCGTCGGAGAACTGCTTGACCAGCTGCGAGAAGCTCACGCCTGCCGCGGCCTTGCGCTGGATGTCCTCTGCCTTGGCCTGGAGCTTTTGAACCTCCTGCGGACTGGCTTGCTCGGGCACTTTGATGAGGATGTGCGCGAGGTTCAGCGCCGATTCGGTTTGCGCAGCCGGGTCGGAGGCCAGGAAGCTGGTGACCTCTTCTTCGCTGATCTGGATGCGCGGGGTGACCTCGCGCTCGCGGATGCGCTGGATCAGGATCTGCTCGCTCAGGCTGGCGCGGTAGCGCTCGAAGTCCAGGCCGTCGGTGCGCATGCGCTCGCGCAGCTCGGCCATGGTCATCTGGTTCTGCGCAGCGATGTTCTCGATGGCGGTGTCGAGTTCGGCTTCGCTCACGCCCATGCCCAGGTTGCGCGCGTGGGACAGCTGCACCTTTTCGTCGATCAGGGCGTCGAGCACCTGGCGACGCAGCTCGTCGGTGGCGGGCAGGCGGGCGTTGGCCGGTGCGCTCTCGATGACGCGCTGCACCCGCTTGCCGATCTCGGTGTGGGTGATGGGCTCCTGGTTCACCACGGCGACGATGTAGTCGCTGGTGCGCGGCGCCCCGCTGAGTTGCAGGTCGGTGCTCAGCGAGCGGTCGCCAGGGATGCGCGGCGCCAGGCTGGGGCCATCGGGGCGGCGCAACTGGGCCCAGCCCGGCGTGGCGGTGCCAACGAGCAGGCTCAGGCAGATCAGCGGCAGCCAGCGGCGTGCGCCCGGGAAATTGCGGTCATTCATCTTGGGAGCTCGTCGGGGTGCTTGGCACGTTCAGGGGTTGGCCTTCTTCACGCAGCAAGCGGTAGCCAGGGACATTTTGTTGCAGCACGCGCAGCGGGTTGGCGCCCAGCGCCAGCTGCGACAGGCCCAGCAATTCAAGCTGGAACATGATGCGGGTGTTGGCCTTGCTCTGACCCAGGGCCACGCGCTCGGCGACCACGCGGCCGATCCAGCAGCCGGCGTCGTATTCAAGGCCGATCAGGGAGTTGATGACGCGCTTGTCGCGCATGCTGTGGGTCACGCGGCCCACGCTGTACCAGGCGCCGCCACAGGCGTTGGTGCCAGCGCGCCGCGGGTTGACCTGCATGAGGTCGGGCGAGCTGGCCTGGGTCATCATCTGTTGCAGCGGCGGCGTGCGGCCTGCCAGCGGCCATTGCCAGCCCAGCTCGACCTGCTCGCTCGCCTCGCGGGTGTAGCGGTAAGTGGCGCTGACGGTGCGCCAGGCGCCGGGCGAGTAGCGCACGCCCACGGTGCCTTGTTCGGTGCGTTTTTCTTGCGCGCCGTATTGAAGGGTGCTGTCGAGGTTCCAGTTCGGGATCACCGAGGTGGACGCGAGCAGCAGCAAGTCAGACAGCTTCTGGGTGATCGGGCCTTCGCCTTGCGGGTTGATGCGCTGGTCCGCCAGCAGCACCTTCTGGGCGATGCCAAGGCGCAAGGCCTCGACGCCTGTGGCGCTGTCGATCAGGCGCGAGGTCACGCCCACCGTCACCTGGTTGGCGTCGGTGATGCGGTCACCACCGGTGAAGCCGTTGTCGTTGAAAACGGCGTACTGGTTGAAGTCGCGCGGGGCGCTGTCGAACTTTGGCAAGTCGTCCTGGCGCCGGTAGGGCGTGTAGACGTACATCACGCGCGGCTCCAGCGTCTGCACCAGATCTCGGCCGAAGAGTTGCGTGTCGCGCTCCATCGAAAAGCCGCTGTCCAGGCTGAACGTGGGCACGGCGATCGAGGTGCTGGCGCGCGAGCCACTGGCGGCCAGCGCGTTGTTGCGATCGAGGTCGTAGCTGATGCCGCGCACCGCCACCGCAGGCAGCACGGAGATGCCCAGCAGGTCGAAGCGGCGCTCCAGGCGGCCGTTGAGGTTCACCCGGTTGCCAGTGACCTTGGTGATGTCCGTGTGGGCAAAGCGGTTGAATTCGCCTTGCAGGTTGAACACCGTGCCCCCGTCGGAGCTGCTGCGGCTGCGAAAGCCCAGCTGTGGCTCGCGCCGGTACGGGGCTTCGATGCGGCTGAGTTCCGGGTCGGAGTCGGGGTCGAGGTCGCGCAGCGTCTGCCAGGACTGCACCGCCGCGTAGAAGTTGGTCTGGCTGTTGCCCAGGCCCCAGGTGCGGTCGTTCAGCGTCGAGTCGAACTTGACGTGGCTGTCGAACAGGCGCGGTGTGGGCGAAGGCAGGTTGTGCGAGAAGTCCTTCCAGTAGTCGTCGTCCGAGGCCCGCAGCCACTTGATGTCGTACTGGTTCTGCGCCAGCGTGCTGCCGGTGCGGAACCGACCCTTGTGCGTGAAGTCGACCAGGCTGCGGCCGTCGCCGGTGAGGCGGTCGTTCGGCAGGCCATACAGGTGCACCTTGCCGGTGTCGGTGGTCGTCAGGTAGCGGTATTCGAGGTCGAGCCCGACGCCGCGCCGGGCCGACAGGGTGGGCGCGATGGTGGCGTCCTGCTCGGGGGCGATGTTCCAGTAGTAGGGCGTCGAGAACTCGAAGCCACTGTTGCTGTCGAAGTAGAACGACGGTGGCAACAAGCCGGACTTGCGCTGGTTGTCCAGCGGGAAGGTCAGCGTGGGCGCGGCCAGGATGGGCACGTCCATGAAGCGGATGACGGCGTTCTTCGCGGTGCCTTCGCTGGCGGCAAAGTCGAGGTAGACCTCGCTGGTGCGCAGCTCCCAGTCGGGCTTGCCCGGGCTGCCATCGGGCATGTCTTCGGGGCGGCAGCTGGAGTAACTCGTCTGGTGGGCGCGCAGGCGGTCTTCACCCAGGAACTCGACCAGCAGGGCATCCCCGCCAGCTTGCGTGCGTGCGAACCAGAACTCGGGGCGCACGAAGTTGCCCTCGAGCGTGTCCAGGCGCAACGTCAGTTCGGGACCGGTGAACAGGTTGCCCTTGCTGACGATGCGCACCTTGCCCTGAGCCTTGGCGGTGTTGTCGGCCTGGGTGTGGGTGATCTCGTCGGCGCGCATGGCGAGGTCGCCCTGGCGCAGCCGAACCGAGCCGGTTGCCCGCGTGAGGATGCTGGCTTCGCCACCCAGCTGGTCCGCTTCGAAGAACAGGGGCTCCTTGGCGTCGCGCCGCTGCAGCCGTGGTGACGGCAGGGAAAAGCTCATGCGCGAGGCCGGGTCGGCGCTCGGGACGGCGTTGGGTGCCTGCGGCAGCTGGCTGGCTGGCGACGAGGTGATGGGTGCGGGCTCGGACACTTGAGCCTGCGAGGGCGCATGCAGCGGACCCGCCAGGCAGGCTGCAGCCAGCGCCACGGGGCGCCAGATGGGCGTCGTGGCCGCGGTGCGGCGTCGAATCGGGCGGTGCTGGGGCGTGGGGCGTCGGTTCAAGGAGGTGCTCACGATCACGGGGCGCGTCGCAGTGGGGCTGCGGCAGCGGCTTCCTGATGGGTGAGCCGGCCTTGCCTAGAATCGCCGCATTATTTCACGAGCCAAGCAGCATGAGCCAAGTCGCCGCCGCCCCCATTTCCTGGACCGATCCTGCCCGCCAGCAGGCCTTTGACGCTTGGCTGCGGTCTCGCCCGGCCAGCCTCGGCCTGCGCGTGGACAGCCTGCGTTCGGCCAGCGCTGATGCGAGTTTTCGCCGTTACTTCCGCGTCGATGCGGCAGATGGCACGCTCATCATCATGGACGCGCCGCCCAGCCACGAGGACTGCCGTCCTTTCGTGGCGGTCGACCGCCTGCTGGCCTCGGGCGACGTGAACGTGCCCCGCATCCTGGAGTGGGACGAGGCGCAGGGTTTCATGCTGCTGTCCGACCTGGGGGCCCACACCCTGTTGTCCACCCTCGACGCCCAGCAGCCGCAAGATGCCGGCAACCGCGCCCGCTACAACGCCGCACTGGACGAGCTGGTGCGCCTGCAGGCCGTGTCGGCGCAAGGCCTGCCCGCTTACGACGACGCCTTGCTGCAGCGCGAGCTCGACCTGTTCCCTGATTGGTACTTCACCCAGCTGCGTGGGCAGGTGCTCGACGACAAGGCCCGCGAGGTGCTGGCCCGGGCCTTCGGTTTGATCAAGGAGCAGGTGCTGGCCCAGCCGGTGGTGTTGGTGCACCGCGACTACCACTCCCGTAACCTGATGGCCAATCCGGCCGACCCGCAGGCCCGCCCGGGCGTCATCGACTTCCAGGACGCCGTGCGTGGCCCCGTCACCTACGACCTGGTCTCGCTGCTGCGCGACGCCTACGTGATGTGGGACGAGGACGTGCAACTCGATCACGCCGTGCGCTACTGGGAAAAGGCGCGCAAGGCCGGTCTGCCCGTGCCCGATGATTTCGGGGATTTCTGGCGCGACTTCGAGTGGATGGGTCTGCAGCGCCACATCAAGGTGCTGGGCATCTTCGCGCGGCTGGCCATTCGGGACGGCAAGCAGCAGTACCTGGCCGACATCCCCCGCGTGTGGACCTATGCCCACCGCGTGGCCTCGCGTTACCAAGGCCTGGGCCCGCTGGCGCACCTGCTCGAGCGGGCCGAGGCCGACCATGGCGGCTTGCGCACCGAGGTGGGCTTCACCTTCTGATCCCCCCGCCTGCGGCCCGGGCGACACGCCGAAACAGGTGGATCGGCGGCCGAATGGCCCTGATTCCGCCGTTTTCCAGCTCCGGGACGGCGAAATGAGGGGCCGTTGGCCGCATTTGTTTGCGCAAAAAAGCAGCAATGGGCGGATAATTCGACCCCGATGAACGAACAAACCTCCCAGCCGGCCACCCTGGCCGCGCCCGAAGCCGCCACCGCTGCGCCCGTCACCTCCGAGACCGCTAACCCGGCGTCCGCGCCCGTGACCTCCGAGTCCGCGTCCGCCGACCAGGCGCCGCCTGCCCGCTTCGACACGCTGCCGCTGGACAAGAAGATCCTCAGCGCCATCAAGTACCCCACGATGACGCCGATCCAGGCCAAGGCCATCCCGCTGGTGCTGGCCGGGCGCGACGTCATGGGTGCCGCCCAGACGGGCACGGGCAAAACCGCTGCTTTCTCCATCCCGCTGCTTCAGAAGATGATGAAGCACGAGAACGCCAGCATGTCGCCGGCGCGCCACCCGGTGCGCGCCATCGTGCTGGCGCCCACGCGCGAGCTGGCCATCCAGGTGGCCGACAACGTCAAGACCTACGCCGGCAAGTGCAACCTGCGCTCGGCCGTGGTGTTCGGCGGCATGAACATGAAAGAGCAGACGGTCGAGCTCAAAGCCGGTGTCGAGGTGCTGATCGCCACCCCGGGCCGCCTGATCGACCACATCGAGGCCAAGAACTGCAACCTCTCGCAGGTGGAGTACGTGGTCCTCGACGAAGCCGACCGCATGCTCGACATCGGCTTCCTGCCCGACCTGCAGCGCATCCTGAGCTACCTGCCCAAGACGCGCCAGACCCTGCTGTTCTCTGCCACCTTCTCGCCCGAGATCAAGAAGCTGGCGCAGAGCTACTTGCAAGACCCGGTGCTGGTCGAAGTGGCCCGTCCCAACCAGACGGCCACCAACGTCGAGCAGCGTTTCTACAAGGTCGACGACGACGACAAGCGCCACGTGATCCGCCAGATCCTGCGCGACCGCGGCATCACCCAGTCCATCGTTTTCGTCAACTCCAAGCTGGGCTGCGCCCGCCTGGCGCGCACCTTCGAGCGCGATGGCTTGCGCACGGCGGCCCTGCACGGCGACAAGTCGCAAGACGAGCGCATCAAGTCGCTGGACGCCTTCAAGCGCGGTGACGTGGACCTGCTCGTGGCCACCGACGTGGCCGCACGCGGCATCGACATCGCGGCCCTGCCGGCGGTGTTCAACTACGACATCCCCTTCAACGCCGAAGACTACGTGCACCGCATCGGCCGCACGGGTCGCGCTGGTGCTTCCGGTCTGGCGGTGTCGCTGGTCACGGGCGCCGATGCCCGCTTGATGGCCGACATCGAAAAGCTCATCAAGAAGAAGCCCGACGTCGAGCCCTTCGAGCTCGAGAACCGCCGTGACCGCGAGCGCCCGAGCTATCGCCGCCGCGAAGAGTCGGACGACCGCCCTGACGTGGGCGCCACCAGCGCTGCGCCTTCGCGCGCCAGCGCTTCGCCGCGTGCCTCGGCACCGCGCCGCAACGAGTCCCGCGACCCCTTCTTCGACAAGCCCTACGAGGCCTCGGCCAGCGCCGAGCTGGCCTCTTGGGACAAGAAGGACGCCGCCCCCGCCGCATCGTCGGGTGGTGGCCTGTCTCGCTTCATCAAGCCCAAGCGCAAGGTCGCGACCCTGCTGGGTGGCTCGGGCACGGGCTCGGCTCGCCGCTGATGTTTGGGCGGTCTTCGCCCACTCCGCGATGACCCAGGCCCTAGCGCCAAGACCCAGCAGGCAGGTGCCTTGGGCAGGCGACGCAGGACTCAGGCTGCTTCCTGCCGGGGTGACATCACGGTGCTGCCGTGCGCAACCCCTTCGCTGATCCGTTGGGCACGCCAGGCCGAAGGTGACAAGCCGTGTTCGCGCTTGAAGGCCTGGCTGAACGCCGCCTCCGAGGCGTAACCCACCTGCTCGGCGATCTTGCCCACCGACAGCGCAGAGGTGCTCAGCTGCCTAGCGGCCAGGCGCATGCGGTGGCGCGTGAGGTAGGTCAGAGGGGGCTCGCCCAGCGTCTGCGTGAATCGGTCGGCGAAGGCCGAGCGCGACAAGCAGGCCTCCTTGGCCAGCTCGGGCACCGTCCAGTTGCGCTGCGGCTCGCGGTGGATGAGCGCCAGCGCCGTTGACAGGGCCCGGTCCTTGAGCGCCGACAACCAGTTGCCGGAGCCTTCCGGCACCGACTCGACGTGGTCGCGAATGCACTGCATGAACAGGATGTCGCCCATGCGGTTGAGGATGGCTTGCTGGGCCGGGCGCTGATGCGCCACTTCCAGTGCCAGGAACTGCAGGCCCACGGCCAGCCAGGGCGGTGGCGCCTCGCCCAACCCGCGCACGTGCAGCACCGGCGGCAAGGCCTTGACCAGCGGCGCGGCCATGTTGACGTCAAAGCGTGCGTGCGTGCTGATGAGGTGACACGACTGAGGCGTGTCCTGGCCACCCAGGCGCGAGTCGGCCAGGTCCCGGGCCATGAGCGGCAGCAGGTCGCGTGGGGCGGCCGACGTGTTCGGGCGGTCCTGGATGGTGTGGGGCACACCGCCAGGCAGCACGACGAGGTCGCCGGTTTCCAGCAGCAAGGGCTCGGCCCCGTCGCGGATCAGCCAGGCCTGGCCTCGGGTGATGACGTGCGCACAGCCCAGGCCATCGACGGCGAGGTGCCAGGACCAGGGGGGCGCATTGACGGACGAGGCAAACACGACACCATCGAAGTGCATGTCGTCCAGGATCAGGCTGAGGGTGTCCATGTTGCCCAGAGCTTGCCACGGAAGTCGAGCTGCTGATCGCGGCAAAAGTCCGGATATCCATTGCGAAAAGCCAAGCTTGAATCGGGCTTGTTCTACCTCGGGTAGACCCTGATCGATGGCCGGCGGATCGCGATGGTGCAGCGGTCGATCCGGGCTTCCCGTCTTTGCGCCAAATCAAGACACTGGCGTCATCCCCAAGGAGTTTCGAGATGTCCCAAGCCACCCTGTCTCCCACGCCGGCTGCGCGCTGGTCCGACCCCAAGCGCTACCTCTGGCTGCTCGGGCCCGCCATCCCCCTGATCGGCGCCGCTGTGTTGGCCGGCTACTGGCAGACGCAGCAAAGCTGGCTGCTCTGGGTGGCCTTTGCCCTGGTGCACGCCGTGCTGCCGGTGCTCGACTGGCTGTTCGGCGAGGACGCTTCCAACCCCCCTGACAGCGCCCTGCAGGCGCTCGAGAACGACCGCTACTACAGCTGGGTGCTGTACGCCTTCGTGCCCATCCAGATCGCCGTGACCATCGGTGGCGCGGCCATGATCGCCCTGATCGACATGCCCTGGTACGACATGGTCGGCCTGGCCATCAGCGTGGGCGTGATCAATGGCATCGCCATCAACACCTCCCATGAGTTGGGTCACAAGAAGGACAAGCTCGATCGTTGGTTGGCTCGCATCTCGCTGGCGCCCACCTTCTACGGGCACTTCTACGTCGAGCACAACCGCGGTCACCACAAGAACGTGGCCACGCCCGAAGACCCGGCCACCTCGCGCTTTGGCGAATCGTTCTGGGCCTTCTGGCCGCGCACCGTGATCGGCAGCCTGCGTTCGGGCTGGGAGCTCGAAGCCGAGCGCCTCAAGCGCTTCAACAAGGGCGTCTGGAGCACCGACAACGAGAACCTGCAATCGTGGGCGATGTCGGTGGTGCTGTTCGGTGGTCTGCTGATCGCCTTTGGTGTGGTGGTGCTGCCCTACCTGCTGATCCAGGCGGTGTACGGCTTCTCGCTGCTGGAGGTCGTGAACTACCTGGAGCACTACGGCCTGTTGCGCCGCAAGAACCCCGATGGCCGCTACGAGCGCTGCCAGCCCGAGCACTCGTGGAACAGCAACCACACGGTGACCAACCTGTTCCTCTACCACCTGCAGCGCCACAGCGATCACCACGCCAACCCGACGCGCAAGTACCAGACCCTGCGCCACTTCGAAGACAGCCCGCAACTGCCCTCTGGCTACGCCGGCATGATCACGCTCGCGTACCTGACGCCGCTTTGGTTTGCCGTGATGAACAAGCGTGTGATCCGTCACTACAAGGGCGATCTGGAGCGCATCCAGTTCGCACCGAACAAGCGCGAGGACCTGATGAAGAAGTACGCTTCGTTCGCGGCCGACGTGAAAGCAGGTCGCGCCTGATTCAGCAGACGGCACCGAGGAGAGCTGACAACATGAAATACCGCTGCCCCAATTGCGATCACGTGTACGACGAAACCGCGGGTGACCCGCACGAAGGCTTCGCGCCGGGCACACCCTGGAAGCTGATCCCGGATGACTGGTCTTGCCCCGGTTGCGCGGTGCGCGACAAGGTGGACTTCGAGCCGGTGGGCGACGCCGGCTGAAGGCCAGGGCCTCTCTGTGCAAAAGGGCTTCTCAACAGAAGCCCTTTTTTCACGGCAGCTCGACCGAGCCCATGCGCGCCGCGATCGTGCCGGCGCGCCCGCTCACATACGGCGATCGGGGTGATTTCTCGAAGCGCTTGGGCGCCGGCAGCATCACCGCCAACCGTGCGGCTTGAATGGGCGCGAGCCTGGCCGCGTCAACGCCGAAGTAGTGGTGCGACGCGGCTTGCGCGCCGAATACGCCTTCACCCCACTCCACGTTGTTGAGGTAGATGTCGAGGATGCGCTGCTTGCTCAGCAGGCCCTCGAGCATGAAGGTGATGGCGAACTCCTGGCCCTTGCGCAGGAAGTTGCGCTCGCTGCTGAGGAACAGGTTCTTGGCCAATTGCTGCGTGATGGTCGAGCCGCCGATGACCTTGGCCGTGACCTGGTTGACATCGGGTGCGGCTGGCTCCGGCCGGCCACGCTTGCGAGCGCGTTCCACCGCACGCTGGTGGCGGGCCATGGCGTCGGCGCGTTTTTTCTCGGCGCGGGCCTGTGCGGCGCTGTTTTTCTTCCAGGCGTTTTCCAGCGCGTCCCATTCGACCCCGTTGTGGTCGGCGAAGTTGGCGTCTTCCGAGGCGATGACGGCGCGGCGCAGGTTGTCAGACACCTGCTCGCCTGGCACCCACTCCTGGGCCCAGGCCACGCGGCCTTCGGTGCGCAGGATGCGTGCGAACTCGCTGCGTTGAAAGGTGGTGGACTGGGGGTCCAGCACGTTCATCAGGGCGATGCGCGCCGCAAAGAAGATCTGCAGGCTCAGGCCGCTGAGCACGAGCAGCACGGTGATCCGCCAGACAGCGCGCATCTTGGGGTTCCTTGGTTGGGAAGGCTCAGTGAGCCGAGGCCGTGTCGACCAGCGCGCGCATGTTCGCCAGCACAGGGGCGGTGTCGGGGCGGACACCGCGCCAGATGGCGAAGCTCTCCGCCGCTTGCTCGACCAGCATGCCCAGGCCGTCGCGGGCCACGGCGCCGTGCGAGCGAGCCCAGTCCAGGAAGGCTTGGGCGGCTGGGCCGTACATCATGTCCAGCGCCAGGCTGCCGGGCTTGAGCACCTCGGGGCCCACGGGCACGCCACTGCCGGCCAGGCTGGCTGCGGTGCCGTTGATGAACACGTCGAAACCAGTGCCGGCATCCGCCAGGCCCCTGGCACTGAGTTGAACGCCGTGCTTTGTCGCCCACTCGGCATGGCGGGCCACGATGGCTTGCGCCTTTTCAACCGTGCGATTGGCCATCACGATCTCGGCCGGGCGGGCTTCGATCAGCGGGCCGAGCACGCCAGCCGAAGCGCCACCCGCGCCCAGCAGCAGCACGCGCCGGCCTGCCAGGGGCACGCCGGCGTTGATGGTGATGTCGCGCACCAGGCCCACGCCGTCGGTGTTGTCGGCCAGCCAGCCGCCTTGTTCCGGCAGGTCGAAGCGCAGGGTGTTGGCAGCCTGCGCTAGCTCGGCGCGTGGGCTGCGGCGCCTGGCCAGCTCGAAGGCCTCGAACTTGAAGGGCACGGTCACGTTGCAGCCTTTGGCGCCAGCGGCGGCGAAGGCTTTCACTTCGGCGGCGAAGGCATCGAGCGGGCAGAGCAGTCGGCCGTAGTCCACGGCTTGGCCGGTTTGTTGCGCGAAGAGGCAGTGAATGTGCGGCGAGCGGCTGTGGGCCACGGGGTTGCCGGCGACGGCGTAGCGGTCGGGGGCGGTCATGTGCGCGTCAGGTCAGGGCTGGGGAGCGGGTTGGGTCGAGCCGGGGTTCGCGGCCTGGGTGGTGGCTTCGAAGCCGGCTTCGCGCGTGAAGCGAAAGCGCGAGGTGATGAGGATGAGGTCGTGGCCCGCGCTGACCTCGGGTGGCACGGGCTCGAACTGCCCCATGCGCAGCACGATGGCGCGCGCTCGTTTGTCGAGCACGGGCTTGCCGGAGCCCTGCACCACGATGGCATCGACCACCTTGCCGGCGCGGTTGATCCAGACCTCCATGATCAGCTCACCGTACAGCTTCTGACCGTTGTTGCTGGGGAATTGCTCGGTGCCTGCGCGCTCGACCCGGGTGCGAAAGGCGCTGTAGTACAGCGCGTCGGCCGACCTCAGCGTGGCGGGGCTGAGGTAGCGCTTCTTGGGCCGGGCGTTTTCTTCCTGGATGCGCTTTTCCAGCTCGGCCAGCAGCTTGGTGAGCTGACGGCGCTTTTCTTCTTCGGCGCGCGCCAGCTCGGTTTGCGAGGGGTTGCGCGGCTGGGGCGGCGGCAGGGCGGCCAGCTCGTCTCGCATCTGGGCCAGCAGCTGCTGCTGCTCGCGCTGCATCTGGTCGATCATGCGCGCGGTCTGCTCCAGCGACTCGCCGATCTCGTTGGTGGGCGAGGGCGGCAAGGGCGAGGTGGCGCGGCGGTTGTCGGTGGCCTCGCCGCCGCCAGCCAGGTTCTGTTGCGCCAGGGCTTGGGCCTTGTCGGGCTTGGCCTCGCTGCCGGCGTTGACCAGGATGACTTCCAGGGGCGTGTCCTGGAAGGTGCGGTTGAAGCCTTCCGGGTCGATGAAGCGAAAGCCGAACAGTGCTGCGTGCACCGCCACGGACACGCCGAGGCAGGCCTGCAGCAGGCTGATGGACTTCAGTGACTTCCAGAGGGCGGTCAGGCGGCTGGGCATCTCGGCTTGGGGCGTTGTGGCGCGTGATTCGGTTGCGCCTGCCGGCGCATGGGAGTCGGGGCCCGGTCAGGCCGCCGCGCCCCCTGTACTGCCCTGTGGTGCGCTGGCGGCTTCGCCCGGTTCCGCATCGGCCAGGTCGATGGCCAGCGTCAGCGGTCCCGCATTGTCCAGCACCTCGGTGTCGTCCTCGTCTCCGGCATCACCCTGGGGTGCCTCGCCTGCCTCGGCCTCGTCCAGGCGCGCGATCACGCTGGCGTGCACGTCCAGGGTCAGCAGGTCAACACCGGTGATGCGCACGCGCACCTTGGCGTGGCGCGGCAGCGAGTCGGCACCGATGGCCTTGAAGACCAGGGGCAGGGTGTCGGCGCGCACCAGGCCGTTGACCATGACGGCGGCATCGAGCTCGGTGATGCCGGCCTGGCCCAGGTGCTTGATCGTCCAGTAGCGCTCCATGCTCGACTGGAAGCCGTTGTAGGCGCTGTAGGCCCCATCGAAGTTGGAGATGATGGCGAACAGCTCGGCGTCTTTCGGCTTGAACGGCGCCACCAGGGCGGCTGTGCGGCCATTCTTCGCGCAGGCGATGATCTGCCACTGGTTGACCAGGTCGACGTAGCGGCGCAGCGGCGAGGTGGCCCAGGTGTACTGCGCCACGCCCATGCCGGCGTGCGGCAGGGCCTTGGTGCCCATGCGCACCTTGATGCCGGGCGCCAGGCTCGCCTGGCTGCGGTAGATGCCGGGCACGCCGAGTTCGGCCAGCCAGCCGCCCCAGGTGCTGTTGGCCAGGATCATGGCTTCGGCCACGATCAGGTCGAGCGCGGAGCCGCGTGCGCGGGTGCCGATGATCACCTGTTCGTCGCCCTGCGGCTCGATGCCGTCGCTCATCGTGTTCTCGCCATTGGCGCTGATGAGTTTGAAGCTGTAGTCCGGGCGGTTGAAGTTCTCGGGCTTGCCGCGCACGACCTCGCGCTGGGCCTTGAGGTGCTTGGCCAGGCGGAAGGCGAAGGCCAGCTCGGGCGCGAAGGCGTAGTCGGCCGGGGCCTCGCCGCTGAGCGTGGCGTCGGTGATGACGCCATCGAGCTGGTCGTGGCGCAGGTTGGCGGCGATCGGCACGCGCTCGAGCTTCGTTTCGCTGGTTTTGACTTCCAGCGTGGCTTCGTCGAACGTCACGTACAGCGAGACGGCGGGGCAGTCACGCCCTTCGATCAGCGTGTAGGCCTGCACCACGCTGTCGGGCAGCATGGTGATCTTGTGACCGGGCATGTAGACGGTGGACATGCGCGCACGGCCGAGCTGGTCGACCGGTGCGCCCGGGGCGATGGCCAGGCCGGGCGCGGCGATGTGGATGCCATAGGTCACGGCGCCGGTGCCCAGGCCTTGCACCGACAGCGCATCGTCGATCTCGGTGGTCATCGAGTCGTCGATGGAGAAGGCCTTGACCGCAGCCAGGGGCAACTCGTCCTTGACCGGAGGTGCCTCCAGGGCCGGGAAGCCCACTCCCTTGGGGAAGTGCTCGAACAGGAAGCGCTTGAAGTGGAACTGGTAGGGGCTGTCGATGGCGCCGGCGTCTTTCAGCAGGTCGAGCGGGGCGCGCTGCGTGGCCTTGGCGGCCTCGACCACGGCCTTGTAGGCCGGGCCGTTCTTGTCGGGCTTGAAGAGGATCTTGTAGAGCTCTTCCTTGATGGCGGGGGGGCAGGTGCCGGCGGCCAGCTCTTTGGCCCATTGCTCGATCTGCAGGGCTTGCTGTTTCTTGCGCTCGATGGCGGCCAGGGCCTGCTTGAGGATGTCTTCGGGCGCCTTCTTGAAGCGCCCCTTGCCACGGCGGTGGAAATAGTGCGGCGCCTCGAACAGGCGCATCAGCATGGCGGCTTGCTGCACGGCGTCGGCCGATTCGCTGAAGTACTCGCGGGCCAGCTCGTCAAAACCGAAGTCTTCGGCCGGGGCGACCTCCCAGATCAGGTCCAGGTCGATGTCTGTCGACTGGGCGGCGGCCTGGGCCAGCAGCTCGGCCGGGGCCGGCTTGGCGAATTTCAGCAGCACGTTGGCGGCCTTGGCCTTCACGCGTTTGCCGGAGTCGAGCTCGATCTGCATCGAGGCGTCGGCTTCGGACATCACGCGGCCTGCCAGGAATTTGCCGGCGTCGTCGAACAGGGCGTACATGGGGGATCGGGGTCTGGAGCGTTTTCGGTGCGCGATTGTCCCACTTCGGGGCTGGGCGCCCGAGCCCGGCGGGCAGGCCCCGGTTGCAGGCGCCGTGCGCATGGTGAAAAACCCTCACAGCGCGATGCACTTTGGACGGGTTGGGGGTGCCCAAAAGACCATGGTCGTGTGAGAATTAAGTCACAGATGCGGTGGTGAGCAATTTGTGGCCTTTGACAAGGCTCGTTTGCCCCCGGACGACGCATCGCGTCCCACTTTGGAGGTCTTCACCATGAAATTTGTTTTTGTTGCCGCAGCCCTGGCTGCTGCCGTGTCTTCTCCCGCCGCGTTCGCGACTCAGCAACTGGATCCGAATGTGGTCGCGGCTCAGGGCAACCTGCCGGTGGTCTCGCCGGTGCCCGAGGCCGACACCTGGGCCATGCTGGTCGCCGGCGTTGCCGTGGTGGGTGGCGTGCTGCTGCGCCGTCGCAACAAGAAGTGATGTGCGGCGGGCTTGGCCCCGCCTGAGGCGAGTGCCTCCGCATCGAAGCAAACGGGCCCGAGTGGCCCGTTTTTTTGGGCTTGATTTCAGTGGAACAGCCAGCGCATGAGCAGGGGCAGGTGCTCATCGAAATCGCTGACGGCGTGGTCGCTGCCATCGAGCAGGTGGATGCGCGCACCCTGGTAATGGCTGACCATTTCTCGCCAATCCAGCACCTCGTCGCCCTCGGCGATCAGGGCCCAGCAGCGCTCCGGGTGGTCGATGGGGTAGGGGTCGAGCGCGCGGAACTGCTCGATGAATTCTTCGCGGAAGAAGAACCGGGCTTCGGGGTCGTGGAAAGAAGACTGCTCGCCGATGTGGCGGGCCAGGTCACGCGCGGGTTGGACGGCCGGGTTGATCACGGCGAAGCGGCAGCCCCGCTCTCTGGCCAGCACCGTGGCATAGAAGCCCCCCAGCGATGAGCCGATGACGACCATCGATTCGGTGGGCCAGTGCTGGGTCAGCTCACGCAACTCGGCCATGGCCTGCTGGGGCGAAGGTGGCAGTTGCGGGCAGCACCAGATCAGCGCTTGCCCTTGGGCTTGCCGTGCTTGCACCTCGCGCGCCAGGCGCTGCGCCTTGAAGGACTTTGGCGAAGAGCGAAAGCCGTGAAGGTAGAGCAGGTGGGTGGGGGCGGAAGTCACCGGGGCATTGTCGCATCGGTGCCTGAAGCTGGCCATGCGGCACCGCCTCCCCCCCAAAAAAACCCACAGGGTCTTGGCCTGGCTGTTGTGAGGGGCGGCGCTCAGTCGGCGCTGAACTGCTCGATCGCCTGGCGGCCCAGGAAGGGGTGGTCGCTGAAGAAGCCGTCCATGCCCAGGTTCAGGAAGGCCTTGATCTGGCCGGCCAGGTCGCCCAGGTCGGCGGGGTTGGCGCTGCTGTCGAACTCGTTGGGCAGGAAGATGTTTTCAGCGCGGAAGGTCCAGCCGTGCACGATCAGGCCGGCGGCGTGGGCGTCCTGCACCAGCGAGGTGGGGGTGCCCAGGCGACCCGACACCAAGGGGATCATCAGGCTGGTGTTGGCGCCGATGCCGCTGGCGTAGCGGGCGATCTCCTTGAGGCCCTCGGGCTTGGCCAGGTCGGCGTAGCTGCGCGCGTCGCCCTTGATGACGAAATCGTAGGGCTTGCCGGAGGCGCTGAGCAGCTGGACCAGGGGCACGCGGGTCTTCTTGGCCAGGTCCTGCAGGTTGCTGACCTCGAAGGATTGGATGAACACCGGTGAGGTCTTGAAGCGATAGCCGTGTTTGTGCAGCGTGCGCACCAGCGGCTCTTCCAGCGACAGGCCGATGCCATCGAAGTAGGTGGGGTGCTTGGTCTCGGGGTAGACGCCGATGGGCTTGACCTTCAGCGCGGCCTTCCAGCCGCCCTTGGCCAGCGCCTGCTGATGGCGACGCTCGTTGGCTTGGGCGACCAGTTGCAGCACTTCCTCGAAGGTGGGCACTTCGAGCATGTTGTCGAAGCGGGTGTTCGCGGTGCGCAGCTGGGGCAGGCGCTCGCGGGCGCGCAGGGTTTTGAGCTCGGCCAGGGTGAAGTCTTCGGTGACACCAGCCGGTGATGCTCACGCCGTCGATCAGCTTGGTGGTCTTGCGGTCGGCGAATTCGGGCCGGTCGGCCACGTCGGTGGTGGCTTCCTTGATGGCGCCCGAGGCGTCGACGATGGCGATGGCGTTTTCGTGGCGGGCGACCAGCACGCCGTCCTTGGTGCTCACCAGGTCGGGCTCGACGTAGTCGGCGCCTTGTTCGATGGCCAGCCAGTAGGCGGCCAGGGTGTGCTCAGGCACGTAGCCGGAGGCGCCGCGTTGGGCGATCAGCAGGGGCTTGGCGGCTGCGGGCTGGTGGGCGCCGTGGTGAGCCGACTCGGTGGCGGTGGCGGCGGTGTGGGCGCTCAGGGTGCGGACGAACATCTCTGGGGACTCCTTGGGGTGTTGGGCAGTAACGAGTGTTTGACTTGAACCGGAGATCAGGCTATGGGTGCCAGATGAATGCGGTGTGACGAACGCGTGCTTTGGCTGCAAGGGCGAATTCGTGTCTGTAGCGGGGTTGACGCGTGCAGCGCTGATCACTAGGATCTGACGCATATCACAATCAAATAGGGTGGTGCGATGACCATGTCTGCATGGATGGCGCGCGGTGTTGCCGCGTGCGTGATCGGTTTAGGCTCGGTGTCAGCGGCATGTCATGCTGCACCCTTGCAGCAAACGACCGTCGAAGATCGAAGATCGAAGAGCGCCGAGTGCTCAGTCGATGTCTTTCACTGAGGGGACAGTTGCTGGTCCTTTTGATGAACAGTTCGTTCCGGTGAGGCCCGTATCAGCATTGGAAAAGGCGTCGCTGATCGATGCCATTGACCGGCAGGTTCGTTTGGGTCTCGACGATGACGTCTCCGTTTTGGAAACACACGGGCGATCTGAGTTGGGGGCGCCTTACCATCTTTCCATCCTGGTCAACCTCGGCCTGCACCACTACCGGCTCGGACATTTCTCGCGAGCACTGGCCGTTTGGAAAGAGGCCTGGTCGCTGAGAAAGCAGGCCGTTCAAGGGCAGCCCAAGGCCATGGCGGACAGGGCCGTGGGTGAGTTGATCCGCATGCACGCCAGGTTGGGGCATGACACCGATGTGGCTGCGCTGCTTGAACAAATCAAAGATCGCCCCCTGAGTGGGCCAGCAACAGAGGCCGTGGCTGGCGCCCGCGAGGGCCTTTGGGCCATGAGAAACAACCCAGGCGTGGCCTACCTGTGCGGCCCCATGGCCGCTAGAAACGTCCTTGAGTTGCTCAAGCCCGAAGACACGAAGGGGCGTGAGCTTTTGCAGTCGTACCGATCAGGCCCCAACGGCGTTTCTCTGGCGCAGTTGAGTCAACTGATCAAACAGGCGAAGTTGGGTTGGGTGCCTGCCGTTCGTCCAGCAGGTGCCGACATTCCGGTGCCCTCTGTCGCTCACTGGAAACTCAATCACTATGCTGCCATCGTTGGCTTTGATGGCAAGCGTTATCACGTCAAGGATCCGACGTTCGGAACTGACTTGTGGATGACGCGTGAAGCTGTTGAAGCAGAGTCGAGTGGTTACTTCGTGTTGTCTCAGGAACGTTTGCCTGACGGTTGGCGCGTGGCCAGCGCTGGCGAGCAGGCCAACGTCTATGGCCGTGGTCTGACCCAACAGGGGTCATCCAAGGCCACGTCCTCCGACGACGTGAAGGCCAAGCCAACCGAGTGCACCAATGGCTGCCCCAAGTACAACGTGCACAGCATGTTGGTGAGCTTGAACATTGAAGACACCCCCGTCTTCTACAAGCCTGCATATGGCCCTTCGGTGTCGTTCACCGTTACGTACAACCAACGCGAGGATCTCCGGCCTGTTGCTCCCAGTTATGGCCACTTGGGCCCGAAGTGGACCCACAACTGGCTCAGCTACGTCGAAGACAACCCAACCAACCTCACGGCAGCGGTCCTGAGGTTTCTGCCTGGAGGAGGATCTCGTGACGAGACTGGATACAACAGCACCACCCGTCTTTTCAGTGCATCCAAGTTGGATCGCTCTGTTCTGAAGCGCGTCTCCGATTCGCCTGTTCGATACGAGCTCAACCGCAAAGACGGTTCGAAGTGGGTTTATGGGCACAGCGATGGGCGCACTGCCAGCCCTCGTCGGGTGTTCCTGACCGCCGTGGTCGACCCTCATGGCAACGCGGTGAACCTGACGTACGACAACCAAAACAGGCTCAAGACCATCGTCGATGCGGCTGGAGGCGTCACTGAGGTTTTCTATGAGGCGCCCCAATCACCACTCTTGATCTCTCGCGTCACGAACCCTGCGGGCCAAAGTGCGGTGTTTGCCTTCAACCCAGATGGCAGGCTGAACAGCATCACCGATTCGGGTGGGCTGATGTCTGCGTTCGAGTACGGCTCAGCGTCGAGTGCCGATTTCGTCAATCTCATGAACACGCCATATGGCCCAACGACGTTTTTGCATGGTGAGTCGGGATCAGGTAACGACGTGCGCCGATGGCTTTCGGTTGAAGACCCCATGGGCCTCAATGAACGGTTTGAGTTTGATCACATGGCGTCTGGTGTCGCGGCCAAGGATTTGGTGGCCCCAGCGGGCTTTCGCAATGACTGGTTGCAGTACAGGAATGCCTTTTATTGGGATAAGCATGTCCACGGTATTGCCTACCCGCCTGGGGCCATTCTTCCGGACTACAACAAGGCCTTGGTTTCGCATTTTCTTCATGGCACTGACGGGAAGACGTCGCAAGTCTTGGAAAGCTCGGTGGCAAATCCTGATAGGCGAACCTGGTTCAAATATGCAGGCCAGAGCGACAGTGCTTCCGAAGGCTCCTCCGCGCTGCCGATCGAAATCATTCGAATGCTGCCAGATGGCTCTGCTCAAACCGAGAAGCGCGCATACAACACGCAAGGCAATCCAACCTCCATCATCGACCCTGTTGGCCGTGAGTTGAAGTTTGGCTATGCGACCAACGGCATCGATGTTCTAACCATCAACCGCAAGACCACCGCGTCGGCATACACGCAGGTGGCTTCGTTCACGTATAACACCAAGCATCAGCCGCTGACTTACACGGACGCTGCGGGTCGCACAACGACCTACACCTACAACGACAAGGGGCAGGTCACCTCGATCACCAATGCGCTGAACCAGGTCAGCACCTTTCATTACGGTGCCAACGGTCGATTGGCCTCCATCGACAACGCTTTTGAGCGCACTTCCGCTGCGTTCGATTTCGACGATGCAGGCAACCTGGTTGCCCAGGCTGATTCCGAGGGGCGCGCCGTTTTTCACGCCTATGACGGGCTCAACCGTCGAATCCGGACGGAATACCCCGACGGCACGACTGAGGAGTGGGGCTACGACAAGCTTGATCTGGCTTCGTACACCAACCGTGCCGGTGTGACCACGACCTACACCTACAACGCGAACCGCGAGCTGACCTTGGTTGAGCAGCCGGTCAGCGCAGGGGTGACTCGCAAGTACAGCTACACCTACTTTCCCAACGGCAAGCTCAAGACCTTCACTGATCCGAACAACAACGTCACCACGTGGGAGCGTGATCTTCGGGGGCGCGTGAAGAAGAAGATCTATGCTGACCAGAAGGGCTATTCGCAAACCTACGACGTGATGGGCCGCCTGTCCACGAGGACGGATGCGTTGAATCAGACGGTCACTTGGGGCTACACCAAAGACGACAAGGTCGCGTCGATCAAGGTGACGGGTGCCACTCAGTCAACCCCTGACACCACATTCACTTGGGACAGCTACTACCCCCGTGTTCGGCAGATGGTCGACGCCATTGGCACGACCACCTACGACTACGTGCCCCCAGGTACCAACGGTGCGCTTCAGTTGAAGTGCGACAGCGGTGCATGGGCCAATAACGCCATCTGCCACACCTACGACGAACTGGGGCGCCTGTCATTGCGCAGCGTCCAGTCGGCCGATGGCACGGACACCAGCACCTGGGCCTATGACGCCTTGGGGCGTGTTTTGCAGCAGTCGCTGGCCAAGCTGGGGGTGTTCAGCTACGAGTACCTGGGCGACACAGCTCAGGTCACGCGCCGCACGGCTCCTGGCGGCATCGTTTCCACGTTTGACTACGGCGACAACGAAGCCGACCGACGGCTCTCGAAGATCACGCATCCCGTCCCCACGGGCCTGACCTCCCCAATTATCGGTGGATCGCCCAGGCACGTGTTCTCGTATGAGAGCAACCCGTTGGGGCAAGTGACTCGTTTGCTGTCCACCAGTAGCGGGTCACCTCAGAACAGTCGGGATCAGGTCTTCGGGTATGACTTGGCAGATCGGCTGATTTCCAAAGCCGAGTCCAGCTCGGATCCAAGCACGCCTGGGGTGTCCATGACGCAGTACCAGCGCGATGCGGCTGACAACATCGTGAAGATCCCGGCTGCATCGACGCCAGGTTCGTTCTTCGAGCCCTCCGCCACGTTCCAGGTCAATCAACTGAACCAGGCAACGAGCCAGGATGGCGGCAGCCGCACGCATGACCTGAACGGCAATGTGCTGATGGACCAGGCATCCACCTATACCTGGGATGGCCTGGATCGCCTGGTGCGCCGGGCCGCGCGCACCTCGCCCAGCGTGTCCACCTGGCGCTATGACGGCTGGAACCGCCGCGCCGAGCTGACAGAGAACGGCGTGACACGGCGCTACCGCTGGTGTGGTGACGAGATCTGCGCCGTGATGGACACCACCAACAAGGTGCGGGTGCTGCAGCACGGTGACCGGGGTGAAGTCAACGCTGGCCGCGCGCTGGTGTACGGTGAAGATCACTTGGGCAATGTGCGCCACGTTTACAGCGGCACGACGGGCAAGTGGTTGGCCGGCATCGACTATGACAGCCACGGCCGCGCGAAGGACATCAAGTGCGTGCTGGTTGCCGACTGCCAGTTGCCGACGAATGGCGGGTTGAGCAAGGGCTACGCCGGGCTGTATTGGCACGGGCTGTCAGGGCTGTACTTGGCGACGTATCGGGCCTACGATCCTCGGGCGATTCGGTGGTTGAGCAGGGATCCGATTGAAGAGGCGGGAGGGGATAACTTGTATGCATATGTCGGGGGCAATCCGATCAGCGAAAGCGATCCACAGGGGTTGGCAGCAATTGCTCTCCCTGCGATACCTCTGCTTCCCGCGCTGTGCTGGGCGGATCCGGTATGTCAGAAGAAGATGCGTGAGATTGCAGAGAGCGCATACAACAGTTGCAAATCCGCGGCAGATCGGATGTTTAGTGAGGAGGTAGATGGTGCAGGCGCTTCCTCAAGCAGCGGGGACAAGAACCCGAGCACGCCAACTGGACAGCGTGGCAGTCCGATCGAAGTCAAGCCTGGTACCAATGAGCCGACCAACATTGGCGGGCGCGACTACTCAGGACATGCGCTTGATCGAATGCAGGGCCGAGGCGTCCCACCCTCTGCGGTCGAGAATGCGATTCAGAACGGTACGAAGTCGCCTGGTAACACGCCCGGCACGACGGTCCACACCGGTTCAAACGGCGTGACCGTTGTCACCGGCAACGGCGGTCGAGTGGTGACGGTCATTTCCCGATGAAGGTGAACGTAATGAATGAACTCTTTGCTCGTCAGGCTGTGGTGCTGCGTCGGCTGGTCAATGACTACCGCGAGGGTGCGCTCGGTTTGAATGCCCTTGTTCAGCGCATCGAAGGTATCGGGGATGTGATTGGCATCGACGCGTGGAAAGAAGCTGTGTTCCCCACCGTGTTGTCTATGGAGCAGGTGAACGCTACTGCGTTGGATGCGAAGAGGGTTCTGACTGAGGAGGACAAAGCCGCCGTCGAATACTCATTGCGTGAGCTCGAAGCGCTTATTGATCGCTTCGAGAATTTCCCTTGACAGCTGTGTGACGATAGGATTGATTGGATCTGATGTGCCTTGAAAATCGTCCTATCCAAGTACAGTTGTCATGCCGCGCCAGAGGCGAGGTGCCTTGCTTTAGCTGCCAGTCCGGCATGTGCGCTGACTCAGAGTCAGAGTATGTGTCGCGCCAATTTGCATGTCTATGGCGCGGACAAGGTTTACATACTGCTCAATTTGGTACGTGTCAGCGTGGTGTGTTGTACCGTCAAGCGGCTGTTGGCCCGTAGGGCCTGCAGCGCGCGCGCCGAGGCAAGCCCCGGCGCAACGCATGTCTGATTCTAAGGCGCCGTGCCCACTTGATCTTGTCAACCGGCAATTCCGGGCTGAGTGGCCCAACTAGGGGCTGTTAACACTAATTGCAACGCTGGGCATCATGCTGGACACTGCCCGACATGGAGATCACACCCAAGCAATTCGCGCGCATCGAGCATTGCCTTCCACTGCAGCGAGGCAACGT
>Ga0180008_1000134_pt1 | contig 75638 bp, 78 predicted proteins | sample MM_PW_MetaG_FD_121121 | JGI IMG/M metagenome (GOLD analysis project Ga0180008, IMG submission 121121) | Groundwater microbial communities from the Aspo Hard Rock Laboratory (HRL) deep subsurface site, Sweden - MM_PW_MetaG | ecosystem: Environmental > Aquatic > Deep subsurface > Groundwater... | reverse complement strand
CTGCCTGCGGCACAGAGCGTCGAAGACTACGAAGCGCTGCTGCCGTGGAACTGCTCGCCAGCTTCTGCCTCTGCTTCCTGAAAACAAACCCGTCCGCCAGGACGGGGTTTATGGAGCGCTTACAGAAGCATCGCGGGCAAGCCCGCTCCTACAGGTACGAATGGCATTCGTAGGATGGGTGGAGCGCAGCGATACCCATCAAAAAGCCCAGCAGGGTTGATGGCCAAAATCGCCACGCTTTTGCTTTTCAATCCGCAATCTCACAGACGACGCCAAACGCCCCTTTCAGGAGGCCGAGCGGAATCGTTGTGGATGGGCGCGGGCCGCATGGATGCGGCGAGAGGCGTAAAGGGCCAGGGACGGCCCTTGTACGCCGGCCCCTGGAACGACGATGGAGCAAGGGAACCCGACGAAGTCGGGCCGGATGCAAGGGGCAAGACCTTTTGGTTACTTTTGGGGCAACTGCCAAAAGTGACCCGCCGTAAGGGCGGAACCGGTAGCAGTGAATAACACCGAAGCGGCGTGTGTACGCAAACCACCGCAACGGTGGATGGATAAAGCGTCATCCACCCTACGCTCGGCAGCCGTAGGGTGGACAACGCGAAGCTTGTCCACCATGGTTCAACGACCCAACCGCTCAAGGATGAGCCGCCATGCCCAACTACCGCCGCTCCCGCGTACCGGGGGCCACTTACTTTTTTACCATCAACCTGCGTGACCGCAGCAGCGATCTGCTGATCCGTGAAATCGAACTATTGCGCGAAACGGTGCGCGCAACGCGGTTGCGACATCCCTTTCATATCGATGCCTGGGTGGTGCTGCCCGAACACATGCACTGCATGTGGACGCTGCCACCCGGCGATGCCGACTTTGCACTGCGCTGGAAGGTCATCAAATTCGCCTTCGCCAAACGCGTGCCACTCACAGAGACGCGCACCATCAATCAACAACGCAGGCGCGAGCGTGGCATCTGGCAACGGCGCTACTGGGAACACCTGATCCGCGATGAAGGGGATTACCAACGCCACTTCGACTATATCCATTACAACCCGCTGAAGCATGGGCATGTCGAACGGCTGGCGGACTGGCCCTATTCGAGCTTTCACCGCGCCGTGGCACAGGGGGTGTATTCAGAAGACTGGTGCATTGCGCCGGAGCCGGCCGCGAGCGGTTTTGGGGAGTGAGCCTATAACGCATCAACCACCGCAACGGTGGATGGATAAAGCGTCATCCACCCTACTCGCTAAAGCCTGCCTGGCCTCTGGCTATTTTTTCTTGTCGTCTTTGCCCACTTCGTGACCAATCACTCCGCCAACGGCAGCGCCAACGCCGGTGCACAGCACGCCGCCACACAACAAATTACCGGCCACACCGCCGACCACTGCGCCGCCGGCGGTGGTTTTGTCCTGGTGAGACATATTCGAGCAACCACTCAAGCCCAGGGTGGACAGCAGAATGCCAGTGAACAGCAGTTTGGAAATGCTCATGTGCGTGACTCCCGTACAACGCCTTATGCAATGCGCTGGCAAGCTGCCCGATTACATAGAGGACGAGTTTTCATAATGCACACAAGCGTGACTGACGTCTGTACGCCAGCGCGCTTAAGCCCTCGCGCCACCACAGCCGCTCACACCGACAAATCGCCACAGTGCAGACACACGCCAACCGTAGCCGCGCGCAGCAGAGCCGCTGAAACCTGACGATGTCACTGGCCTGTCATACCTAGACTCGACACTGAACATTCTGGATAAACCAACGAATGGAGCCCTCATGCCTAACCTCACCCTGCCCCGCACGCTGCTTGCTTCAATACTGCTCAGTGCATTGAGCATCAGCAGCCTGTCTGCGGCTGAAATCGACAACAGCTCGCTGGAGTCGGCTGATTTCAGGCCGCACGTTGCCACCTACGGCCTGGTTTACCGTTTGCCGGAAGCGGTTAATGCAACCCTCAACAACAAGGTCACGCCGCTGGTGGAGCAGACGTTGCGCGAGCAGAAGCTCAGCAGCGAGTTGAAAACAGTCAATATTCCGCATATCACGGTCGTGCATATCCATAGCGCCGACCCAGCCACCCCGGAAAAAATGCTAGCCGCCCTGCCGAAGCCACCGGCGCCGCTGATGATCACGCTGAAAACCTTCTCGAAAACCGAAGCTGCCAAAGATGCCGGCCGGCCCTGGTGGATTGACCTGGGCGTGATCAAACAAGGGCCGGGCTTTGAGCAGATGATGAGCTACAACACCGCCGCCACGGCCGCCTTGGCACCGCTGCGCGATGGCCCACTGCCGAGGGTGACGGGCCCGGTTTACGCGAAGATGAGTGACGCCGGTAAAGCACTGGTTAAGCAGGTGGGCGTGAGCGGGGTTAACGTCATCAAAGACGGTCAACCGTTGCTGGCGCACAACCCGCATAACACCGTGGTGTACAGCATGACCCCGCTCACCGCCGAGCTGAACGCGGGGCTCGACACACTGGTTGCCAAGCTGAATCAGGCGCAACCTGGGGGTATTGAGACGACCCTCAACGATGTGTCCATCGTGCAATTAGAGTTCGCCGGTAACGTTATCCGCGAGCTTTACCGCATCAGCTTGGTTGACGGCAAAGTCAGCGACTTACGCAGCAAGTAATAGCCCTGGCCCGCTCGTCCCCGCGCTAGGCGTGGGGGCGATCAACCGATTTTTACGCAGGCAAACAGTGCATTCCCGGACGCCCCGTCCCACGGGATGATCGCCTGGTAATCATGCGCCAGCATATGCACCTCAAAGTACGGCTGTAGCAGCGCCTGCAACTCGACGAAACTCAGCGCGACCATCGGGTGTTCGTCGTGCCACACCTCGGTTTGCCCGGCTGTCACCTTCTCAATCCGCAGCTTCAATAACTGCCGCTCACCCTCGCCTGGGTAATGCCAGCCAGAGCTGAAGGTGAATAAGCCGTGGTCATGTTGCGCGCTGTGCGCGGTAAACAGGTTGTTATCGATCTTGCCCTTATCAACCGCGTTAAAGCAGAACAAGCCACCGGTTTCGAGCGCCTCATGCACGCTGGCGATGCAGGCTTTTAGCCGCTCGATGCCGGCGCTGTAGTGGATGGAATAGAGAAAGCAGGTGATCAGGTCCTGCGGCTCGCTCACGCTGAAACTGCACATGTCCTGCACCGAGAAATGCGCCTGCGGGTAACGGAGTGCGGCCTTGTTCAACATCGGCTGATTAATATCGAGGCCGCTGCTGGTGTAGCCCGCATCAAGAAAATGGCGCACATGCGACCCCGTTCCGCAGGCCAAATCCAGATGGCGGCAGCCGGCGTTGCCAAACAGCTGCTGCAGCCGATGGATGCAGCGGCTTTGCGCCTGGTAGTCGATATCGGCGCACATCAGGTCGTAATAATCAGACAGGTCGGTATAGAGGGCATTAACGGACATAGTGACCAGATGATTAAGGGGCGGTTTTTGCGGGTGGCGCATCATATAGGAAGCCTGCCCCCTGGGAAGCCACCGGTGCGCCGAGGCGTATGGATTGCGCAGCGCGTTGTCAGCGTCGCGCTGCAACGGGCACGTGTCGAGGGCGTTACAATGCCGCCACCGCTAACGCACCGGAGCCCGACTGATGTTCACCCTCGTACACCTGGACACCCCACCGCCAGAGTCGCTGAAAAGCCAGGTGCTGCAGATGGTGGTGGACTACCTCAGTGACATCAGCCCGGTGTCGCTAACGCCCAGCAACCCGCTCTACCAGCTGTATCAGTACGTCATCGGCTACGAGATGCACCTGTACCTGCAAGCCATGGACAGTGAGCTGGAGAGCAGCGCGCGGTTGATCCTCGCGCTGGATGATCAAGACCCATCGCACGTGCTGGGCTTTGCCCTGTACCTGCCGGCTAAGGATGACCCCGAGGCCTGCACCCTGGCGTACATGGCCGTGCAGGCCAGCAAGCGCCGCCACGGCATGGCCCGCGCCATGCTGCAGCAGATAACCCGCCGCCACCCGCATACCGAATTGGCCTGCGTGGCGAGCAAAGTACCGACCTTCGAGGCCATGGGCTTTCAGCTGCTGGCGGCGCACGGCCCGCAAGTGCTGATGAGCACCCGCGCCTATCGCTCGGACGGCCTGGTCGCGGTGCAGGACTTGGCGCCAATCTTCGAGTCCACGGAAGTGCGGCAGATCCACGCTTACTTGCTCAAGCAACACGGCAAGAAGGCCATGAGCGAAGCGGAGAAACAGCGCGACCGCCAACTCGACCAGATGACCCAGCGCGCACTGGCGCTGGTACACGAACGCCGCGCCTCCGGCTCCGTGCACTGAAGCACCACACTCAGCCAAAGCGAAAGCCATGACCACATTGACCATTTCCGCCGCCTGCCTGTTCGACGAGGCCGGCCGCTTACTGCTGGTACGTAAACGCAACACCCTGGGCTTTATGCTGCCCGGCGGCAAAGCCGAGCCTGGTGAAGATGCGATCACCGCGCTGACCCGCGAACTGCAAGAAGAACTCAACCTCAGCCTGCCAGCCGACGCGCTGCAACCACTCGGCCAGTTCCGCGCCGCAGCGGCCAATGAGGCCGACACCTGGATTGACGCCAGCGTCTTCCAAGCCCGTCTGCCGCACCCCGTCAGCGCCGCCGCCGAACTGGAAGAGTTGCGCTGGCTCGCACCCGGAGAGGTGCCGCCAGCAACCCTGGCGCCCCTGCTGCGCGAGCATGTGCTGCCACTGCTCTGGCCGGTCACTTAGATCCGGCGTCGCCATACCGCCATCAGCAATAGTGCGAGTGTTCATCACTGATTTTTCGATGGCAACAGATTGATTTGTAGGAAGTTCAAGATAAAGTGGCGCCCGCTGGCAAATTGCCAGCAAACCAGTCAACTCCCTACTCAGGAACGAGTATTCATGTCTAAAAAATTGATGATGTGTGCAGCTGCTCTCGGTATTGCGCTGCTGTCCGGTTGTGCATCTGTACCGATGGAGTCGGTAGAAAAGGACCAAGCCCTTAAAGCGTTCCCGGCACCACCTGAGAACCAGGCAGGGCTTTATATCTTCCGTGATTCGGCCCTGGGCCCAATCCTGAAAAAAACAGTCAAGATCGACAATGAAGTTGTCGGCGAGACGGCCATGAACACCTACTTCTATCGCGTCGTAAGTCCTGGCCCACACGTTCTGGCTACCGAGTCCGAGTTCAGTGACAACACCATCAATCTGAACGCCGAAGCAGGAAAAAACCACTACGTACGTCAGTCGATCAAGATGGGCGTCTTCGTCGGCGGAGCAAAGCTTCAGGAAGTGTCAGAGGCAGAAGGGCAAAAAGGTGTCGCGGACACTGAACTGGCCCGCTAACCCATAGCCATCTGATTCAGTGCAATGCTTCAAACTCGCCGTACAGGTCCAAGCACTCATAGCTGAGGGCGCTGTACGACGAGTTAGCAAAAACATTTAACGCCAGACACCTTACCCGCCTCTACGCACCAGCGACTATACGTCCGACTTCGCTCGCAAAAATTCTGCGACTTATGGATTGGCCGCAATAAAGCTAACCACCACCTCAGCCAGCACTTCGCCTTGGTCCTCCTGCAAGAAGTGCCCGCCATTGACGATGGTGGTGTGAGCCTGACCTTGGGTGCCGGGGATCAGCTTCTGCATGACTTTGTCGCCCCCGGCGGTGATTGGGTCAGAGTCACTGAAGGCGGTAAGAAACGGCTTATCCCACTTCATCAACACCGCCCAGGCGGCGCGATTCTTCTCGGCAGCAGGGTCTGTGGGGGTAATCGGCACCAGCAGGGGAAACTGCCGAGCGCCTTCCTTATAGGACTCGTCCGGGTACGGCGCGTCGTAGGCATCAATCACCGCTTGCGGCAGTTCGGTGGTGGTCGAGCGGTCGATGATCGCGCCTGCCGGAAACTCGGGGACTTTCTGTGAATAGTCCTGCCAGCTCTTGAAGGCGTCACCGGGGTTGTGATCGCCGGTGGGCAACATGGTATTGGCGGCGACGACGCGGGCGAAGCGCTGTGGGTTCTCCGCCACCAGGCGCAGGCCAATCAACCCGCCCCAATCCTGACAAACCAGAGTGATGTGCTGCAGGTTGAGCTGCTCAAGCACGGCCTGCATCCAGTCAACATGGAGTTGATAGGTGTAGTCGCTGCGCTTGCTCGGTTTGTCGGAACGGCCAAAACCAACCAGGTCGGGGGCGATAACCCGATGGCCAGCGGCGACCAGAATCGGGATCATCTTGCGGTACAGGTAACTCCACGACGGCTCGCCATGCAGAAGCAGTACCGGCGGCGCATCCGCTGGGCCTTCATCGAGGTAATGCACACGCAGCTGGCCGCCTTCGCCGTCATCAACCCTGAGGTAATGGGCGGCAAAGGCATAGCCGGGTAGGTTGTCAAAGCGGCTGTCAGGGGTACGCAGGACGTCCATGGATGGGCCTCTGGCGGTGGAAAAAGGCCGAGCATGGCCCCAGCACCGCCCGCGTTCAACCACGTGCATGACGTGAATACCACCTTATTAAGATGGCTCAGGGTCGCGTACCAGGCACACCCGCCCTGCTCGGCTTGCATACAATCCACCCGGCAAAACAACGATGGCATAACGCCACAAAACGTCCCTGCAACGTGCATAATGCCGCGATCTAGTCGCTTTAAAGACCTGAACCACGTGCTTGTACACATGCCTCTGCTCGCCACCGGCCTCGCACTCCTGCTCCTTCTAACGGGATCGTTAAGCGTGCTGTTGTTCCGGCGTCAGCGGCGGCTACAACAGCAGGTGCGCGAGCAACGTGCCTTGCTGGACGCCAGCACCGATGGGCTGTTGCTGCTCGACCACAAGGGGCTTATTCAGCGGCATAACGCGGCGGCGGCCAGGATATTGAATGCCGACGCAGCACTGCGCGGAACGTCGCTGCAGCAGTGGTTACCGCAACTGCCTGCGCACGACCGCCTGCCCGTGCATCAACGCCTGCCGCTAGCCACAGCCGACGTGGATATGCGCCGCATCCAGCGCGCGGGGCGTGGCGATGCCATCGTGCTCACGCTCGCTACACCTCAGCCAAACGCCCCCGCGGAAGATGCCGAGCGCTTCAAGCGCAGTCAGTATTTCGCCTCCATTGGCACCTGGGACTGGTCCATCGACAGCGACACGCTGTATTGGTCGGAGGCCATCTACGGCATGTTCGGCTTCAAACCCGGCGAGGTCACGCCGAGCTACAGCCTGTTTTGCAGTTGCGTGCACCCGGATGACCGCGAGCAGGTCCGCGCCGGGGAACTGCGCTGCATTGCAACCGGCCACAACCATGACGAGGAATACCGCGTGGTGTGGCCGGATGGCAGCATCCGCTGGCTGCGCGAAACCGGCAATGTGCTTAAGGATGGCAACGGTCAGGCGATCAAGTTGATGGGTGTGGTACGTGACATCACCGAAGAGAAGGCTTCAGTCAGCCAACTGCAAAAACTCGCCCGCCACGACCCACTGACCGGGCTGCCCAACCGGTTGCAACTTGAAGAACAGATGGCACGTTCACTGGCCCGCGCGCGCAGCAATGGCACGCGCATGGCCCTGGTGTTTATCGACCTCAACGGCTTTAAACAAATCAACGATGAGCATGGCCATGCCGTGGGCGACCAGCTGTTGGTGGGCGTCGCGCAACGGCTGCTGAAAACCCTGCGTGAATCAGATTTTGTCGCACGCCTGGGCGGCGATGAATTTGTACTGATCATCGAAGGGCTGAACCGCAGCAATAGCCTGCAAGACGACGCTCGCTTGATCAGCGAAAAAATCCTCCAACGCCTGACCCCGCCCATGCTGCTGGCCGCTAGCCACCACCCGATCGGCGCTAGCCTGGGCATTGCCATGTACCCAGAGCACGGCCCCACCATCGACAGCCTGATCCATATTGCTGACCAGGCGATGTACCGCGCCAAGCGCAACGGCAACAACCAGTATTGCCTTGGGCACGACGAAAGCTAACGCCACCCGGGCTTGGCGTTACCCGAACCAAAACTGCCAGCGGCTAGGGCGCACCAAACATAGCCGTCCAGTAAATCCCGGCATCGCTTTTCGGGTCATTGGCATAGGCCGCGCCCAGCTCGGTAAATTGCGAGTTCATCAGGTTGGCGCAGTGCCCGGGGCTGGCCAGCCAGCCGTCGACCACCTTACTCGGCGTATCTAATCCGGCAGCGATATTCTCGCCGATACGCTGACCGCTATAGCCAGCCAGCTCCGCGCGGTCGCCGGGGGTGCGGCCGTCGGGGTCTTGGTGATCGAAGAAATTGCCGTTGGCCATGGCCCGGCTGTGGGCTTCGGCGGTGCTGCCCAGGGTGGCATTCCACTGCAGCGGCGCGGCGGCAGCAAAGGATTGGCTACCGCATTGGCGCGCCGTACGTCGTGCAGTGTTGAGTTGTTCGAGCAGCTTTTGCCCTTCCACCTGCCAATCGCCTAGGCGTGCGCTCAGCAACGGCCGGGCCAACAGAATGCGCCAGTCACGGCCCTGCTGATGGATGCCGACATCGACAAACTGCGGATCGAGAACGATTGCGCAGAAACTCTCTTGCAGCACCTTTAGCGCCGCCGCCGCATCCCGCGGCCCGGACAAGCTGATCGCCTGCACATTGACCATTGGGTAACCCGCCGCACTCATCGCCTGCTGCAAATCCCCGGCGCGACCGACCGGTTGCACCAACCGTGGATCGGCCATCAGCGGCGGCAGTTCAGCAGAGGCCTGATCACCACAGCGCTGCACTTCACTGCGGTAGTTGTTGATCAAACCGAGCAGCTGCGCCTCTTCAGCGGCCTGCACGCCAGTGGCGCACAACAGCGCCCCACCCAGGGCAAAAAACGCCCGAATAAACACCTTGCTCGTCATAAATCCCCTCGACCTGGCCATGCCCATGCGGCGTGCCCACCACTGTGGTCGGGTGATATTGGCGCACCTCGCACGCTGAAACCAGCCCAATGCGCAGGCAGCACGGCAGGCGAAATCGGCGGCAAAGCACTTAAACGTAAATGCTGACGCCGCCCCTGGCCTGCAGCCAGTCACGGTAAGTGGTCAGCGAGTCGGTTTGCTCATCACCGTTGTAGCCGACAAAGCTGTCGGTCTTGTCGAGGCCAGCGTCGACCAGTTTGTTGATCTGCGCGAGCAGCTTGGCGGCGTCTTCACGATCCAGTTCAGCGACATCCGGCAGGGCAATTTTAGAGGTGTCGCTGCTCTGCTCGGTTGCCGGGCGAAAGCGATCGCTGGCAATGGCGTTGCTGGCACCGCTGCTCTCGGCGTTCATTGCGCGCAGCAGGCCACCGCGGCTGTTGGCCACCATACCGCTGGCAAATCGGCGAATTTCCGCAAGCGGGTCTGGCGCACTGGTGCTCGGTTTATCCGTACTGCTGCCACTGCCTGCAGCCGCAGCCGTGCTGGGTTTGGCGGTGTTGGCGAAGTAGCTCGCCAGCGGCGAACTGTTGGAAATACTGGTCATGGCGAATCCCTGCAAAGGTCAGTTGCCAGGCATTTCTGCAGAATATGGGCCAACCACCTGCACGCCAGTAATGCCGGTACTTTCGCCTATACAGCGTGAAATGAAGAGGAAGGCCCTTGCCGCCTCAGGCAGGCGGTTGCCGCAGACAGGCAGTGCCCACTTTTTTGAGACCCTGAAACGACAGCGCCCCCGCAGAAAGCTGCGGGAGCGCGTGGACAAGGGGTTAAGACAGGCCAACTAGGGCCATCATGTTACAAGGCGCGCAATTGCTCCTCGGCGAGGAAGTCTTCACGTAACAAGGCATCCTGACCCGGAATATCAAGGGTTTCATTGGCGGGCAGCGGCGTCGCACGCTTGCTGCGCAACTTGCCGAACTGATGCTCAAGGGCGTGGTGCAGTTTCTCAATGGCACCGTCGATGGACTGTTCCAGCGACTCAGATTTGTGGGTTACAGAAAGCGGCTGCAGGCCTTTTGGCCGTGCTTCAATCTGGCAGCGCTTGTCATGCGCACCAGCTTTGGCACCGTTGTCGTCATGCAGGTGGACAACAATACGCGTCAATTCGTCATCGAAACGTTCCAGCTTGCTGGCAACGCTGGCGCTGACCCATTCAACCAAGCGGGCACTGCCTTCGATGTGGTTATCGCTGTGAACTTGGATTTGCATAAAGCTTTCCTTCTTCAACCGTTCGCGAATGCGTTGCCTACCAAGGCAACAACTCCAGCCTACGCCATTGAGCCCCCCTTTAGGCAAGCCCTAAGACGTTGGTCTTAACCACAAATGTGCCGCGCCGCCCTCCTCAATTGGCTGTAACCCTGATGCGCTGTGCATTTGAGCCATGTCGCTGCAAATCAAACAAAGTTTGTCCGCCGCTCGATTTGCAACTTTTCTCGGTTAGCCACCTTAGCCTCTAGCTCTTGAGCCGATAACCGGTTTTGAAAATCAAGCCCACCGCCAGGATGCACAGCAGCAGAAAGCCGAGAATCATCACCAGACTCAGGCCAACGTTAACGTCGGACACACCGTAGAAGCTCCAGCGGAACGCGCTGATCAGGTACACCACCGGGTTGAACAAGGTCACCGTCTGCCAGGCAGGCGGCAGCATGCTGATCGAGTAGAACGCACCGCCGAGGAAGGTCAGCGGCGTGACGATCAACGCCGGCACGATCTGCAGTTTTTCCCAGCCGTCAGCCCAGACGCCGATGATGAAACCGAACAGGCTGAAGGTCAGCGCTGTGAGCACCAGAAACGCCAGCATCCAAAACGGGTGAAGAATCTCGAAATCAACAAACAGCCGCGCAGTGATCAGGATCACCAAGCCAAGAATGATCGACTTGGTCGCCGCCGCGCCGACATAGCCAATCAGGATTTCCAGGTAGGACACTGGCGCCGACAGCAGCTCGTAGATGCTCCCCGAATACTTGGGCATGTAGATGCCGAACGAGGCGTTGGAGATGCTCTCGGTGAGCAGCGCCAGCATGATCAGCCCCGGCACGATAAACGCGCCGTAACTGACGCCCTGCACCTGGGTCATGCTTGAGCCAATGGCCGAGCCGAACACCACGAAATACAGCGAGGTGCTGATCACCGGCGTGGCAATGCTTTGCAGCAAAGTGCGCCAGGTGCGCGCCAGCTCAAACAGGTAGATGGCGCGGATTGCATAGAAATTCATCGACGCGACTCCTGAACGAGGTTGACGAAAATATCTTCTAGCGAACTCTGGCTGGACTGCAGGTCTTTGAAATCGATGCCGTGCTGGGCCAGGTCTTTGAGCAGTTCGGCGATGCCGGTGTGCTCGCTTTGCGCATCAAAGGTAAACACCAGCGCATGGCCGTCATCCGCCAGTTCCAGCGCGTAGAGCGCCAGCTCGGCGGGCACACTGGCCAACGGCTGCTGCAACTGCAAGGTCAGCTGTTTCTTGCCGAGTTTGTGCATCAGCGCCTGCTTGTCTTCGACCAGAATGATCTGACCTTTGCTGATCACGCCGATGCGGTCGGCCATTTCCTCGGCTTCTTCGATGTAATGGGTGGTCAGGATGATCGTCACCCCACGCTCGCGCAGGCCGCGCACCATGTTCCACATGTCGCGGCGCAGCTCGACATCGACCCCGGCGGTGGGTTCATCGAGAAACAGAATCTGCGGTTCATGACTCAAGGCCTTGGCAATCATCACCCGGCGCTTCATGCCGCCCGACAGCTCGAAGATTTTCGCGTCGCGCTTGTCCCACAGCGACAAGTCCTTGAGCAGTTGCCCCAGGTAGGCCGGGTTGGGCTTCTTGCCGAACAGGCCACGGCTGAACTTCACCGTCGCCCAGACGGTTTCAAATACATCGCTGACCAACTCTTGCGGCACTAGGCCGATCTGCCCACGGGCGGCGCGGTAGTCCTTGATGATGTCCTTGCCGCCCACTAACACTCTGCCAGCGCCCGGATTAACGATGCCGCAGATGATGCTGATCAGGGTGGTTTTGCCGGCACCGTTGGGGCCGAGCAACGCAAAAATCTCGCCCTGGCGAATATCCAGGTTGATGCTCTGCAATGCCGGATGCCCGCTGGCGTAGGTTTTGCTCAGTTGTTGAATCGAGATCACCGCTTGCACAGGACAGCCTCGCTGGGGAAAAGCGCAATTGTAGGGAAGTTGCCCGCGCTTGCGCAGTTGCTGATGGTTTATCTGGGCACTGAAGCGACGACTTAGCGCCACAACGTTGAGCGGTAGCGCGCACGGCTGCTAGGCTGGCTGCAGTTTTGCTCATACAAGGAACGCATCATGGCTCTTCGTCACACGCTCGGCAGCCTTAGCCTGCTCGCCCTCCTGGCCGGTTGCAGCTCGCCGCAGCCGGCACAATCCGTGACAGATATCAGCGGCGACTGCAGCGTCGAGCACCTGCAAGGCATGCTGGGGCAACACGCCAGCGCCAAACAGGTCGAGCAGCTACAGCTCAAGGCCAACGCCAAATATATCCGCGTACTCGCGCCCGGCGATGCCGCCACCCTGGACTACAACCTGCAGCGCTTGAATATCCATATCGATGAAAGCGAAGTGATCACTCGCCTGACGTGCGGCTAAGCCTTGTTAACTAAGCCAAACAGACCGGGCATACTGACGCCCCTGTAACCCAGTTGGCCGCCCGTCTCCATGCGTATTCACGTCACCTTTATCGACCGCGTTGGTATCACCCAGGAAGTCCTCGCCCTGCTCGGTGGGCGCAACCTCAACCTGGACGCGGTGGAGATGGTGCCACCCAACGTCTACATTGACGCCCCGACCCTGCGCCCCGAGGTGCTCGACGAACTGCGCGAGGCGCTGTTCAAGGTGCGCGGGGTAAAAGCCGTGACCATTGTCGACATCCTCCCCGGCCAGCGCCGCCACCTGCAGCTCGACGCCCTGCTCGCCGCCATGACCGACCCGGTCCTCGCGGTCGACAGCCGGGGCCGCGTGCTGCTGGCCAACCCGGCGCTGCTCGAACTCTGCGGCCAGCCGCCCGAGGGCTTGGACATTGGTGAGTTGTTCGCCGACCCGCAGTTGCAGGCCGAACTACTCGACCAGGGTTTTCGCCTACCGATGCGCGAGATCACCCTTAAGGGCCAGGCCCTGCTGCTCGATGCACAACCGATTACCGAAGGTGTTGATGGCGGCGCGCGGCGCCTGGCCGGCGGCCTGCTCAGCCTGTATGCCCCAAGTCGCATCGGCGAACGCCTGGCGGCGCTGCACCATGATCACGCCGAAGGGTTTGACTCGCTACTCGGCGACTCGGCGCCGATTCGTAACCTGAAAACCCGCGCGCAACGGGTCGCTACCCTGGATGCACCACTGCTGATTCAGGGCGAAACAGGCACCGGCAAAGAGCTGGTGGCACGCGCCTGCCACGCCATCAGCACACGCCGCGCCGCCCCTTTTCTGGCGTTGAACTGCGCGGCGTTGCCGGAGAACCTCGCCGAAAGCGAGCTGTTCGGCTACGCCCCCGGCGCCTTTACCGGTGCCCAGCGCGGCGGCAAGCCGGGGCTGCTGGAACTGGCCAACCAGGGCACGGTGTTTCTCGATGAAATCGGCGAAATGTCGCCGTACCTGCAGGCCAAACTGCTGCGTTTTCTCAGCGATGGCACCTTCCGCCGGGTCGGCGGCGAGCGTGAGGTTAAGGTCAATGTGCGCATCCTCAGCGCCACCCATCGTGACCTGGAAAAGATGGTCAACGAAGGTGCCTTTCGCGAAGACCTGTTCTATCGCCTCAACGTGCTTAACCTCGAAGTGCCGCCCCTGCGCGAGCGCGGCCAGGACATCCTGTTGCTAGCGCGGCACTTTATGCAGCAGGCCTGCGCGCAGATCCAGCGCCTGCCCTGCCGCCTAACACCAGACACCTACCCGGCGCTGCTGAGCAACCGTTGGCCGGGCAATGTGCGCCAACTGCAGAACGTGATTTTCCGCGCCGCCGCCATCTGCGAAAGCAATCTGGTGCAGATTGATGACCTAGACATCGCCGGCACCGCCGTCGCCGCACACCAGGCCGAAGGCGACGTCAGCAGCCTGGAAGCCGCCGTGGCCGCGTTCGAAAAAGCCCTGCTGGCAAAGCTCTATCCCAACCACCCCTCCACCCGGCAATTAGCCACCCGCCTGCACACCTCACACAGCGCCATCGCCATGCGCCTGCGCAAATACGGGATTCCAAGCAAAGACTGAAACGCGGTTTGTCGGGGAACGGAAAGGGTGTGCGGCGGCAGCCGGCCAACCAACGCGTGCAGTTGCATTGAGCTTTGGTCAGCACCCCGGCGGGCTGTAGAACGCGGCCAATGGAATCACCGCATATGCTTCAATACCAATGGCTGTTCTAAAATTTAAGTAGCGGACTGGGATCGTCTCGTTCAAAAGAAGCGTGTATGCGCTATTGCTACTGCCTGCTGATCGCTGTCGTTTCAGCATTATCTGCCACATACATAGCGCGATGGCTGACTAAACATTTCCCCTCTTTAGGATGCCGCTACAAGGCATTTTGAATAATTCGCAGCAGGCCGGTAGGTCGCCCCAGGGAATGGCAAGGACTCTATTGCGAATCAACATCTACCTAATTCTGTGGAGACGTTAATGTTCAACCGTACCCTTAAAAAGACACTACAAGACCAGAGTGCGGAGCTGTATCTGCTGCGTCAACAGGTTGAGCAGATGGATCGCAGCATGCTCTCTATCAGGCTCGATGCGCAGTTTAACATCTGCGAATTCAACCCTAATTTCGCCAAGGCGCTGGGTTATGCGAATGATCTTCGGGGACGTCCGCTGTCAGCGATTGTTCCGCCTTACGTGAAAAACCTGCCCTGCTTTCACTCATTTAATAAGGCGATTTCAAAGTTTGAGCCGGTCAGTGATGACTACCGCTATCTGCGCGCCGACGGCAGCCTTGCTTGGATCAAGCTGAATTGGTTCCCAATCAAAGACGAGGATGGAAAGCTGTCCCACGTCCAGGGATATGGCAGTGAGATCAGCCAGGCCCTCGAAAAAACAAAAGAAAACGAAGCATTTATTGAGGCGTTAATCCGCTCTACGGCGGTTATCCAGTTCAATTTAGACGGCACGGTTATCACCGCTAATCAGCAATTTCTCACGGCAATGGGCTATTCGCTCGGCCAAATCATCGGCAAACACCACAGCCTTTTTTGTACGCCTGAAGAGGCGGGTTCGCCGCAATATGCCGCCTTTTGGCAGACGCTCAACCGTGGTGAATACGTGGCGGATCGCTTCAAGCGGATCGACAGCAGAGGCCAAGAGGTTTGGCTTGAAGCGACATATAACCCCGTTCATGACGCCGAAGGAAAGTTATCCAAGGTGGTGAAATTCGCTAACGTCGTGACTGAACAGGTGGCTCGGGAAGCCGAAGTGCGGGACGCAGCAAGCGTCGCGTATGACGTTTCTCAACAAACGGATGTGAGCGCCGTGCGTGGGGCTGAAGTTGTGCAGCAAACTGTTCAGACCATGCAGAGTATTGCTGGGCAGATGCAGTCGGCCACCGAAAGTATTGAGGCGCTCGGCAAGCAATCGTTGTTAATCAGCTCAATCGTACAGACGATTGGCGGTATTGCCTCCCAGACCAATTTGCTTGCGCTCAATGCTGCTATTGAGGCGGCCCGTGCCGGTGAGCATGGTCGCGGCTTCGCCGTGGTTGCCGATGAGGTACGTAAGCTGGCGGGCCGAACCAGCGAAGCTACGGAAGAAATCATCAGCGTAGTGCAACAAAATCAGTCGCTTGCTGAGCAAGCCATGCGGGAGATGTTCAGCAGCCGCGAGCAAGCCGAGCAAGGCCTTGCGCTGGCCAATCAGGCCGGCACCGTGATTGTAGAAATCCAGGACGGCGCCAAACAGGTAGTTGGAGCGGTTGGACGTTTCGCTAACGAATTGCAGTAAGTCCATATAGGGGCGTGACCCATTGCGAACCTGATGATCAGACCGGGCCCGCAAAATGGCGACAGACCATGATTAGTCATCAAAACACTTAGGGATTAGTGCAAAGCTGTATTTGGCCGCTGCAGCCATCAAATCATCACAACCGCAATGACCCATTCACTAAAAAGCCAAGGCCGGATAAATGCCGGCCTTGGCTTTAAACCTTGCAACAGTGGAGTCAGGCTACTGGCCAATCCTCCAGCAACGCGGCTGACTCAGAGGGCGAACTTCTGCAGGTTGGCCATCATCTCTTTCATCGCTTCGATATTGTCTTTCGGGTGGGCGGCACCTTCGAAGTCGCAGATCTGCGCAAAGTTGGCCGCGACGTCTTCCGGGCTATAGCCTTCACGCGGGTCGAAACCGGCGCCCAGGCTGCGCTCCCAACGCACTTTACCCATCCAACCGCCGCCAACTTCGAACAGGCCGGAGGTTTCTTCACAGGCATTGCTCGCCAGGTACACCACCAGCGGGCTGACCAGCTCAGGCTTGAGCTGTTCGAACACCTGCGGTGGAATCAGCCCTTCGGTCATGCGCGTACCGCCGGTGGGGGCGATGGCGTTGACCAGGATATTGTTCTTGCGCCCTTCAATCGCCAGGGTGCGCGTCAGGCCGTACAAACCAAGTTTGGCCATGCCGTAGTTAGACTGGCCGAAGTTGCCGTAGATGCCTGAAGTGGAGGCCGTGAAAATCACCCGGCCATAGCCCTGCTCGCGCATGTGCGGCCAGGCCGCGCGGGTGACCTTGTAGGCGCCTTCAACGTGGACCTTGTAGACCAGGTCCCAGTCGGCGTCTTCCATCTTGTGAAAGGTTTTGTCGCGCAGAATGCCGGCGTTGTTGACCACCACATCGATACGACCGAAGGTGTCCAGTGCACACTGCACGATTTTCTCGCCGTCGGTCACCGAGTCATGGTTGGCTATGGCGGTGCCGCCAGCCGCGCGGATTTCCTCAACCACCTTGTCGGCCGCCGAGGCGTTAGCGCCTTCGCCGTGGGTGCTGCCGCCGAGATCGTTAACCACCACTTTGGCGCCGTGTTTGGCGAAGAGCAGCGCATGGGCGCGACCCAGGCCACCACCTGCACCGGTGACGATTACAACCTGGTCTTGAAAACGGATGGCGTCGCTCATGCAGCATTCCTCAGCAGATTAACAATGCTCCGAGTGTCTAGCAGGCGCGCGCTGGTCACAATAGACACGAGCCGCGCTGAATGGTGCGCGATAAAGCAGCGGGATAATCACGCCGGGCGGCGCTGACAGCGCCGCATAACAGCTTCAGGCACTGCCACAGCGCTCGCGCCGTTTGACTACCCCACTGCCAAGGCCTGGCGAAAGGCCAAATAGTGCTGCAAAACCTGCTCGGGGGCCTCGATTTGCGGATAATGGCCAATGCCAGCAAGCAGCACCGTGTCGGCATCGGCGATCAACGCCCGATAACGCGCGACCATATGTGCGCCGGAAATCGGATCCGCCGCACCATCAATCACCCGCAGCGCCACCCCGCCTTTTTGCATGGCCGACACCCAACGCTCACGGTGCACGCGGCGCTCGGGCATGTAGCGAATCAAGCGATGCATCACTGCTGGGCCATGGTTTTCGGCGATCAGGCTCCAAAAGTCATCCAACTCGCTTTCACTCGGTTGAGTCTGCGGGCCGAAGATGCGGGCAAAACTGGCTGCCAGCTTCTGGCGACTGAACAGCCGGCCGACCAGCGGACCGATGGGGCTGAGCAGCAGCTTCTGCACCAACACCGGCCGGTGCGTTTCTGGGAACAAGCCACCATTGAGAAACACGCAGCTGGCCAGCTTGAAGCGCTGCTCGTGATGCCGGGCCAGTAACTCCTGGGCCACGCTGTCGCCATAGTCATGGGCCAGTACGTGCACCGGGCCGGTGATGTGCAGATGCTCAAGCAGCGCCTGCTGCAGGTCAGCTTGCTGCAGCAGGCTGTAAGCATGCCCGCGCGGCTTGGCCGAGTCGCCAAAGCCGAGCATGTCGCAGGCAATCAGCCGATAACGCGCGGCCAATGGCGCCCACAGGTAATGCCAATCCCAACTGGCGGTGGGAAACCCATGGATCAACAGCAGCGGCTCGGCGTGTTCATCACCCGCCACCCAGTAGCGCATGGCATGCCCCTGGAAGTTGAAGCCCAAACCCTGGGCGCGCCACGCCGCTAAAGCAATACCGGGCAAGGCACTCATGCGTCGTAACCTGGCATCTGCTGATCGAGCTTGCGCAGCAACGCTGGCCAGGCCAGCGAACCACCCATGCCTTGCGCGCTTTTCATCACGCCCGCGACCATAGCCTTGGCGCCGTTAAGAATCTGCTGCGGGATATGAATCAGCTCAGCGCCGCCACTTTGCGCCATGACTTGAATCTCGCAGGCGCGCTGCAGGGTGAACATCATCAGAAAGGTATCGGCAATGCTATTGGAGGCCGTGAGCAACCCATGGTTAGGCAGGATCATAAAATTCTTGTCGCCCAAATCGGCCTGCAGGCGCGCCTTCTCATCGTGATTCAGCGCCACGCCCTCATAGCCGTGATAGGCCAGGCTGGACAATACAAACAGCGATTGCTGCGACAACGGCAATAAGCCCTGCTTTTGCGCTGACACGGCAATCCCGGCAGCCGTGTGGATATGCACCACACAAGCGACATCGTGGCGCACTTCATGCACCGCGCTGTGGATGGTGTAACCGGCGGGGTTTATATCGAACGGGCTGTCCATCAGCTTATTACCGGCAAGATCAATCTTTACCAGGCTGGAGGCCGTGATCTCATGGAACATCAGGCCGAAGGGGTTGATCAAAAACTCTTCGCTGCCGGGAATCTTCGCCGAGATGTGGGTAAAGATCAGGTCATCCCAGCCATGCAGGGCAATCAAGCGGTAACACGCAGCCAGGTCAACGCGGGTCTGCCACTCGGCGGCAGAGACTTGATCCTTGAGGCTTACAGCAGGCAGGGCGTGGGCGACGGTCATGGCAGATTCCTCGGCAATTCTTGTTAGAAGTGCCAAGCAGTCTAGCGAGCGTAACGGGAAAGATAAGTCGCCCTGGCGGCCAGCCTGCTGACCTTAGAGGTCAGCCGTAGGCGTTCAAACGCATTCAGGATGCAGTTGGCGCAGCAACGGCCAGTCGCGTTGCGCTTGTTCATCATCGCTGAGCAAGCTAAACCCGGCGAAATCAAACGCCGGCGCCACCGTGCAACCGACCAGGGTGAAATCACCCAGGCTGCGCGCACTTTGCCAGGCGTGTGCCACCACCGCGCGCTGCGGCAATTGCTCGGCAGCCACCGGCCCCAGGCGCTCACGGCGAATCGCATCAGGCTGCTCAGCAATCAGCAGCTCAAGCGGCGCGCCTTCGTAGTAATGCCACAGCTCGTCGGCATCTACCCGATGCCAGCGGCTGATCACGCCTGCGGGCAATAGAAAAACAATCGCACTGCTGCACAAACGACCATCGGCGGCCTGCTGCGATGACTCGAACAGCCGGCGGTAATAGCCGCCCTCCGGGTGAGCCTGCAATTGCAGCGTCTCGATCAACGCTTGTGCGCGCGGGTGCATCAGCCTTGCAACGCTGCAATAAAGTCCGCCAGCCACGGCTCGGCGTCGGTTTCCGGGGTCACGCTTTCGCTGCTGTCCAGGCGCAGCATCGGCTGCACCTCACGAATACCCAGCTCGGCATACAGCTCACACACCAGTTCACCGCCGCCACAGAAGGTGTCGCCATAACTGGAGTCGCCCAGGGCAATCACCCCACCCGGCAAGCCACTCCAGGCCGGCAAATGATCACGGATGGCGTAATACAAGGGCTGTAAGTTATCGGGCAGCTCGCCCATGCCAGTGGTCGAAGTCACCGCAAGAAACGCCTCGGGCGCAAAGGCTTGAACATCGGCCAGGGTGGCGCGCGGGTTATGCCAGGCCGTAAAACCGGCGGCGTTTAACAGGCGCTCAGCGTGGCGAGCAACTTCCTCTGCGGTGCAGTACACCGAGCCAGAAAGAATGGCGATCTTCATGCATAACTCCGAAACATACAGAACCAAGTCGATAAGACGGGCATTATGCCGCAAGTAGACAGCCCGCCCGGATGTTTTAGAATGCAGCGGACATAGACTGGGAAATCGCCTCATGATCAACGCCAAACTCCTACAACTGGTGGTCAACGCCTCCAACGACGGCATCGTGGTTGCCGAACAGGAAGGTGACGACAACATCCTGATCTATGCCAACCCTGCCTTTGAAAAGCTCACCGGCTATGCCAGTGACGACATCCTCTACCAGGACTGCCGCTTCCTGCAGGCCGGTGACCGCAACCAGGCCGGCCTGGATGCCATCCGTGAAGCGGTTAAGACGCACCGCCCGTGCCGGCAGATCATTCGCAACTACCGCAAAGACGGCAGCGTGTTCTGGAATGAGCTGTCGATCACCCCGGTGGTCAACGATGCCGACCAGCTGACCTATTACATCGGCATCCAGAAAAACGTCACCGAGCAGGTTCAAGCGCAGGAGCGGGTCAAAGAGCTGGAAGCCGAAATGCTTACGTTGAAAGCGGAATTGGCCCGTTTGCAGGCGACGACCGGCAGTAACTAATTCGACCAGGCGCGGTCACAGCGTTATTGCAATTTGATGTAGACCGCGACCATGCAAGAACAAGCACTCCTGACCCAAGCTGAGCTGGCGTTTATCCGCCAGCTGAATCAGCCAGAGACTTCTGAGCAGCGCCGGCAACCGCGCATGCAGGCCGATATTGGCGAGCAGCTCAGCGAGCTGCTCGCACACTGCGCAGTCAATGAGCCAATGAGCCTGCATGCGCACATCGCCAACCAGCGTTTGACCTTTGACCTGCACCTCAGCCAAAACGGCAGGCGCGCGCCGCAACTGCAACTCAGCGCACCGCAGATTTTCGACGAAGGTGAAATCAACCGTGCGTGGCGCTCGCCGCTCCCCGAGCCGCTGCCGCTGCATACCCGCAGCGCGCAACCCAGCGATCTGTGGGTTCATCAGTTGTCGATGAGTGGCGCACTGATTGAGTACCGCGCACAACGCAAAGCGCCTCAGCGGTTTGATCTGATCTTGCCGGTGAATGACCTTCCTCCAATTGCCGTGAGCGGAGCCTTCGTACGCAAGACCGATGACGGCCTGCTGGCTTACCACCTGCACGCGATGGACCCACAGAGCGACGAGCACCTGCGTGAGTTCATCTACCGGCAACACATCCAGCAAGAGCAACAGTTAGGCGCAAGCTCAGCCTAAGCAATCAAACGCTGGGCACATAAGCGCCAGACAAAAAAAGACCCGCAAATAAGGCGGGTCTAAGTGCAGGAAGATCCTGCGGCAGGGATAAAAAAATCCGATAGCCGAAAGGGCGGTACACGCTGGCTATCGGATTGCGCAGTCGTTTTAGGCGGCAAACTCCTCTTCGCTAAACACCATCAGCGTGGCTTTACCGGCCTTTACCTCAGCCAATAGGCTGTCGGTTTCAGTCAAGATGCGCGCCATAAAGAAGTCTGCAGATTTCAACTTGGCGCCGTAGAAAAGGGTCTCAGTGCTGCCCGCCGCCAGCTTGGCCTTGGCCACTGCGGCCATCCGCGCCCACATCCAGGCCAGGCTGGTCAGCGCAAACAGTCGCAGGTAAGGCGTCGCAGCTGCGCCCGCTTGCTCGGGGTCTTTCATCCCTTCGCTGGCAATCCACAATGTTGCCTGCTGCAGTTGCTTGAGTGCTGCGTCTACCGCAGCGGCATGCTCGCTATCGGCATTGGCCTTGAGCCAGCCTTCGACCAGGGCAAAGTAGTTACGCACGGCGCGACCACCACCCAAACCCAACTTGCGGCCGACCAGATCAAGCGCCTGGATACCGTTGGTGCCTTCATAAATCAGGGTAATCCGGGCATCGCGAACCAATTGTTCAATGCCCCAGTCTTCGGTGTAACCGGAGCCACCGAGCACTTGCAGCCCCGCATTGGCACAGTTGAAGCCCTCTTCCGTTAAGAAAGACTTCACCACCGGAGTCAGCAGCTGCACAAGATCATCGGCCTGCTCACGCACCGCCGCGTCTTCATGGTCGTGGGCTACGTCTTCATGCAGGCCGGTGAAATACGCCAGTGCACGGCAACCTTCGATCATCACCTTCTGGCGCAGCAAGTTACGCCGCACATCGGGATGCACAATGATCGGGTCAGCCGGTTTGTCAGCCGCTTTCGGGCCAGACAATGAACGACTCTGCAGGCGCTCTTTGGCAAAACCCAAGCTCACCTGATAGGCGCTCTCAGCAATGCCTAGCCCTTGCATACCGACCATCAGGCGCGCGGAGTTCATCATGGTGAACATGCACTTAAGGCCCTTGTTGGCTTCGCCAATCAACCAGCCTTGCGCGCCTTCAAAATTCATCACACAGGTCGCAGACCCCTTGATGCCCATTTTGTGTTCCAAACCGCCACAGAACGCCGGGTTACGGCTGCCGTCTTCAAGGAACTTGGGCACCAGGAACAATGAAATGCCTTTGACGCTATCTGGCGCATCCGGCAGTTTGGCCAGCACGAGGTGCAGAATATTGTCGACCAGGTCGTGCTCGCCGCCAGTGATCCAGATCTTGGTCCCAGTAATGGCGTAGCTACCATCAGCCTGCGGTACTGCCCGAGTGCGAATCAGGCTGAGGTCGGTGCCGCACTGGGGTTCAGTCAGGCACATGGTGCCCGTCCACTCGCCACTGATCAGTTTCGGCAAATAACGCTCCTGTAGCTCGCGAGCGCCGTGTGCGGTGAGTGCATTAATAGCACCGTGAGTCAGGCCCGGGTACATGCCGAGGGACAAATTGGCCGAACAGACCATCTCCTCAACCATCATGTTCAGCACGCTTGGCAAACCCTGGCCGCCAAACTCTGGCGTACAGGCCAAGGCAGTCCAGCCGCCTTCAGCAAACTGCTTGTACGCCTGACGAAAACCGTCGGGCGCTTTCACCGATTTGGTTTCCGGGTCGTAATGGCAGCCCTGCTTGTCGCCTGGCCCGTTAAGCGGTGCCAGTACGTTCTCCGCCAGCTTGGCGGCTTCTTCTAAAATGGCGCCACCGAGGTCGTCTCCGAACTCGCGCTGACTAGGCAGCGACTGCAAGGTGGCATAAGCGTCGAGCACCTCGTCAAAAACGAAACGCATATCTCGAAGGGGTGCGCGGTATTGGGTCATGTTGCTGAGTCCTCAAGCTGTACAAGTGGATACAAGCTATACACAAACTAACAATGTATAGCTTTTGTACAGCCAAAATTCGCAAGCAGCAAGCTATTTCTTGTACAAGCTGTACAAGCAAGTAAAACCGAGCAGGAACCGAAGACATGCGAAACCCCCACTGCGCGGACGCAGCAGGGCCATTCAGAGGGCATTACACAGCGGAATTAGGTATCCAGATGCCCGGCAAGAAACTGCTGCAAGCGGCGTTGCATCAAACGGCCTTCGTTGCCCAAACAGGCAATCGGCGAACCGCTGAGGCTTTCTTCGGCCAGGTCGGCACCGTCGCCGGCCATCACCAGCGGGCAATTCAACGCCAGCGCCAGGCGCGTGAGCACTTTCGGCAAATCGTCACTGGGCGGTTGATTGGAGAACAGTACGAGCGCCTGGGGCTGCATTTTTTCACAGATCAGGGTCAGTTCTTCGAGTGGCTGGCCCAGCCCCAGCACACTAACGGCGGTGTCGGCGCTGCTGAGCAGCAGCCCGGCCACCAGCAGCTCCAACTCACGGCAATGCCCCGACAAGGCGGCTAGCAGCACGCGTTCTTCAACCTGGGTGCGCAACACCTGCAAACGCTGCAGCGTGCGGGCACGTAGAAAGGTGTCGAGGAACAACCACTCGCTGGTCTGGCCGTACTCGTCCTGACGCAGCAGCAGCTCTTGCCACAGCGGCATCAGGATGTCCTGAAACACCACCGGCAGCGGATAACTGGAGAAAATCTGCCCGTAGAGACGATCCAGGCGCACCTCATCGAAGGCGCTGATGGCGCGGCGCAGCTGAGCTTGCCACTCGCCCCACTCGCTGGCGCTAACCTCTTCATAGATAGGCGAACTGGCTGATTTGATCGAGCTGCTTTTAGCAAGAATCTTACCGACCTTGCTCACCGCCACGCCGCGCTCAATCCACGCCAAGATGCTGCGCACCGCCTCAATATCGGCTTGGGAATACAGGCGATGGCCACTGTCAGTACGGGTTGGCTGAATCAGCCCATAGCGTCGCTCCCAGGCCCGCAGGGTAACCGGGTTAACACCCGTCAGGCGCGCCACCTCACGAATAGGAAACAACTCTTCCTGCTTGAGGGCACTCGAAACCAGGGACGAAGCACCAACGAGATCAGACATGGGCAGCTATCACAGAAAAATAGTGCGCGCATTGTAACTCAGCTCTTTAGCGCATACTTTGTACAAAACCTATACAAATGTTGAGAGTGTGAATATGCAACCGCATTGGCCGCTGACCCTTTACTACGATGGTGATTGCCCACTGTGCGCGCGCGAGATTCAACTGCTGCGCAAACGTGCCAGCAGCGAGCGCCTGAGCCTGGTTGATATCAGCCGCGAGGACTTTCAGGCTGAAACCACCGGCTACTCCAAGGAAACACTGCAAAACCGCCTGCACGCGCGTTTTGCCGACGGTGAATGGGTCACCGGACTCGATGCGACTCTGTGGAGCTGGCGCGCCGCGGGCCTTGATCGCTGGGCCGCACCACTGACGTGGCCAGCGCTGCGACCCGTGCTGGAGCTGGGCTATCGACTGTTCTGCCGGTTACGCCCACACCTTGCATGGCTGCCTCATCCGGATGCGGGCCAGCGCTGCACAGACAATCAGTGCAGCAGCAAAGACCCGCGCTGAGCCAGCTACTTCAGCGCTAGCCACAACCCTGGGTCGGCCTCAAGCAGCTCAGGCCTGCCAATAATCTCGTCATGGCTTTCTGGCTGCAGTAACCGCGCCTGGCGCACGCCACAGCGGCGCAGGCGCGCTTTCAACAGCGCCAGCTCAGGCCAGAGCTGCTGCCCTGGCGCATATTCCAGAACCTGCACATTGCCCGCGCGGAAAACAATCCGCGCGCAGTAACCACAACAGCGCAGCGCCACGACCTCGACGCGACTGACTCGCCCGCACAACACGGAAATGCTTAACCGCCAAGGCTTCATGACGCCATACCTGTACAAGAAAACCTATCTTGTACACGATAAGGACAATTTATTTCAGCCTGTATTTGCAAAAAATAACGATGCAGCTCAATGAAATAGGCGAACAACCCACTGCAGACCGAGTACACCCACAGCATGCATGGTTGTACAAAGGGCCACGCTGGTATAACTTTGATTCCGGTTCAGTCGAGGCCGTGTCGTACTGGTCAGGTATCCCGGCACAGCATCGCTGAACCCACCTTACTTATTCTGCGAGTCGAGCATGAGCGTCAGCGCCGCCCCCATTCTGATTACCGGAGCCAGCCAGCGCATCGGCTTGTATTGCGCCGAACGCCTGCTCGATGACGGTCACCCGTTGATTGTCACTTACCGCAGTGAGCGCGCAGGTATCGAGCGCCTCAAGCAGCGGGGCGCACTCGCACTGCCAGCAGACTTTGCCAGCGAAGCGGGCATCCTGGCGTTTATCGAGCGACTCAAACAGCACACCGACAGCCTGCGCGCCATTGTCCACAACGCCTCTGACTGGCTGGAGGAAACTCCGGGCGAGGAAGCGGCGGTATTTACCCAACAGTTCAACGTGCACATGCTCGCGCCCTACCTGATCAACCTGAATTGCCAGGCGCTGCTTGAAAACTCAACGCCCGCCGACATCATCCACATCAGCGATGACGTAGCCCGCAAAGGCAGCGCCAAGCGCCCTGCTTATTGCGCGAGCAAAGCCGGGCTGGACAGCCTGACCCTCTCCTTTGCCGCCCGCTTCGCGCCACAGATCAAGGTCAACGGCATTGCACCCGCGCTGATCATGTTCAACACAGACGATGACGATACGTACCGCAGCAAAACCTTAAAAAAATCGGCGTTGGGCATCGAGCCTGGGCCACTGGTGATTTACCAGAGCTTACGTTACCTGCTGGATAACCCTTACATCACAGGCACTACACTGACTGTCAACGGCGGCCGCCACCTTAAATGAGCCCGGTCGCGAGGACCTTTGCAATGACTCTAGATATGAACAATCACTACCGCGAAATCATCCTCGGCGTCGGTGAAAACCCAGAACGCGAAGGCCTGCTGGACACCCCAAAGCGCGCCGCCAAAGCCATGCAGTACCTGTGCAATGGCTACCACAAGAGCCTGGAAGAAGTGGTCAACGGCGCGCTGTTCGAGTCGGATAACGACGAGATGGTGATCGTCCGCGACATCGAACTGTATTCGCTGTGCGAACACCACATGCTGCCCTTTATTGGTAAGGCCCACGTTGCCTACATCCCCACCGGCAAGGTGCTGGGCTTGTCCAAGGTCGCACGCATCGTCGACATGTTCGCGCGCCGCCTGCAGATCCAGGAAAACCTCACCAAGCAGATTGCCGACGCGATCCAGCAAGTCACCAACGCCGCCGGCGTGGCCGTGGTGATCGAAGCCAAACACATGTGCATGATGATGCGCGGCGTGGAGAAACAGAATTCGGTGATGACCTCCTCAGTGATGCTGGGAGCCTTCCGTGAATCCTGCAACACTCGCCATGAATTCCTGCAACTGATCGGACGGGGTAAATAATGCCGAGACTGGAACCTGGAATGGCGCGCATCCGCGTCAAAGACCTGCGCCTGCGCACCTACATCGGCATCAAGGAAGAGGAAATCAACAACAAGCAGGATGTGTTGATTAACCTGACCATCCTCTACCCCGTTGCCGATGCGGTGCGTGATAACGATATTGATCATGCATTGAACTACCGCACCATCACCAAAGCGGTGATTCGCCACGTCGAAGAAAATCGCTTCGCCCTGCTGGAGCGCATGACCCAGGAGATTCTTGACCTGGTCATGGCTAACGCCGCAGTGCGTTACGCCGAAGTGGAAGTGGACAAGCTGCACGCCCTACGTTTTGCCGAGTCGGTGTCGATCACCCTCGCCGGCCACCGCTAGCCCTGCGTTAACCATCGATCCGCATACACCCGGCGCACCCTGCGCCGGGGCCGTTGCCGCACGGCAGGCATCCTTTTATCATCCCCGCCACGCCTCCCCTGCCTGCTTACAGAGAGCATCCTCATGAACGATCAACAACGCCTCGAACTTGAAGCCGCCGCTTTTCGCAGCCTGGTGCAACATCTGCGCTCGCGCCCGGATGTACAGAATATCGACCTGATGAACCTCAGCGGTTTCTGCCGCAACTGCCTGTCCAAGTGGTTCAAAGCAGCAGCCGATGACACAGGCGTCGACCTCACCATGGATCAAGCACGCGAAGAGATTTACGGCATGCCGTATGCCGAGTGGAAGAGCCAATACCAGAAAGAAGCCAGCGCCGAACAACAGGCCGCATTTAGTAAAGGAAAAGAGGCATGAGCGCCCTAGACGATTTTCGCGCACAACTGCGCAGCGAACACTTCACCTTCGCGCAGACCCTGGCGTTTATTGCCGAGCACTACCAGTACCAGCCCAGCGCCTTCCGCAATGGTGCAGTCGACAATGCTGCCGGCCAGAACGAAGGTTCATGCAAGACCCTCGGCCTTGCCCTACTTGAAGGCCTGAGCCTGGAAGAAACCCTGCAGTGCTTTGGCGAGCACTACCGCAGCGTGCTGGCCACCCCGAGCGGCAACGACCACGGCAATATCCGCGCACTGATGGACACCGGCCTGGCCGGCGTACGCTTCGAGCAGCCATCGCTGCAACGCAACAGTTTGTAGTCACTCGCGCAAAAATGGCCGGGAGCCATTTTTAACGTCGCGCAGCGACGGCCCGCAGGGTGACCACCAGAGATGGCAGGCCATAGAAACTTGCATGACTGTCGGCAACGGCTGACAGACATCGCAGCTTGATCGCCCTATGCTGCGCGCCATTACTCGAACGAGAACACCAGGGAAGGTGCTCCGAGCAACGTCATTGCCGTTCCTCCCCGGTTTCTCCAACCTGACACGACTTGGAGTCGCTAGATGCAGCAATCCTTGGTATGGAAACCATGGCACAACCCCGGCGTGGAAAATCTGCGCCTGAATATCGATGAGCACGGCATCAACGCCACCAGCCATCTGATGCAAAGCCTGCAAGGCCACAGCATCGCCGCGAACTACGTGATTAACTGCGACCCGCGCTGGCGCTTTCGCCGCCTCTGGCTAAAGGTCGACAACCACGGCCAGCGCAGCCTCAACCTGAAACGTGACATCCGCGGCAACTGGCTCCACAACGGCGAGCCGCGCCCTGACCTCAGCGCCTGCCGGCAGGTCATGCTCTCCGAATCGCCCTTTACCCACACACCACTCCTGCAACGCTGCGCCTTGGAAACCGGACAAAGCGAACTGATGCAGGTGGCTTACGTCGACCTGTTGACCCTCAAGGTCGAGGCGCGCAGCCAGCGCTACCAGCGCCTGCGCGAAGAACGCGGGCAGACCCTCTACCGCAGCGAATTACAGGGCCGGAAAAGCCGCGAACTGACCGTCGATGAACACGCGCTGCTGGTCAAAGCCAGTGACCAGTTCCTGCGTTTGAGTTCAAGGGACCTCAAGCTGAACACCTGGGTCTGAGCGCCGAGCAAACAGCATAAAGCCTCGATTCAATCGAGGCTTTATTCATTCTCTAGCGGGGGTTTACAACGGTAGCGAGCGAAGGCCAGGAATTTTTAACGCCGCCTGGCCGCGCGCAGTCGTTGGTAAACAGCCGCTTACTGACCGTCGAGATAACGCTCCACATCCAGCGCCGCCATGCAGCCGGCACCCGCCGAAGTAATCGCCTGGCGGTAGACATGGTCAGCCACATCGCCGGCAGCAAACACACCCGCGACGCTGGTAGCAGTGGCATTGCCCTCGCGACCACCGCTGACCACCAGATAGCCGTCTTTGAGCGCCAGCTGGCCTTCAAACAACGAGGTGTTCGGCGTATGGCCGATGGCGACGAACAGGCCATCAACGCTCAGCTCGTCAACGCTGCCATCGTTGTTCTTCAGCCGCACGCCGGTCACGCCCATGGTGTTACCGAGCACCTCCTCTACCTCGGCGTTGAGCTTAAGCACGATCTTGCCTTCGGCCACCCGCGCCTGCAGTTTGTCCTGCAAAATCTTTTCCGCGCGGAAGGTTTCGCGGCGGTGCACCAAGGTCACCTTGCTGGCGATATTGGCCAGGTACAGCGCCTCTTCCACTGCTGTATTGCCGCCGCCGACCACCGCGACCTCACGGTTACGGTAGAAAAAACCATCGCAGGTGGCGCAGGCCGAAACGCCCTTGCCCATAAAGGCCTCTTCGCTGGGCAAACCTAGATAGCGGGCACTGGCGCCGGTGGCGATGATCAAGGCATCGCAGCTGTAGGTGCCGCTGTCGCCGACCAGGGTGAACGGCTTACCGGCCAGGTCAACGGCATTGATATGGTCATATACGATTTCCGTCTCGAAACGCTCGGCATGCTCCTGCATGCGTTGCATCAATGCCGGCCCGGTCAGGCCGTGTACATCGCCTGGCCAGTTATCCACTTCGGTGGTAGTGGTCAGTTGGCCGCCGGCCTGCATGCCGGTAATCAGCAACGGTTTGAGATTGGCCCGCGCGGCGTAGACCGCCGCGCTATAACCGGCAGGGCCAGAACCCAGAATAATCACGCGAGCATGACGATCAGCAGACATCAGCAACTCCTCCGGCAACGCCGGCAGCAATAAACCGGGACTTCCAGAAAACCCGGGGAAGGCCATACGCTCGGAAGCCCCATAAAGGGATGACGGGCAGCCTATGCCCGGCCACGACCAGGCGGAAATATGCTTTACCAATGCGGGGCATAGACGCGCGCTATGGCGAGCCAAACAATCGTGAGCGCACATTGCATGCGCTTTCCCCTGACCAGCAAAGCCGGTAAGGTCGGCGCGACTTCACTCCCACGGAAACACGCCCATGTCTGCCCCCGTACTCACTGGCCCGCAATACCTGAGCGAAGGCCTGAAACTGGTCTTAAGCCCTGGCTTGCGACTGTTCGTGTTATTGCCCCTGAGCATCAACCTGCTGCTGTTTAGCGCGCTGATCGGCGTCGCGGTGCAGCAGTTTGGCGGCTGGGTCGATACTTTTATGCCGAGCCTGCCAAGTTGGCTGAGCTTTCTCGAATATGTGCTGTGGCCGTTGTTTGTGGTGTTGGTGCTGCTGATGGTGTTTTTCACCTTCACCATGCTGGCCAATATCATCGCCGCACCGTTTAACGGTTTTCTCGCGGAGAAGGTCGAAGTGGTGGTGCGTGGTCAGGATCAATTCCCGCCATTTAGCTGGGCTGAACTGGCCGCGATGGTGCCGCGCACCCTGAGCCGCGAGATGCGCAAACTGGGCTATTTTCTGCCTCGCGCCGTTGCCCTGCTGATTCTGACCTTTATTCCGGTGGTCAATCTGATTGCCGCACCGCTGTGGTTACTGTTTGGCGTATGGATGATGGCCATCCAATACATCGACTACCCGGCGGACAACAACAAGATGAGCTGGCCAGACATGCTCGCCTGGCTGCGCGAGAAACGCTGGCAGAGCCTGGGGTTTGGCGGCATGACCTATGCCGCCTTGCTGGTGCCGGGGCTGAATATCCTGATGATGCCGGCGGCGGTGGCCGGGGCGACGGTGTTCTGGGTGCGTGAGCGCGGTTAACCCGCCCTCACCTAACGACGCGTTTTAGAGCCGCACTTCCAAGCGCTTAGTCAGGCGCACGCCCTGCGCACTGACCTCGGCGCCATAGGCCAGCACCTCAACACCCGCGCTGACCGCCTCGCGCAGGGCGGCGGCGTAGGCCGGGTCGATTTCCTCGGCGGGGCGCACGGCCTCTATATCCGTCAAGTTGACGCAATACAGCTGCACCGCACGAATGCCCTCACGGGCCAGGGCGGCCAGTTCGCGCAGGTGCTTGCTGCCACGCTCGGTGCGCGCATCGGGAAAGGCGGCAACGCGGCTGTCGGCGAAGCCCAGGGTCACGCTCTTCACTTCGACAAACGCCGGCCCCGCTGGATAATCCAGGCGAAAGTCGATACGGCTGCGCTCCTGGCCATACGGCACTTCGCGTTTGAGCTGGGTAAAACCGTTTAACTCGGCAATCAGCCCGGCGCGCAGCGCTTCTTCCACCAGGGCATTGGCGCGCCCGGTGTTGATCACCGCGAGGCGACCGTGCGGCGTTTCGCCAATTTCCCAGGTGCCCGGCAACTTGCGCTTGAGATCATTGCTGCGGCTGAACCAGATGCGCGCGCCTTCGCTCATGCAATTGAGCATCGAGCCGGTATTGGCGCAGTGGATGGTCAGCAGCTCGCCGCTGGTCGTCTCAATATCCGCCAAAAAGCGCTTGTAGCGGCGCAGCAGCCGTCCCTCTTGCAGCGGCGGCTCAAACTGCATGGGGCGTCCAACTGATCAGGCCACGCTTGATTCGGTCCACCGCCTGCTGCAGACGCGGCAGGTCCTGGGTATAGGCAAAGCGCACATGCTGCGCGGCCTGGTAGCGACCAAAATCCAGGCCAGGGGTAAAGGCTACGTGCTCGGTTTCCAAGAAGTGCTGGCAGAAGGCAAAGGCATCGCCGCCGAACGCACTGATATCGGCATATAAATAGAAGGCGCCCTCTGGTTCCACGGCGATTTTGAAACCCAACTCACGCAGCGCCGGCAGGAGGAAGTCGCGGCGGCGCTGAAATTCGTGGCGACGCTGTTCGAGTATTTCCAGGGTCTGCGGCTGGAAGCATGCCAATGCGGCATGCTGGGCCATGCTTGGCGCGCTGATATAGAGGTTTTGCGCCAGTTTCTCCAACTCCGGCACGGCGGCCGGCGGTGCCACCAACCAGCCAAGTCGCCAGCCGGTCATACCGAAGTACTTGGAGAAGCTATTAAGTACAAAGGCTTCGTCGTCCACTTCCAACACGCTGGCCGCATCAACGCCGTAGGTCAGGCCGTGGTAGATCTCATCCACCACCAAATGCCCGCCACGGGCTTTCAGCGCTTGGGACAAGCCGCCCAGCTCATCACGGCTGAGCAAGGTGCCGGTGGGGTTGGCTGGTGAGGCGACCAAGGCACCGACACTACCCTGATCCCAGTAACGTTCGATCAGGTCCGGAGTCAGCTGATAACGCACCTCTGGGCCCACCGGCACCAGTTGCGCGGCGCCTTCAACCAAACGCAAAAAGTGCCGGTTGCAGGGGTAGCCCGGGTCGGCCAGCAGCCAGTGTTTGCCGGGGTCGACCAATAGGCTGGTGGCCAAGAGCAAGGCGCCCGAGCCGCCCGGCGTGATCAGAATGCGCTCGGGGTCGATGCTTAGGCGATAACGCTCGGCGTAGAAGCCGGAAATCGCTTCACGCAGGGCCGGCAAACCACGCGCCGCGGTGTAACGGGTATGCCCATTGGCCAACGCGGCCTGGCCGGCGGCGACAATCGGCGCGGCCGTGGTGAAGTCCGGCTCGCCGATTTCCAGGTGAATCACATCATGGCCGTCAGCCTGCAGCTGATTGGCCCGGGCCAGCAGCGCCATCACGTGAAAAGGTTCTATGGCGCGGCTGCGCGCACTGTAGGACTGGGCCATTGGGCTGCCTTGATCTGAAATAAGACGCGGATTCTAAAGCATACCCGACACAGCTTCGACAACCGGGAGTAGCGCAGGCTGAGTTGTTCTGGTAAGTTCGCCCGCTTGCAGCCGCAGGGCCAGTTCTACTCGACGTAGAATCGGCAAGGGACACCGTCCTGCGCAGTGGATCAGAAGAGTGAGAGGCGGTCATCCATGCCCACCAAAGCAAAAGCAAAAAGCAGCCAACTGACTCGTGGTTTTGAGCCTTATAAAGAAACGAAAGGCGAAGAATATATGGGCGAGCCAATGCGCGCCCACTTCACCGGCATACTCAATAAGTGGAAGCTGGAATTGATGCAGGAAGTTGATCGTACTGTGCACCACATGCAGGACGAAGCAGCCAACTTCCCCGATCCAGCGGATCGTGCCAGCCAGGAAGAAGAATTCAGCCTGGAACTGCGCGCCCGTGATCGCGAGCGCAAGCTGATCAAGAAGATCGACGAAACCCTGCAATTGATTGAAGACAACGACTACGGCTGGTGCGATTCCTGCGGCGTAGAAATCGGCATCCGCCGACTCGAAGCCCGCCCAACCGCCACCCTGTGCATTGACTGCAAGACGCTGGCGGAAATCAAAGAAAAACAGGTCGGTTCCTGATCTGACCCAGAGGGTGCTTCGGCACCCTCTGTTGTTTCTGCCTTTCTGTGACACCTGCGCATGAACACACCTGCCTACATCGGGCGTTTCGCCCCCACCCCCAGCGGTTACCTGCACTTCGGCTCCCTGGTCGCCGCCCTGGCGTCCTACCTCGACGCGCGCGCGGTAAACGGTCGCTGGCTGCTGCGCATGGAAGACCTCGACCCGCCCCGTGAAGTGGCCGGTGCCCAAGCGGCGATCCTGAAAGCGCTGGCAAGCTACGGCTTCGAGTGGGATGGCGAACTGGTGCGCCAGAGTGAACGCCACAGCGAATACGCCGCCCTGGTCGATCGCCTGCTCAGCCAGGGCCTGGCCTACGCCTGCACCTGTTCACGCAAACAACTGGAAGGCAGCAACGGCATCTACCCCGGTACCTGCCGCAATGCTGGCCACGGCTTTGCGGATGCGGCGATTCGCCTGCGCGTACCGGAGCTGACCTACCACTTTATTGATCGGGTGCAGGGCGATTACCGTCAGCACTTGGGCCGCGAGGTCGGCGACTTCGTGATTCGCCGCCGCGATGGGCTGTTTGCCTACCAGTTAGCTGTGGTGCTGGATGACGCCTGGCAAGGCGTAACCGATATCGTCCGTGGCGCCGACCTGCTCGATTCCACCCCGCGCCAGCTGTACCTGCAAGAACTGCTGGGCTTCTCGCAACCGCGCTACCTGCACGTGCCGCTGATCACCCAGCCCGATGGCCACAAGCTAGGTAAATCCTACCGCTCACCTCCGCTGCCGGCCGACCAGGCCACCCCACTGCTGATCCGCGCCCTGCGCGCCCTCGGCCAAACATTGCCGGACGGCGCCAACTACGGCCACCCCGCAGAGCTGTTACGCTGGGCCAGCCAGCACTGGGAGGCCACGCGTATTCCGCGTCGCCTGACGATGGCTGAAGCGCAGCTGCGCTGAGCCCGTGGATTCAGCCCTCGGCAGCAGGCTCAGCCAATAGCTCAGCCAACTCCGCGCAACCACCCTGCACTACCGCCAGCGCCTGTGCGCACAAGGCGCGGTAGCGCTGCAACACCTGCGCACCCATCTCGGTCAACTGCGTGCCACCACCGTGCTTGCCGCCCGCCAGGGTGCTGACCAGCGGCTGGCGGAAGCTGCGGTTCATGGTCTCCACCAGCAGCCAGGCACGCCGATAGGACATAGCCAGGGCGCGGGCCGCCGCGCTGATCGAGCCATGCAAAGCAATCGCCTCCAACAGCTCTGCCTTGCCAGGGCCGAGCGCGATGTCAGCGCCGTTGTGCAGGCGGATTTTCAGATCGAGGCGATACATAGGTACACCCTAAAATTTATGGCGTGACCAACGCGGCATCAACGATCTGCTGCGCTTCGCTGAAGATGCGCTGCAGGTGCGCTTCATCGCGAAAGCTCTCGGCGTAGATCTTGTAGATGTCTTCAGTGCCCGACGGCCGCGCGGCAAACCAGCCACCCTCGCTGACTACCTTGATGCCGCCAATCGCCGCGCCATTACCCGGCGCCTTGTCGAGCACCTGGGTAATCGCATCGCCGGCCAGCTCACGGCTGCTGATTTGCGCAGGCGAGAGCTTGCCCAGAGCCTTCTTCTGCGCGGGAGTTGCAGGCGCATCGACACGGTCAGCATGGATCGCGCCGAACTCATCGCTCAGCCCCTGATACAGCTCACCAGGGTCACGCCCGCTCACAGCGGTCATTTCTGCGGAAAGCAGCGCCAGGGCGATGCCGTCCTTATCGGTGGTCCAGACTCGGCCATCGCGGCGCAGGAAGGTCGCGCCGGCGCTTTCCTCACCACCAAAGCCCAGGGAGCCATCGAACAGGCCGCCGGCAAACCACTTAAAGCCCACCGGCACTTCCTGCATCGGCCGGCCCAGGCGTGCCGCGACACGGTCGATCATTGCGCTGCTGACCAGGGTTTTGCCGACAGCGGCCGTAGCGCTCCACTGCGGGCGATGCTGGAACAGGTAATCAATCGCCACACTGAGGAAGTGGTTAGCCGGCAATAGGCCGACGCTCGGCGCCACAATGCCGTGACGGTCGTAATCGGTGTCGCAGGCAAAAGCGATGTCATAGCCATTTTTCAGACCGATCAGGCGCTGCATGGCATGGCTGGACGATGGGTCCATGCGAATCTGCCCGTCCCAGTCCAGGCTCATAAAGGCGAACTGCGGGTCGATGGTCTGACTGACCACATCCAGATTCAAGCCGTACTGCTCGGCAATCCGCCCCCAGTAATGCACGCCCGCACCGCCCAGCGGATCGACACCCAAACGTAAACCGGCGGCGCGAATCGGCGCGAAATCGATGACAGTGCCCAGGTCGCTCACATAACTGCCGAGGTAGTCGTACTCATGCACGCAAGCGGCCTGGCGCGCCTGCGCCAGCGGCATGCGCTTAACCTCACGCAAGCCGCCTTCAAGCAAGGCATTGGCACGGTTCTGCACCCAAGTGGTGATGTCGCTGTCAGCTGGGCCGCCATTGGTGGGGTTGTACTTGAAGCCGCCGCTGTCTGGCGGGTTGTGCGAGGGGGTGATGACGATGCCATCGGCCAAACCGCTGCTACGGCCATGGTTGTGCACCAGAATCGCTTGGGAGATAGCTGGGGTTGGGGTGAACTCGCCGCCCGCGGAAATCATCGTCTGTACGCCATTGGCCGCCAGCACTTCAATCGCACTGTCCAGCGCCGGCTGCGACAACGCATGGGTATCGGCACCGATAAACAACGGCCCGCTGATGCCCTGGGCGCTGCGGTAATCACAAATCGCCTGACTGATCGCCAGCACATGCGCCTCATTGAAACTGTGCGCCAGCGAGCTGCCGCGATGTCCGGAGGTACCGAACGCCACCCGCTGGCTCGCCACAGAGGCGTCCGGCTGCAGGTCGTAATAAGCAGCCAGTAGCGCGGCAATATCAGTCAGTCGCTCAACGGGGGCCTGCTGCCCGGCCAATGGGTGGATACGCGCGCTCACAGAGGGTTCCTTGTGTTGTGGGTTCAGCCAAAGCACGCAAGCTTAACAGGCTGCCAAGGGCAAACGCAGCGCCCGGGTTTCAGGCTATGCTTGCCAACCTTTTTACCGCCCGAGGAATATCCGCATGAAAGCCCAGCTAGAAGAACTGATCAGCAAAATAAGCTCGGGCTGCATGTTGCCGGAAGAAATCAGCAAGATCGCCGACGAAGCGGCCCAGGCCTACGCCGACCCGCAGGCATTTCTCGCCGCCAACCCGGATATCAACTACGACGACAGCTTCCCGATTCCACTGGGCGAATGGGTGGTAATCGGCAGCCTGCCGGAAACCGTGCTGTTCCAGGCGGATAGTTATGAGGCGCTGTTCCAGCAAATCGTCGAGTCGTTCGGCCCGCAGGTGAGTTTTGTGCTCAAGCCCAAGCAGCTGGCCAAAGTCGAGCCGCTGAAAGCGCTGAATCGCATTCAGGTACAACTCGCAAGCCTGTCGCCGGAAACTCAGGGTTATGTGCTAGTGGATTTCAGCGAGCCGCTGGATGAAGCCCTGCAAGCCGTGCTGGTGTATAGCAGCGACCTGGCGCGGGTGATGGAGCTGGCCGTCGAAGTCGGTATCTACGCAGCCCCGGCTTACGAAGCCCTGAAAGCCGCACAGAACCAGGAGTAAGCGGGCTCGCCGGCAACCCACTCAGCGCTGCTGGCGGCGTAACTCGGCAAGTTTGTCGGCTATTTCATCAAGTTCAGCGTGCTGCCCACGCGGTAACTGGCGCAGCACCGCCTGACTCAAACGCATTTGCTTGATAAACCGCCGGCAGTTCACACACATGGCCAAGTGCATGCGCATCGACCAGCGCTGACGGACGCCCAACTGGCCATCGATATAGTCGCTGGAATGGGCCACCAAGCCCTTGCAGCTCAACATTGCCCAGTCTCCTCAAAATGCTCCAAGGTGGCGAAGACCTTGAGTCGCGCGCGGTGCAGCAGCACCCGCACATTGGAGAGCGAGACCTGCAAAAGATTACAAATCTCCTCCAGCGCAAGCCCTTCGCGCTCACGCAGCTGCAGCACGCTGCTTTGCAGCTCGGACAGGCTGGCGAGGGTTTTCTCCAGGCATTCACGCAGCTCATCTTCGCTCAGCAGCGCCTCTGGAGAGTCGTGATGCCAGGCATGCGGCGCCAAAAACCAATGGCCATCTGCGCGGAAGCGTTCATCGCCAACGCTGCCGTGCGGCGAGGGAATATCGTCGAGCAATACTTCGCGGCGATTACCTTTCAGACGGGTTTTCGCCGTGTTGGCGGTAATGGTCAGCAGCCAGGTTTTCAGGCTCGAACGTGCCTGAAAACCATCAAGGCTGCGCACCACGGCTAACCAGGCGTCCTGCACCACTTCATCGGCATTGCGGCTGCCGACAATCGCAAAGGCCACCGCGCGCATCGCCCCCTGGTAAGTAGCAACCAGCTCGCGATAAGCCTTTTGCTCGCCTGCACGCAGGCGGGGCAGTAGCTCAGCGTCATTTACCGGCATCGTCACAATCGCCTCAAGGCCAGCGCGGACGCTGAGCAGCCGCGCCTGCTTGCAACGCAGCATCGCCAAGCGCAGCAGGCATTAAAGTGATGCTCAGCGTTTACGCAGGATCACGCTACCAATCGAATAGCCCGCACCAAACGAGCTGAGTACACCCAGCGCACCGCTCGGCAGGTCTTCCTGGTGTTTGTGCAGGGCGATTACCGAGCCGGCCGAACTGGTGTTGGCGTAGGTGTCGAGAATCACCGGTGCCTCACCAGGCTCGGCGTCACGGCCGAGCAGCTTGCGCGCGATCAGCAGGTTCATATTGAGGTTGGCCTGGTGCAGCCAGAAGCGCTTCACATCGCCCACATTCAGCTTGTTCTCGGCCAGGTGCGCGGCAATCAGCTCGGCAACCATTGGGCAGACATCCTTGAACACCTTGCGGCCTTCCTGGACGAACAGCTTGTCGCGCGCGCCAACGCCCTCTTCCGCACAGCGGTTGAGGAAGCCGAAGTTATTGCGGATATTGTTGCTGAACTGGGTAATCAGCTTGGTGCCGACGATATCGAACTGGTAGTTCGAGGTGGCCTGGTCAGCACGCTCGATGATTACCGCCGTGGCGGCGTCACCGAAAATAAAGTGGCTGTCGCGGTCGCGGAAGTTCAGGTGGCCGGTGCAGATTTCCGGGTTGACCATCAAAATCGCGCGGGCCTGGCCCAGTTGCACGCTGTTAGCGGCCGCCTGGATGCCGAAGGTGGCCGAGGAGCAGGCCACGTTCATGTCGTAACCAAAACCCTGGATCCCCAGCGCGGCCTGCACTTCAATCGCCACGGCCGGGTAGGCGCGTTGCAGGTTGGAGCACGCGACGATCACCCCGTCGATATCCGCAGCGGTCTTGCCGGCACGGGCCATGGCATCTTTAGCAGCGCCTACGGCCATTTCGCAAAGAATGCCCCACTCGTTGTTGTTGCGCTCAGGGAGGCGCGGCGCCATGCGCTCAGGGTCAAGAATCCCAGCTTTATCCATGACAAAGCGACTCTTGATACCGGAGGCTTTCTCGATAAAACCGCTGCTCGACTCACTCAGCGCTTCAACCTCACCGCTGGCGATAGCCGCCGCATTGTCGGCATTGAACTGCTGCACATAGGCATTGAACGACTCAACCAACTCATCGTTGGAAATACTGTTTGCCGGGGTATAGAGGCCGGTACCGCTGATCACGACGTTATGCACAGTCATTCCTCATGTTCTTCGCCGCAGGCAGCGGCCAGTTATCCAATAGGCCCAAGGCGCACGCCACGGGCAAAAAAACGGCTGACAGGCACAGCAAACTCAGTCCATGAAACGGCCTGTTACTTATGACGGAGTTTGCCACAGCCATGGGCCCTTCGTCCGCTCAGTACGTCAGGGTAAATGCGACATCCTGCCGGCTATTGAGGCAAAGAGGCGCACAACGTAGCGCAAGACACATCCCAACAGCGCCCCAGTCGCTTGACTAGCGGGTCACGACATGAAAGAACAGGGCCTCGCAGGTGCTGTCCTGCCCCCTCCTGCCCTGGACACAGTTTTATGGCCCTACATACCTGGCTTTTATTTGTGACTGCAGTATTTGGCCTGGCCCTAACTCCAGGGCCAAACGGCCTGCTCGCGCTCAGCCATGGGGCCTTATATGGCCACCGCAAAACTCTTTTTACCGTCAGCGGTGGAGTGCTCGGTTTTACCCTGTTGATGGCTTTGTCGATGCTCGGCATCGGAACCTTGCTGCAGGCCTCGGCGCAGGCGCTGAGCATTCTCAAATGGCTGGGCGGTGCTTATTTGATCTGGCTCGGCATACAGCTCTGGCGCGCGCCGCCGCTGCATCTGGCCATGGCGGATAAAGCCACCAATAGCAGCGGCTTCAAGCTGTTTCGCCAGGGGCTGTTGTCCGCGCTATCCAACCCCAAGGTGATCCTGTTTTTTGGCGCTTTTTTGCCGCAGTTTCTCGACCCGCGTGCGGACCTCTGGCTGCAGTTCGCCATCATGGCCATGACCTTTGCTGTGGTCGAAGGCAGTGTCGAGTACCTGCTGGCGCGCATGGCCCATCGCGTTCGGCCGTGGTTACAACGCAGCGGCAAAGGCTTTAATCGCTGTTGCGGAGGCCTTTTTGCCCTCATGGGGGCGGCACTCCCCATGACCCGCTGAGCCACTCACTTCGACCAGAAGGATCTGTGCTGGTGTTTAAATTGCTGCTGACACTGCTATTGCCCACGCTGAGTGCCGTGACATCGGCCAGTGAACGCGCAATACGGTTCTCTATCATCGACAGCTGGGGCATGCCGATGGTGCGCATTGAGCAGGGCCAGGCCGTCGAAGGCTTTCTGGTTGACCTGCAACAGCGCATGGCCGCCAAGATCGGACGCAAGGCCGACATGCTGGTGATGCCGAGCCTTCGTATAGGGTACGCAATGGCCAGCGGCGAGATTGATGTGCGCTGCTATGTCAGCCCGAACTGGATCAACGACAGTCACTATCGTTTTATCTGGAGCCTGCCCTTTATGACCCAGCGCGACCTGCTGCTGGGTAACCGCGCCGAACAACTGCAACCCGAAGCGCTGCACGGTGAGCGCTTGGGTACAGTCCTTGGTTTCACCTATCCGCGCCTGGACCCGCTGTTCAACAGCGGGCAGATCCAACGTGAAGACTCCCGCACCCAAGATCAGGTGCTGCACAAACTGAGCGCCGGACGCTACCGCTACGCCATCAGCAATGAGCTGTCGCTAAGCTGGTTCAACCGTCATCAACTACCGGGGCAAAAACTCTACGCACTCAGCGAAGTCGCCGCCGACCCGGTTTCCTGCATGGTTCGCGACGCAGCGGATGTGCCCACCATGGCCTTGCTACGCGCCATGGTGCAGATGAAACAGGCGGGGGAATTCGATGCGCTGCTTGCCCGCTATCGCTGAGTGATGCAGCAAGCAACGGGGCGTACGCTAACAATAGGGCGGACTGACATGGCCGATGCTCACAGGCACCGGCCATTCAGGGAAGGACTGAGCAGGGTTTACTCGGTTACCGGCAAGATATCGAAGCCCTTGCGGTTATCGCTGACGATGCGGAAATCCTGTTGCGAGCCAGGTTGCACCTTCACCGCCAGTTCGCGGCGCAGGCGGCCCTTGCCACACAGGGTGTCGTCCATCTCGTCGATGCCAATGCTCAGCACCCGCGTACCGCTTGGTACCTGAAAGCGCACTTGCTCACCTACGCCGATGCGCGCCGCCACCGTGCGGTCCACCAGCACCGCAACATAGCAACCACTGCCCATGCCGCCAAAATCACGGTTGACCCGCAACTCCCCGCCCTGCCCCAGCGGCGCTTGATAGCCGAGCAAACGCTCTGCGGGCACAGGCTTGATATCTTCCGGCGCAGGCTTCCAGGACGAACAGCCGGCCAACAGCAACAGCGGTAAAACGGCACCAATCAATCGCATGGGAGCCCTCCATGGGCGCGGGGAAGAAACACCGCCAGCAACAGCTGGCGGTTTGAGTATTGCCGCAGGCACAGTCGACCTCAAGTCATACAGGCGCACATCGCCGAATCAGCTGGCGAGCCGTTTAAGCAAGCGCGCCTGCAACGCCGCCAATGCTTCTGGCTCGGCCTTACCGGCAGCATGTACCCCCAGCGCCTCACCCTCGTAGCGCGGCACGATGTGCACATGAATGTGAAACACCGTTTGCCCCGCCGGCGCGCCATTGAACTGCGCCACTTGCACCCCAGCTGGCTCCAGCTCGCTCACCAGCACACCCGTAATTTGCTGCACCACTGCCATAACCTTGCTCAAGCTGGCGGCATCGATATCCAGAATATTGCGCGCCGCCGAGCGCTTAGGGATGACCAGCGTATGCCCGTAGGACTGCGGAAACACATCGAGAAAGGCCAGCACATCTTCGTCTTCATACAGCTTGTAGCAAGGGGCTTCGCCACGGATGATCTGAGCAAAGATGTTCTGGCTGTCGTATTCGCCGTGCAGGCTCATCGTGTTCTCCATTACGCAGGGTTGAAATAACCCCAACCATACCGACTTCTGCGTACAGAGAAAAACCAGCTACCTGACCAAACAGCCAATCACCGCTATCCTGCGCCTTTGACCCGCCAATACGGAGCGCCCATGTCAGCCCTGTCCACCTACCCGATCACGCAGAAATGGCCCGCCCAGCACCCCGAGCGCTTACAGCTTTATTCGCTGCCCACCCCCAACGGGGTCAAGGCTTCAATCATGCTGGAGGAGATTGGCCTGCCCTATGAAGCGCACCTGGTCAGCTTTGACAGCGATGACCAGCTCAGCAGCGAATTCCTCTCGCTCAACCCCAACAACAAAATTCCCGCCATCCTCGACCCCAACGGTCCAGGCGGCCAACCACTGGCGCTGTTCGAGTCAGGGGCCATCCTGATCTACCTGGCGGAAAAAACCGGCCAGCTGCTGGCCCAAGACCCCGCCACACGTTATGAAACCCTGCAATGGCTGATGTGGCAAATGGGCGGCATCGGCCCGATGTTTGGTCAGTTGGGCTTCTTCCATAAATTCGCCGGCAAGGATTACCCGGACAAACGCCCGCGCGACCGTTATGTCGCCGAATCCCAGCGCTTGCTCGGCGTGCTGGATAAACGCCTGCAAGGTCGCGCCTGGATCATGGGGGATGCTTACAGCATCGCCGACATCGCCACCTTCCCCTGGGTGCGCAACCTGGTGGGGTTCTACGAAGCGGGCGAGCTGGTGGAGTTCGAGCGGTTCAGCAATGTACAGCGCGTGCTGCACGCATTCGTCGAGCGCCCAGCGGTGATCAAGGGACTGGCGACACCTGCTCGCGGCTGACTTACAACACCCGCGCCCCCACAGCGCTACGAGAGTTTCTATGAATAACCACCTTCAACAGCCAGCGGTGACAGCATGATTGAGGTAACCGAAGTTTCCATTGCCGAGCTACGCGCCGCACTCGAAACCGGCCAGACCACGGCGGTCGAATTGGTACAGGCCTATCTTGCGCGCATCGCCGCCTACGACGGCGCCGACACACCGACCCAGCTCAACGCGGTGGTGGTGCACAACCCCGAAGCGCTGCAGGAAGCCCAAGCCTCGGACGCACGCCGCGCACGTGGTGAGTGCCTCGGCCCACTCGACGGCATCCCGTACACGGCCAAAGACAGCTACCTGGTCAAAGGCCTTACCGCCGCCTCCGGCAGCCCAGCCTTCAAGGATTTGGTCGCCTACCGCGATGCCTTCACCATCGAACGCCTGCGCGGCGCCGGGGCCATTTGCCTGGGCAAGACCAATATGCCGCCTATGGCCAACGGTGGCATGCAGCGCGGCGTCTATGGCCGTGCCGAAAGCCCGTATAACGCCGACTACCTCACTGCGCCTTTCGCCTCCGGTTCGTCTAACGGTGCAGGCACCGCCACCGCCGCCAGCTTTGCCGCCTTCGGCCTGGCCGAAGAAACCTGGTCGAGCGGCCGTGGCCCGGCGTCCAACAATGGTTTGTGTGCCTACACGCCCTCGCGCGGGGTCATCTCGGTGCGCGGTAACTGGCCACTGACGCCGACCATGGACGTAGTCGTACCGTTCGCCCGCACCATGGCCGACCTGCTCGAAGTACTCGACGTCATAGTCGCCGATGATAGCGATACGCGCGGCGACCTCTGGCGCCTGCAGCCCTGGGTGCCGATTCCTCCGGCATCCTCGGTGCGTCCAGCAAGCTATGCGCAACTGGCCGCCAAGGCCGATGCCTTGGCCGGTAAACGCTTCGGCGTGCCGCGCATGTTTATCAATAAAGATGAAGACGCCGGCACCAGCGACAACCCTGGCATTGGTGGGCCGACGGGCCAACGCATCCACACCCGCCCGACGGTGATTGCCCTCTGGGAGCGAGCACGCCAGGCCCTGGAGGCGGCCGGGGCGCACGTCATCGAGGTGGACTTCCCGCTGGTGTCCAACTGTGAGGGCGATCGCCCAGGCGCGCCGACCGTTTACAACCGCGGCATCGTCACCCCGGAATTCCTGCATGACGAGTTGTGGGAGTTGAGCGGCTGGGCCTTCGACGACTTCCTGCGCGCCAACGGCGACCCCAAGCTCAATCGCCTGGCGGATGTCGATGGCCCGCAGATCTTCCCCCACGACCCCGGCACCCTGCCCAACCGCGAAGGCGACCTGGCCGCCGGCATGGATGAATACGTGCGCATGGCCGAACGCGGCATCACCCCGTGGAACGAAATCAGCACCCTGCCCGACGGCCTGCGCGGCCTGGAAAAAACCCGCAAGCTCGACCTGGAGGACTGGATGGCGCAACTCGGCCTCGACGCCGTGCTGTTCCCCACCGTGGCCGACGTCGGCCCGGCGGACGCCGATGTAAACCCCGCGTCTGCCGACATCGCCTGGAGCAATGGCGTCTGGGTCGCCAACGGCAACCTGGCCATCCGCCATCTGGGCGTGCCCACCGTCACCGTGCCAATGGGCGTGATGGCCGATATCGGCATGCCCGTCGGCCTGACCTTCGCCGGCCGCGCCTACGACGACTCGGCCCTGCTGCGCTTTGCGTGTGCATTCGAGTCAACCGGCTCGAAACGCCTGGTACCGCCGCGTACCCCGCCACTAACGCGCGGCTGAAACAAAAACGGGACTGACGCATAAAGCGCCAGTCCCGTTTTTTATATCCAAGCAGCTCGCCGCCAAACCCGCTTTTTCCCCTGCTCGCTGCATAAGGCCTGGAGGCCGAAGGCTGCTCTGTCAATGACGCTCGCTCTGGCGCTCAGGCTGCCGGTTTAGCGGAATACAAATAGCTCATTGTGCAGATTACTCAGCGGAATCTGGTTGGCACGCATCAGGTCACTCACTTTGGCCAACAACTCTTTGGGGCCACAGAAGCTGACATGCACCTTATCTGGCGCACCTCTCGCGACTGCCTGGCGCAGGGTGTCTGCCAACGTTTCAAGACCGCCTGAGTTACCAACGCACTGCACACCGCGTTGCGCACTCATGGTTTGCAGCGTCTCAAACGGCGGGAAGGCACGCGAGGGATTGAAGCAATAAACCAAGGTGACTTTGTCGAAATCCTTAGCATTCGGGTCTTGCAGCCAGGAGATAAAAGGCGAAATACCAACACCGGCGCCCACCCATATCTCCTGCTCAGCCTGAGCAGGCCGCTTAAAGCGTCCATAAGGGGCGTATATATCGGCGTGCATGCCCACTTCGGCGCACTCACACAGTTTTTTCGTGTAATCCCCCAGCCCCCTGATCACAAACTCAATTTGCCCGTTCGCTGTATTGGCGCTGGCTATTGTGAAGGGGTGCGGCTCACGCAGGCCTTTTTGCTGCATGGAGAGGAAAGCAAACTGACCCGCTTTGAAGTCAAAGCGCTGATTAACCGGCTCCAGCGTCAAATGCAGGGCGCCCTTGTCTCGGGAGACAGCCACCACCCGATACTCGCCAGCGCGCGCAACAAAGGGGTAAAGCACTAACTTGTAGAACGCCGCCACGACACCGGCCCCGCAGCACAGCACCAGCCAGATACCCGAAGGGCTGTCCAGGGTGATCGGCGATTTGAAGCTGAGCCAGTGCAAGATCACGATCAGAAACAGAGGCCCGGACAGCTTATGCCACAGCCGCCACTGGCTGTAAGGGATATTGCGGTTCAACGCGAGCAGCACAATAAGGCCCAGCGCGACGTAGCTCAATTGCCGCACAAGGCGCGTCCAGTACTTGGATAACTCCAAGATAGGGACACTGTTCCACTCGTCCAGATTTGCCTTGAAGACGAAATGATAGGAGGCAAAAATCAGCGCCCAAACGCCCAGCCACTTATGCGTTTCGTAAACCCGGTCCAAGCCACCAAACATGCTCTCGACAACTTTCCAACGGCTGGCGAGCAGGCAAGAAACAGCCATGTAGACCAGCGCCGCAGTGCCGAGCAGCAGGCTCAACGTCGCCGAGGTAAACCAGGTACTGCTTGGTATTTCAAGCAGTAACGTCAGTGCAGTGATCAGCAAAAGACTCACAATGCAGTGCCACGTTTTCAACCTTAACTCTCCCTTATTTAATACGCAGTCCGCCTACCGCTATAAACATCTAACTCGCGAACGGCTTGAGTAATTGCCCAGTTTACTTGGTGACTTGGTAAGGCAAATGATCCGAGTCATCATGCTCTGGCTACGTTGGGCATAGCCCGCAACAGGCCGGCGGAGCATTGACGACGCGCGGGCTGCCCTCAGCACATCGGCGGGTTCAACACACAGCACGCAATACGCCGCCGCGCTTACGGCATGACATAGCGCTGCACAATCTGCTGATAACGACCATCCGCGACAAACGCACTCAAGACATCGGCATACGCCTGGACAAAGGCTGGATCGTTTGTGCGCTTGCTGAACGCCACTTCCGCGGCATCACTGGAGACCACAATGGCCGTGGGTTGTATCAGCGCGTCAAAACCTAACTGATGAATCTCATAACGCCCGGTATTTTCATCGGCAATCACGCCATCAATTCGGCCTTTACTGACCATTCGCCAGAGGCTGGCGCGATTGGTCGCAGTCGACACCCGCGCGGCAAATCCGGGGTCGCTCATTAACGTCAGGTAATCCGCGCCATAGGCCACGTTGGTCTGTGCCCCCAACCGGAAGGTGGTGTGCTGTAAATCGAGTAACCGCTCGCTCGGCCATTGGCCCCATGTAGACGACCGGGCAAACAAAATATTGCGCGAGGGCGGCAGAACCGTGCCGGAGAAGTAGGCATAGCGCTCACGCTCGGGCCGGCGAAAAGCGCCATGGAGAATATCCACTCGGCCCAGCTCCAGCTCTTTAAGCGCCCGCGCCCAAGGCAGCTTGCGTAACTTGGTTTGACAGCCCAGGCGAGCCAGCACCGCGCGGTTGAGTTCAATGGTAATACCGACCACACCGCCGTCAGCCGTTTGCATGCTAAAGGGTGGATCATCGTCCCAACGCAGGGTTTTCTCACAGGCGGCCGTTGCCAGGCCGGGCAGACAGGCCATGAGCAAGAGAACAAACAGTAGGCGGTAATACGGGGCTGGCGAGCGGTTTAAGTCAACTGCTATCAAGATCGTCACTCATGCAGGGCTCGATAGGGTCAGCCGAGTCTAGCAGCCTTCTACCGAGCCCAAGTAAGCCCGCCGCTCACCCAGGTTGCTCAATCAGCCCTCGACGCTGCTCCATTGCTTGCTCAGGCGCCTGTCCGATACCGGCAATTTGGTGCCCAGTTGCTGGGCAAACAGCGACACGCGGTATTCCTCCAGCAACCAGCGATACAGCACCAGCTGCGGGTCACGCTTGCCTTCCTGGCTGTGCTTGGCCAACCCCGCCTGGTACTGCTCCCAGTAGCCCGCCAGCTCGCCGCTCCACACGCGGTCGCGTTGCACTTGGCCGGCGATCTTGTCCAGGCGCTGCTCGATAGCCTTAAGGTAACGCGGCACTTCCTTGAGCCACTGCGCCGGGGTTTCGCGGACAAAACCGGGGTACACCAGATTGCTCAGCTGCAGCTTGATATCGTTGAGCGCCATGGCCTGGGCCAGGTCGATCTTGCCTTTGAAGCGCTTCTGCAGGCCGTGCCAGAGTTTGAGTATCTCCAGAGTGAGTTTGGCCAGCCGCTCAGCATGGCTGGTCCAGTCGCCACGCTTGCGCTCGGCCAGCGCCGCCAGACCGGCCCCGTCACGCGGCAAGGGTTCGCTACCTTCGAGAATGCAACTGTCGAGGCTGGCCAACAGAATGTCTTCGACCAGGGCATCGATGCGGCCCATGTCACGGTAGAGCAGCGCCAGCTCGGTCAAGCCCGGTAGCTTGCCACGCAGGAACTTCGCCTGCTCAGCCAGTTGCTGCAGCAACAAACGCTGCAGCGCACGGCGATGCTGGAACTCGGCTTCGGCCAGGGTAGGGAAGCGCCCCTCCTTGACTACGCCCGCCTCTTCCACCAGCGCCGGATAAACCGTCATGGACAGGCCGGCGACCTGCTGCTGGGTCTTGGCGGCCACTTCACTGAAGGCTTTGGCCTCCACCGGCTGCTCGCTCTTGGCGGTTTTCGGCAAGGCCAGGCCGGCCTGCGTCGCCGCACTGAAGCGCGCCGTCAGTTCGGCCAGGTCGCGGCCTTCGCCCAGGGGTTTGCCCTGATTGTCGACCACCTCGATATTCATGCGCAGATGGCCCTCAAGCTGCGCTGCGGATTCGGCCCAGGCCTCTTCACTGACCCGCGTGCCGGTCATGCGCGTCAACTCACGGCCCAGCGCTTCAGGCAGGCTGCCGTCGGCAAAGCTGATTTTGCTCAGCGCCGCGCCGACAAAGTCCGGCACCGGCACGAAGTTCTTCCGTAGCGCCTTGGGCAGGCCACGCACCAGGGCCATGCACTTGGCCTCCAGCAGACCCGGCACCAGCCATTCCAAACGCTCGGGCGGCAACTGCGGCAGCAACGGCGCGGGGACGCGCAGGGTTACACCGTCGCGCGGGTGATTGGGTTCGAAGTGGTAAGTCAGAGGCAGGGTCAGCTCGCCCAGGCGCAAGGTATCCGGGTACTGCGCGGCGGTGATTTCTTTGGCGTCGCGGGCGAGCACATCTTCTTCACGCATGATCAGCAGCTGCGGATTCTTCGCACTTTCACTTTTGTACCAACTGTCGAAGGTCGCGGTCTGGTAGATGTTGGCCGGCAGACGCGCCTCGTAATAGGCGTAGAGCGTTTCCTCATCAGCGAGGATGTCACGACGGCGTGCCTTGGCTTCCAGCTCGTCGAGTTTTTCCAGCAGCTGGCGGTTGGCGGTCAGGCACTTGGCGCGGGAGTTAATTTCACCGCCAACCAGCCCTTCGCGGATAAACAACTCGCGCGACACCACGGGGTCTATTGGGCCGAAATGCACCGCACGGCGCCCCACCACAATCAGGCCGTAGAGGCTGATCTGTTCATAGGCCACGACCTGGCCGCGCTTCTTCTCCCAGTGCGGTTCCAGGTGATTTTTCTTGATCAAGTGCGTGGCCAGCGGCTCGATCCAATCCGGCTCGATTTTGGCCACCATGCGCGCAAATAGCTTGGTGGTTTCCACCAACTCACTGGCCATTAACCAACTGGGTTTCTTACGGCCAATCACCGAAGACGGATGCACCCAGAAGCGCCGCTGGCGGGCACCGAGGTAGTCGCCGTCTTCGGTTTTCTGGCCGATCTGGCTAAGCAAGCCGGCGAGAATGGCCTTGTGCACAGCGGCGTAGCTTTTGCTGCGCTGGGCGGCCTGGTCTTTTTCGGCCAGCTCTTTTTCCTTTTGCACCGCCGAGAGCTGACGGTCTTTTGCAGGATGGTGTTGAGCAGAGCGATACCCATCATCTGGCCCGGCATGGGTATCGCTGCGCTCCACCCATCCTACGGTACCACCGCCCTTGGGCTTGGCTGACAACTGCAAATCACGGGTAATCAGTACCAACTGACGGTGGGAGTCGCGCCACTCACGCAGGCGTAAATAGTTGAGAAAGTTCTTCCGGCACCAGCTGCGCAGCGCGCTTGAGCCCAGCGCTTGGCGCTGCTCCTCGAAACCGCGCCAGAGGTTGATCAGCGCGGCAAAGTCGGAGTCGACATCCTTCCACTGCGCATGGGCCTGGTCGGCGGCCTGCTGGCGGTCGGACGGGCGCTCACGCACATCCTGCACCGACAGCGCACTGGCGATAATCAGGATTTCTTCCAGGCTGCCCTGCTTGGCCCCTTCCAACACCATGCGGCCTAAGCGTGGGTCCACCGGCAAGCGCGCCAACTGGCGGCCGAGTGGCGTCAGCTGGCCTTCGCGATTAACCGCCGAAAGCTCCTGCAACAGGTTGAAGCCGTCGCTGATGGCTTTGCCGTCTGGCGGCTCGATAAACGGGAAGGCGTCAATTTCACCGAGGCGTAGATGCAGCATCTGCAAAATTACTGCCGCCAGGTTGGTGCGCAGAATCTCCGGGTCGGTAAAGGCCGGGCGACCGATGAAGTCTTCCTCGCTGTACAAGCGAATACAGATACCCGGCTCGACCCGCCCGCAACGACCCTTGCGCTGGTTGGCGCTGGCCTGGCTGATGGCCTCAATCGGTAGGCGCTGCACCTTGGCGCGGTAGCTGTAGCGGCTGATCCGTGCCGTGCCGCTGTCGATTACATAACGGATGCCCGGCACGGTCAGTGAAGTTTCCGCGACGTTGGTGGCCAGGACGATCTTGCGAGCGCCCATGGGCGCGAAAATCTTCTGCTGCTCGGCTGGGGTGAGGCGTGCATACAGCGGCAGTACTTCAGTCATGCGCAGGTTGGCTTTGCGCAGCACCTCGGCGGCGTCGCGAATCTCGCGTTCACCGGGCAGGAACACCAGTACATCGCCGGGGCGTTTGCCCTCGGCTTTCTCAAACGCGCTGATTTCATCGAGGGTGGCGAGAATAGCCTGATCAACCGAGAGGTCTTCTTCAACCCGGTTGCCCTCCTCGTCCTGCTCAGCGGCCAGCGGTCGATACCAGGTATCTACCGGGAAGGTACGCCCGGATACCTCGACAATCGGCGCACCGTCAAAATGCTCAGAGAAACGCTGCAGGTCGATGGTCGCCGAGGTGATGATCAGCTTCAGGTCCGGCCGGCGCACCAGCAGGGTTTTCAGGAAGCCCAGCAGAAAGTCGATATTCAGGCTGCGTTCGTGGGCTTCGTCGACGATGATCGTGTCGTACTTTTCCAGATAGCGGTCGTGCTGGGTTTCGGCCAGCAGGATGCCATCTGTCATTAATTTGATCAGGCTGCGTTCGTTGCTCTGGTCCTCGAAACGCACCTGATAACCGACCAGCTCGCCCAGCGGCGTACCAATTTCTTCCGCCACCCGCGTGGCCACGCTGCGCGCCGCCAAACGTCGCGGCTGGGTGTGACCGATCAAGCCGTGCACACCACGGCCCAACTCCAGGCAGATTTTCGGCAGCTGCGTGGTCTTGCCCGAGCCGGTTTCACCGGCGATGACTACCACCTGATGTTTGCTGATCGCGGCCTTGATCTCATCGCGCTTGGCAGCAATCGGCAGCGCATCGTCGTAACGCATCGGCGGCACGCTCAGGCGACGCGCCTCGACCTTGGCACGGGACGCCTCGAAGCGCTGCAGCCACTGCGCCAGCTTGGCCTCGTCCACCGGGCTCTGCTTACGCAACTCATGCAACTGGCGGCGCAGGCGATGACGATCGCCGAGCAGGGTCTGATCGAGGTTTTTCAGCAGTTGGTCAACGGCGGGCGTGGCATCGGTCATCAGATAATCGCGGGGTGGAGGTCAAGGGGAAGAGGTCGGCGATTGTCGCATTTTTGGCCGCAAGAAAACGACCGAGGGTGTTGGGTCGATCCGCAGGTTGGGTTAGTCGCGTAGCGGCGTAACCCAACGCCAAGGCAGATGGCGGGCGCTGGTTAGTCGCGTTCAGACCAGAGCACGCCGCCGGTGGCCCAATCGCTTTTCTTCACTTCCTCGAAGATCACATCAACCGCACCGGCATCGCAGCCGAGCACGCGGGTCGAGGCTTCGGTCAGGGCTTTGGCGTATTCGCGCTTGGTTTCGTTGGAGCGACCTTCAAATATTTTGACCACGATGGTAGGCATCTAATAATCCTCAAAACAGGGGAAACAGGACTGCTTAGATCGGTCACGGCGATCCGTTTGGCGCAGTTGCGCGCGGGCATTATCTGACCGGCAGAACAGAAAAACAAAGGGCCGCTCAGAGCGGCCCTTTGCAGGTGCAGACAAAATCAGCCGTGACGGCGTCGACGCCACACCCACAGCGCCAGCACAGCCAGGGTGAGTAGCAACGGCACCAGGGCGATATTGAGGAACTTGAGCGTGCCGCCCAGGGTTTCAATATCGGCGTTGAGTTGGTAGCGCACGTTGCGCAGTTCCTTACGGATGGCCAACTTCTGCTGCACAAACTGCTGCACCGCTGCCTGTTGCTCGGGCGTGAGCTCCATGACTTTGCTCGGATCATCGCTCTGCTGCAGTTGCGCCAGCTTTTGCTCGGTATCCGCCAACTGCGCCTGCAGAGCCTGTTCCTTCTCGCGGAACTTGACCTCGGCCTCACGCTGGATCGCGTCCACCACCTCGAATGGCCGGGTGAAACGACCACGCGAACGCACGCTGATCAACGCTTCGGAACCAGCCAGATTGTCCAGGGCGTTGATCGCAAAACCGGCGTTATCCGCCCACGGCTGCGGAATGCGCTGGCCAAAGAAGTCCTGCACCTGCACCCACATGCGGTCGGTGAGCATGTCGGTGTCGGCTACGACGATCACGTTGATAGTGTCGGCCTGCTTAAGGCCATCCTTCTGCCCTTCGATGCCCTCAGGGAAGGCTGACTGCGCCGGACCACTGATGCGCGCAGCCAGGGTGTAGCGCTCGCCGGTCGGCTCAAGCTCACGGATCAGCTCTTCCGGATTGCTCAGCATGCCAAAGCGCTTGGCATCAAAGGGCATGGCGTACTGCGAGCTGCGGATCAGCGGAGTGAAGGTAGTTTTCGCGCCTTCCAGCGGCTCCAAGATTCCCGCCGTGGCCACCGTGATGGTTTCCAGCGAGGCGGTGCTAATGTCGTCCTTATCCAGGGCATTCTTTGGCAGGCTCAACCAAGCCGCATGCCGCACCGGGCGTTGGCCCTGCCCCATGCTCACGGACATGGCATAAGAGCCATCGCCGAACACCTGGTCCGGCACCATGCGCAAGCCCCAGGCTTTGAACAGCTCAGGCAGATCAGAGGCCTTGTCGACCACCATCTCACCGGGCATCTCGGCCTGAGTATCGGCCTCGCTGAACGGGTCAACGAAGGTCAGCAACTTGCCGCCACGCAGAACGAACTGGTCAATCGCATACAGCGTCTGCTCGGGCAGCTGCTTGGGATGAATCAGCAGCAGCACCGAGACGTTCTCAGGGATCAGGTCGACATCACGCTTGAGGCTTTCGATCTGGAACAGCTGGCGAATTTCCTCGATCAGCATCCAGGCCGGCGTCGGCTGGCGTGCGGCCATATCGAAGCCGCCGTTGACCTGCAGACCGGCGAGTACGCCGACCACTGGCCGCTCGGGCTTGGCCAGGCTTTGCACCAGGCGGCTAAGTTCGTATTCGAGGAACTCTTCCTGATCCAGAGCGAAGAACGGGATCACCTGCACCTGGCCCTCGGCATTCTTGCCAGCCAGACCGAAGTAGATCGAGTCGCCGCCCTGCTGCAGCGGAATGCCCTGCAGGCCGAACTCGGCGGCCTTGTCTTCGTCCTCAGAGAACGGTGCGGGATCAATGATGTTCAGCTTGAGTTTGTCACCGGCCTCACGCTGGTAGGCCTTGAGCATTTCCTCAACACGCTTGGCGTAGGTGCGCAGCGCCGGCAGGTCCTTGGTCGCGGTGTCGGAATAGAAGAAGTTCAGCTCTACCGGCTCGTCTAGCTCAGCCAGAATCTGCTCGGTACCGCTGGAGAGGGTGTAGAGCTTCTGCTCAGTCAAATCCAGGCGCAGGCCGCTAAGGCTAAAACTGGAGAACAGGTTAAACGCGAGAAACGCCAGGGCAATGAGTACAAGCCCGGCGCTGGAAACCATCAGCTTTTTCATGGGTGTCCTCAATCCGCTTTCTTCAAATCGATAACCACCGCGGTCGCCGCCAACCAGGCAGCAATCAGGGTGAGGAAATACAGCAGGTCGCGCAGATCAATCACGCCCTTGCTGATCGCATCGAAACGGCTCAGGAAGCTCAGTGACGCCACCGCGTCAATCAGCCATTGCGGTGCCCAGGCACTGAAGCCATCGAGCACCATGGGGAAACCACTGACAATAAACAGGAAGCACACACTGACCGTCAGAATGAAGGCGATCACCTGATTCTTCGCCAGCGCCGACATGCACGAGCCAATCGCCAGATAAGCCCCCGCCAGCAGCCAACTGCCGATATAACCGGTAATGATCGCACCGTTATCCGGCTCTCCGAGGTAGTTGACGGTGATGATCATCGGGAAAGTCAGCAGCAGCGCCAAACCAGCGAATACCCAGGCAGCGAGGAACTTGCCGGTGACCGCATCAAAACGGGTAATCGGCAGGGTCATCAGCAGCTCGATGGTGCCGCTCTTGCGCTCCTCGGCCCACAGGCGCATGGCAATCGCCGGCACCAGAAACAGGTAGAGCCACGGATGGAAATTGAAGAACGGCGACAAGTTGGCCTGGCCGCTCTCGAAGAAACCGCCAAGGTAGAAAGTGAACACCCCAGACAGCACCAGGAAGATCAAGATAAATACATAGGCCAACGGCGTGGCGAAGTAGCTCGCCAGCTCGCGTTTGAAGATCACCGACAACTGACTCATACCACCTCCCCACGGGTCAGGCTGCGGAACACTTCGTCCAGCCGACCGCGTTCGACATTCAACTCACGCACCTTCCAGCCACGCTCGGCGATCAGCGCATTGACCTGCGCGAAGATCACCTCACCCGGCTTGGCGAGAATGCTCAGGCTGTGTTCCAAGGCGTTTTCTTCCACCCCGGCAACGCCCGGCAAGGCAGACAACGCGGCCTGATCAAGCGGCTCGGCAGCCACCAGAGTGACGGCCTGGTGGTAGCGCGAGCGGCTTTCCAGCTCCAGCGGCGTGCCATCGGCCAGCAGCTTGCCGTGGGCGATTACCACGGCGCGGGTGCAAACGGCCGAGACTTCTTCGAGGATGTGGGTGGAAATGATCACGATTTTGTCGTGGGCCAGGCTCTGGATCAGTTTGCGCACCTGGTGCTTCTGATTCGGGTCGAGGCCATCGGTGGGCTCATCGAGGATCAGCACCTTGGGGTCATGCAGAATCGCCTGGGCTAGGCCGACGCGGCGCTTGAAGCCCTTGGACAGGGTTTCGATGCTCTGCTCCAACACCGGCTCCAGCTCAACCTGGGCCACGGCCTTGGCCACCCGCTCGCGCTTCTCGGCACCTTTGAACCCGCGCACCTCGGCAATAAATTCGAGGAAGCCGCGCACCGTCATATCGCCGTAGCACGGCGCGCCTTCAGGCAGATAACCGATCTGCTGCTGGGCCTTGAGAGTGTCTTTCTGGATATCAAACCCGAGGATGCTGGCACTGCCGGACGTCGGCGCGAGAAAACCGGTGAGCATCTTCATGGTGGTGGATTTGCCGGCGCCGTTAGGGCCGAGAAAACCGAGGACTTCGCCGGGCTGGACGCTGAAAGACAGGTCATCGACGGCGGTATGTTGCGCAAAACGCTTGGTTAGTTTTTTTATTTCGATCATGGCCTCTCACCATTGCGGTAACAGGCCCTGCTTGCAGCCGCTGCTGACGCAAGCCGGGCGCTTAAGTGCCGGCGGACTATAAGGAGTCATACGCGGGCAGCGCAAGCGAAGAACCGGCGGGTCATGTATCCGCTTACTACGACGCTCCAAGGCCAGCCAAAAGCATGGCCGGCCTTAGCAAAGTATCGCGCTAGAGCGTGCCGTTGAGGGCGCGGGTGAATAAATGGCTGTATTGCGCAGCTGTGAAGGCAATTGGATTGGTACCCGCAGAGGGATCGACCTCGGCCATTTGCCCGACCTGCTCGATACGCGTGTCATCAATACCAATCTCGCCCAGGCTGTGCGCAATACCCACCTGTTCACGCAGCGCCAGCACCCACTCCAGTACAGCGTTGAAGCCAGGCTTAGGCAGATTCAGGTAGCGCGCCATTTTCCCCATCTGCGGTTCGATGCGCTCGCGGTTGGCCACCAACACATAAGGCATCAGCACCGCGTTGAGCAGGCCGTGGTGTGCGTCGTACAACGCGCCGAGCGGATGGGCCAGGGCATGCATGGCGCCAAGGCCGCGCTGAAAAGCCGTCGCGCCCATGCTGGAGGCCACTAGCATCTGCAAACGCGCTTCCACATCCAAGCCTTGCGCGACGGCACGCGGTAGGTACTGATGCACCAGGCGCATGCCTTCAAGGGCGATACCTTCGGCCATGGGGTGAAACAGCGGCGAGCAAAAGGCTTCCAGGTTATGCGACAGCGCATCCATACCGGTGGCGGCGGTGATTTTGGCTGGCAGGCCGAGGGTCAACTCTGGGTCGAGGATTACCAACGCCGGGAGCATGCGCGCGTGGAAGATGATGCGTTTGATATGCGCCGCATCGTCAGTAATCACCGAGGCGCGACCGACTTCCGAACCAGTGCCGGCCGTGGTTGGCACCGCCACCACCGGGGCCATGCCCGCGATATTGACGCGCTCGCAGTTGTCGCCGATGTCCTCGAAATCCCACAGCGGGCGATTCTGTCCGACCATCAGGGCGATGGCCTTGCCCGCATCCAGCGCCGAGCCACCGCCAAAGGCGATCACCCCGTCATGTCCACCGGCTTTAAATGCGGCGACCCCATCCATCACGTTCTGCCCAGTGGGGTTGCCCTTGATGCCGCTAAACAACCCAGCCTTGAGGCCATCATCACGGCAGTGCAACAGCGCGCGGTCGATCATCGGCAATACAGCAAGGCCAGGGTCAGTGACCAGCAGCGGCGCGCTCATGCCCAGCTGTCGGCACGCCGCCGGCAGTTCACTGATGCGGCCCACACCGACGCGTACCGAGGTCGGGTAGTTCCAGTTCATACGGTAGTGATTCAGATCCATGCGCGCCTCACAACTGGGTCTTGAAGTGGAAGGATTTTGGCCGGGTGACATGCTCGAAACCCACACTGGATAAGGTGCAACCACGCCCGGAGTGCTTCACCCCGGTCCAGGCCAGCGCCGGGTCAAGGTAGTCGCAGCGATTGAGGAACACCGTGCCCGCCTCTAACCGATCGGCCAGGGCCATGGCGGCATCCACGTCACGGCTGAAGATCGCGGCAGTCAGGCCGAACTCGCTGTCGTTCATCAGCGCCAGAGCTTCTTCATCATTTTTGACTTTCTGGATGCCTACTACCGGGCCGAAGGATTCTTCGGTCATCACCCGCATGCCGTGGTGTACGTTGGTCAGCACCTGCGGCGCCAGGTATTGGGAGCCGGGGTGGTCCTGGGCGAAATCGGCTGGCACCAGATGCGCCACAGCCCCCTGCTCAATGGCATCGTGAATCTGCCCACGGACGAAGTCCGCCGCCTCGGCACGTACCAGTGGACCGAGGGTGGTGTCCGGGTCATCGGAGCGTCCCAGCTTGTACTGTTTGACCAGCGCCACCGCCTGCTCGACGAAGGCTCCATAGAGCGATTCGTGCACATAGATGCGCTCGATGCCGCAGCAGGATTGCCCCGAATTAAAGAACGCCCCATCGATTGTGGTTTCCACCGCATGGGCCAAGTCGGCATCAGCCCGCACATAGGCGGGATCTTTACCACCCAGTTCCAGGCCAATACTGAGAAAGCGCCCCACCGCGACGCGCTCGACCATGGTGCCGCCCGGCACCGAACCGGTGAAGGCTACGTGAGCGATAGTCGGCGCCTGGATCAGCGCCTCGGTCTCGCCGTGGCTGAGGTGCAGGTACTGAAATACACCGTCCGGCAAACCGGCCTCGATAAAGGCCTCCACCATTCGCTCACTGCACAGCGGGGTTTGCGCAGAATGTTTAAGCAACACCGCATTACCCGCCAGCAGCGCCGGCATCACCGCGTTAACAGCCGTCAGATAGGGGTAATTCCAAGGGGCGATCACCAGCGCCACACCCAGTGGTTCACGACGAATAAAGCGGATAAAACCGGGCTTTTCCGGCACCTGGATGTCGGCCAGGGCCTGCTCGGCGATGTCGGCCATATAGCTGGCGCGCTCGACAAAGCCACGAATTTCGCCTGCGGCATAACGAATCGGCCGGCCCATCATCCAGCACAGCTCTTCGGCTAGCTGGTCTTCTTTCGCGGCGAAGGCAGCAATCGCCTTGCGGCCGATGGCGATACGCTGCGCCAGCGGGGTATTTTTCCAGACCTTTTGCGCCAGCTCGGCCTTGACCAGCGCCGCCTGGATCTCGGGATTGGACGCCAGATGGCGCTCGACATACACCGAGCCATCGATTGGGGAAATGCACTGCAACTTACTCATTGAATACTCCGTAGCCCGATCCGCATGGGTGTGCGACCTAAATGATTTCGAAGTAGCGATCCAGCTCCCAATCGCTGACATGCCGACGGTATTCGCGCTCTTCCCACTCACGGCTGGCTGCGAAGTGCTCGACGAACTCATCGCCAAACAGCTCGCGAGCCGCTGTTGAGCCCTTTAAGCGCTGCGCGGCATCCCAAAGGGTACGCGGCAGGGCCAACTCTTCCGGGTGTTTCACGGCATAGGCATTGCCCACCACTGGCTCCGTCGGCTCCCACTCCTGCATCACGCCATACAAACCGGAACCAAGCGCAACCGAGAGGGCTAGATAAGGATTGCCATCAGCAGCGCCCAAGCGATATTCCTGGCGCTGGGATTTGTCAGTGCCGGGAATCACCCGTAATGCAGCGGTACGATTTTCCACGCCCCACGTAGCGTCCGTGGGCGCCCAAAACCCTGGGATCATGCGGCGGTAGCTGTTCAAGGTGGGCGCCACCATGCAGAGGAATTCCGGCATCAAACGCTGCTGGCCGGCAAGGAAGTGGCGCTGGATCTTGCTCATGTTGTGCGCCTGGCTGGGGTCGTAAAACGCCGACTTGCCGCTGGCAAGGTCGCGCAAGGACACATGAATATGCCCGCTCTGCCCCGGGTACTTGCCCGACCACTTGGCCATAAAGGTGGCCATCAGGCCGTTGCGCTGGGCCAGTACCTTCATAAAGGTTTTGAACAGCGCGCCTTTATCCGCCGCATCCTCAGCGCGGTCATAAGCAATAGCTGCTTCCAGTACGCCAGGGCCGGTTTCGGTGTGCAGGCCTTCGATGGGGAAGTCCATGCGTTCGGCCATTTCAAGAATTTCGTGATACAGCTCAGCATGCACCGAGTTGCGGATCATCGAGTAGCCGAACCAGTCCGGGGTAAAGGGCTTGAGGTCACGAAAACCCTTGGCACGGGCGGATTCAGGGGTTTCGTCGAACATGAAAAATTCATATTCCAGCGCGGCAAAGGCATCAAAGCCCATGGTTTTGCAGCGCTCCACCACACGGCGCAAGGTGCCGCGCGGGCAGACCTTTTCCGCTGCCTCGGCAAACTCGCAAATAAACAGCAGCATGCCGTTTTCAAAGGGTAATTCACGGCAGGTATGCGGCAGTACCCGCACGGGCGCATCCGGGTAGCCGGTGTGCCAGCCAGTGTATTGCACGTTGTCGTAGAGTTGGTCTTTTACATCCCAGCCCAGCACCACATCACAGAAGGCAAAGCCGCTGTCGAGTGCCGAAAAGAATTTGCTGCGGCTGAGGTATTTGCCGCGCATCACCCCATCGTTATCAAACACCCCAACCTTGATATGACTGAGGCCACGCTCCTCGATAATGCGCCTGGCATCATCGGCGGTTTTTACGTCTCGCGGATTGAGCATAAATGCACCTGTTTCTTGTTGTTATGGCTGACCATTCGGTGTCAGTCCTACAGGCAACAACAGAGCCTCAAGCGCACCCCCAAACAACCGCACAATGCGCTCCGACTACCACCCAACGCCTGTTAGAACAGCCGGCAAAGCCACATGAGTGTGGTACAGGATTGTCGAGTTGGCAGGCAGTTACGGGAAATAACTGCAGCACGCGGCTGCCGCTACAGCGCAGGTGAGAAAGCAGCGCCCTGCACACAGCAAAACGCCCGTTCCTTGCGGGGCGGGCGTGGCTTGCAGGCGTATCGACGCGATCAGCGATACGGCGCGCCAGCCTTGGCCATCAGCGCGTTGTACTTCTTGAAGATCTCCACCACCCGAGCGCAGCGTGGGCTGGTTTTGGCGATTTCATCCCAGAACTTCAGCGCTTCGGCTTCCACGGTTGCCCATTCCTCGGCAGCAATGGACGTCAGCTCCAGCTTGCCGCCCTCAACCCGCAGCTGCGCCTCGCCACCCCAGTACCAGTGCTGGCGGTAGTAGTTGGAGCTGTCCATGCACAGCTTGAACAGGGTTTTTAGGTGTTCGGGCACCTCAGCCCAGCGATCTGAGTTGGCGAAGTAGGAACCGCACCAGGCGCCGGAAATGTTGTTAGTGAGGAAGTACTTGGTCACGTTGGCCCAGCCGACGGTGTAGTCCTCGGTGATCCCGGACCAGGCAATACCGTCCAGCTCGCCGGTCTGCATAGCCACTTCAACATCTTCCCAGGGCAAGGTGACCGGAATGACGCCGAAACGGGAGAGGAATTTGCCTGCCGTAGGGAAGGTAAAGATGCGCTTGCCCTTGAGGTGTTCGAGCTTGGTAATCGGCTCCACGGTGGCAAAGTGGCAAGGGTCCCAGGCGCCGGCTCCGAGCCAGGTCACGCCTTTAACCTCGCCGTAGGCCTCTGCCCAGATTTCATTGAGGCCATATTTTTCGAACAGTACCGGTACATCCAGGCTGTAACGCGTGGCAAACGGGAAATAGCCGCCGAACACTGAAATATCCACCGGAGCGGCAATCGAGTCGTCATCGCTCTGCACCGCATCGATGGTGCCCTTCTGCATGGCGCGGAACAGCTCGCCGGTGGGCACCAACTGATCGGCGTAATACAGCTGAATTTCCATCTCGCCATTGGCGGCCTTGTTGAAGGCATCGATCGACGGCTTGATCACATGTTCACCCAGCGCGGGGCCGGCGTAGGTTTGCAGGCGCCAGATGATTTTCTTCGGTTCCGCCGCATAAATATGCGAGGAGCCCAGTGCCGTTGCCCCCGCTGCCCCGGTGGCCACCGCGGCGGTTTTCAGAAAACTGCGTCTCGTACTCATGCTGTTATCTCCACAATTGTCGATTCAGATGGCATACAACCGCACTGCTTGCCCTCATGGGCCGGGCAGCGTTTTCAGAGGGGCAACCTGTACCCGACGTTTGCACAAAGCCCTTGAGGATTGCGTACGGCATCGCTACCCGTGCACGTCACGGCAATCCTCAGAGGCTTCTATAGGTACAACTGCGCTGACCGACTCCTGAAATTCATGGGTTCAACGGGCGTAATGCCACTGCGGCAACCACAGGGCGATTTGCGGAAAGACCATCACCAGTACCAGCGCCAGCACCATGATCAGCACGAATGGCGTGACCGATACGTAGATATCGCGCAACGACACCTCAGGCGGTGCCATGGCGCGCATTAGGAATAAGTTGTAGCCGAACGGCGGGGTCATGTAAGCGATTTGGCAGGTAATGGTGTAGAGCACGCCGTACCAGACCAGGTCAAAACCCAGCGCCCCGACCAGCGGGATGTAGAGGGGAGCGACTATCACCAGCATGGCGGTGTCATCGAGGAACATACCCATGAGGATGAACGACAGCTGCATCAGAATCAGCACCTGCCAAGGCCCCAAACCGAGGCTCTCAAGGAAAAACGCCTCAATCGCCTTGACCGCACCCAGACCGTCAAACACCGCGCCAAAACACAGGGCCGCAAGGATGATCCACATAAACATGCAGCTGATGCCGAGGGTCTTGCGCAGGGTTTCTTCCATCACGCTGCGGGTTAGCCGGCCCTTGACCAAGGCGGTGAAGGTGGCTGCGGCAGCGCCCACTGCCGAACTTTCCACCAGGCTGGTGATGCCCATGAGAAACAGCCCGGTCATGCAGAAAAAGATAAACAGCGGCGCGATACCAGCCTTGAGCAGCAACAGCTTTTCCTTCCAGCTGATCTGCTCGCGTTCTTCTTCGGACAACGCCGGCCCCAGCTCAGGCTGCAAGCGGCAGCGAATGATGATGTACAGGACAAACAACCCCGCCATCAGCAGCCCTGGGAACACGCCCGCCAGCCACAGTTGGCCCACCGGCTGACGGGCGATCATGCCGTACAACACCAGCACCACGCTGGGCGGAATCAGAATGCCCAGCGAGCTGCCGGCCTGAATCACCCCGGTGACCATGATCTTGTCGTAGCCCCGGCGCAGCAGCTCGGGCAGAGCAATACTCGCACCGATGGCCATGCCGGCCACGCTCAGGCCATTCATCGCCGAGATCGCCACCATCAAGCCGATGGTGCCCACTGCCAGCCCGCCATTGAGTGGCCCCATCCACACATGGAACATCTTGTAGAGGTCTTCGGCCAGCCCCGATTCAGAGAGCATGTAGCCCATAAACACAAACAGCGGCAGGGTCAGCAGCGGGTACCACTTCATCAGTTTCATGGCTGCGCTAAAGGCCATTTCCGAACCGCCATCGCCCCACAGCAGCAAAGCGGCTACCACCGCGACAAAACCAATCGCGCCAAATACGCGCTTACCGGTGAGCAGCAGCAACATCATCGAGGAGAACATCAGCAGGGCTATCAGTTCGTAATCCATTACAGCGGTTCCCCCCGCGCGGCGGCGATATCCTTGAACAGCGTGGCAATGGCCTGTAGCAGCATCAGGGCGATGCCGATGCACATGATGATCTTGATTGGGGCCATGGGTGGCGACCAGGCGGAGTAACTGGTTTCGCTGTACTCCAGGGCGTACTGGGTCGAGGAAATACCGCCGTAAAGCAGGAACACCAGGTAGAAAATCAGAAAGCCGATGGTGATCGCATCCATCACGGCACGAGCACGTGGCGACCAGCGGCTGTAGAACAGGTCCATGCGTACATGAGCGTCTAGCTGCATGGAATAAGCGCCGCCGAGCAGGAAGTAGGCGACCATCAAAAATTGCGCGGACTCCAACGTCCAAGCTGCCGGCATAAAAAAAGTCTTGCTGATTGAGGAATACAGCAGCACACCGAGAATGGCGAAAATCAGGTACATGGCAAAACGCCCAACGACTCGATTGATCGCTTCTACTGCGTGCACAAACAGCCTGATTGGCGTGGGCATTGCGCTACCTGCCGAATAATTGTTATGCCGAGAGCCTAGACCATGATTGGCCAAAGCCAACTGGTGCTAACAGCGATAGCACAAAGCACGCCAGCGACCTTCCTAAGGTAATTTACCTATTAATATCAGTACGTTATGCCAAGCATTAAGCCGCTTAACCTGATTCACTAGCGCTCTAGAAAGTCCATCAGCACCTTCACGGTGCGTTCGGGATCCTCTTCTTGGGGCACGTGCCCCAGCTCATCAAACAGCACCAAGCGGCTGCCTTTGATATCGCGCTTGAAGCGCTCGGCGTTGACCACTGGAATCAACTCATCACGGCCGCCCCAGATAATCAGGGTCGGCGTGTTGATCTCGCTAATACGGCTGTAATTGCGCCCGCCTTCGGCCTGAATAAAGCGCTGACGCAGGGCGCCGCGATTACCGGCGCGCAAGGCCAATTCGTAATAGCGATCAATCAGCGCATCCGTGACTTTATTCGGGTCGCCATAAACGTTGCGCACACTGGCCTCAATCACCGGCCGGGGCAGCAGATTGGCCATCAAGGGCGCCAGTTCGGGGATCTGCGCCAGACGAAAAGCGATGGGCACGGAGGTGGCATTGCGTGGATAACCGGCGGCATCCACCAGTACCAGGCGCTCGACCCGCTGCGGGTAATCGAGGGCAAACTGCCAAGCCAGCTGGCCGCCAAAGCTGTTGCCCGCCAGCACCGCACGCGGCACCTGCAACTGGTCCAACACATGGGCAAGGAACTGACTGTAATGCTCAATCCGGTAATCGTTATCGGGGAACGGCCCGGTCAAACCAAAGCCGGGTAGATCCAGGCTGATAACCCGGCGTTTGTCTTGCAAAGCCGCCACCCACCCCTCCCAAGTGTGCAGGCTGGCCGAGGTGCCATGCAGCAGCACAATCGGTGCGGGGTCATCGCGCGGGCCCTGATCACGCAGGTGCACCAGCATGCCGTCGATGGCCACGAACTGCGAAGGCGGCAAGGCCCAGCGTGGCTTGAGGTCAGCCACCGCGCGATCCGGTGACCAGTTCCAGGCAACCGCAGCGGCCAGTGCAATTAACGTCAGCAACACAACACTGAAGAGAACCGTGGCAAAACGCTTCATGGAGATTCCTTGTGGTTAAAACAGAGCAAGGCCAATAGTAGTCAATGCCGGGCGCCCTGCCCGCGCCGCGAAAAGAGGCCAGCGCCGCCGCTTTCCGCAGGCGAAAAAAAGCCCCGATGTGCCGGGGCTTGAGGCGTAATGCGCCGTTTTACGACGCACACGAAACCAGCGATGGTTAGACCAGGCTCATCAGGGCATCACGGCTGAACGGCAGAATGTCCTGCTCGCGACCATCGCGTACTTTTACCGCCCAATCCGGGTCAACCAGCAGTGCGCGGCCTACGGCTACCAGGTCGAACTCCTGCTTGTTCAGACGCTCCAGCAGGTTTTCCAGGCTGGCCGGCTGGGCCACCTTGTCGGTGTTGACCATAAACTGCAGGAACTCGCCGTCCAGACCGACGCTGCCGACGGTGATGGTTGGCTTGCCGGTGAGCTGGCGCGTCCAGCCGGCCAGATTCAGCTCGGAGCCGTCGAATTCCGGCTCCCAGAAGCGGCGAGTCGAGCAATGGAAGATATCCACGCCAGCATCCGACAGCGGCTTGAGGAAAGCCCCCAGCTCTTCCGGTGTCTGCACCAGACGTGCGCTGTAATCCTGCTGCTTCCACTGCGAGAAGCGGAAGATGATCGGGTAGTCCGGGCCCACGGCGGCGCGTACGGCCTGGATCAGTTCGATGGCAAAGCTCGAGCGCTGGGCCAGGTCGCCACCGTATTGGTCGGTGCGTTTGTTGGTGCCTTCCCAGAAGAACTGGTCAACCAGATAACCGTGCGCACCGTGGATTTCCACGCCGTCCATGCCGATGCTTTGGGCATCTTTGGCGGCCTGGGCGAACGCGGCGATCACTTCGTTGATGTCGTCCTGGGTCATGCCGTGAACCACGACAGTGCCGTCTTTAATTTTTTCGCTCGGGCCATAGCCTGGGACGCTGGCGTCCGGCTCAGTGCCCAGCTTGCGCACATTGCCCACGTGCCACAGTTGCGGAACGATCTTGCCGCCTTCGGCGTGCACCGCCTCAACCACCTTCTTCCAGCCAGCCAGGGCGTCTTCACCGTAGAAGCGCGGCACGTTCGGGTAACCGTTAGCGGCCTTGTGACCGACGGTGGTGCCTTCGGTGACAATCAGGCCCACGCCCGCAGCAGCGCGGCGACGGTAGTACTCGATCACTTTGCTGTTGGGGACGCCGCCCGGGGAGAAGGAACGGGTCATCGGCGCCATAACCACACGGGTCGGCAGCTCCAGGTTACCCAGGGTGAACGGTTGGAACAGCGCTTTAACGGGATCGCTCATCAGTATTCCTCTGGCCGGCCAAGTGACCGGTCGTCTAGTTCAAGGTGTTTTAAAAATCAGGCCCGCAGCAACAGCTGCAAACGCTGGATAAAGTCGTTGAGTGCTTGGGTGTTGTTCGCCACTTTGAGACGGGTCAAAGCACCTTGCCAGGCATTGGCGATAAAGCTCGCCAGGTTGCGGCAATCCTCATGGGCAGGCAGTTCGCCGGCCGCCTGCGCCTGCTCAAGGCAGCGCTGCAAGGTGTCTGCCGACGTCTGCAGAATCGCATCGACCTGCAGGCCCAGCGTCGGCGAAAGCTCGGCCATCTCAAAGCTCAGGCTGCCGATAAAACAGTGGTATTCCAGGCGCTCTTGGCGGGCGAAGTGCTCCACCAGCTCGGCGTAATAACCGAGGATGCGCTCACGCGGGCTCAATGCAGGGTTACTCAGGGCTTCGGCATAACGCGCCAGGCGCGGCTGATAGATCTGCTGCAAGGCTTGCAGGGCAAAGTCTTCCTTGCTGGCGAAGTAGTGGTAGAAGGAGCCTTTGGGCACGCCCGCCGCCTGGACGATCTCCTGTACGCCGGCGCCGTGATAACCACGTCGGGTCATCACCTCGGCGCCTTTGGCGAGGATCAGGTCACGCTTGTCGAGTCGGATGCTGGCGTTCATGCCAGCAAGAATATGACCGGTCGTCTCGCTCCGCCCAGCACTATTGATTTGCGTGATTATCAGCAAGAAGCAGCGCGAGTTTTAGAAACGATTGAGCCGCGAACATGCGCGGCTCAATGGGGGGATGCGGAACCTGTTCAACGTCTCGCGAGCTAGAGCCTGCTTTTAACGCAGCAGGGCCGACGCGCAGCAGACGTTGAGCTGGTTCTCAGCCGCGGGCGGCTTTGACCACTTCAACATAGGGTTCGGCAAAGCGTTGATCTTGGATCAGCGCGATAAAGTCATTGCCTTGGGCGTCTTTGGCATTCAGGTCGTAGCCCGACTCAACGAAGAACCCAACAAACCGCTCGAAGTCATCAATACGCAGGCCGCGGTAGGCCTTGACCAGCTTGTGCAGCGACGGCGGCGTGGCATCAGCCGGTTCCACGCTGAGGAACAGCTTGATCGGCTCGTCACCAATCTCTTCGCCAATCACCTGTTTCTTGTCTTTACGCATCACTCACTCCAGCTAACCAGGCCACACGGGGCCGGCAGTGTAACCCTGGGGCGGGCAACGGCTCAACGCATGCAACTCAGCTGTTTTGCTTAACACGCGCCTCGCCCAGGCAATAGCCGACTTAGGTCAACACAGCACGCTGCACCCGGCTTCTATACTGCGCCAAGCCTCCTAAACCAAACGAGAAGGAGTCACTATGTCGCTGCCCTTACCGCCGCTGTTCTCTGCCTGGCGCCAGACCTTGCGCGCCGGCTACAGCTGGAAACACCTGCGCAGCGACCTGAGCGCCGGTGTAACCGTCGGCATCATCGCCATTCCGCTGGCCATGGCCCTGGCGATTGCCGTCGGGGTGGCGCCGCAACACGGCCTGTATACGGTGCTGGTGGCCGGCACGCTGACGGCCCTGTTTGGTGGTTCGCGCTTCAACGTTTCCGGGCCGACCGCCGCCTTTGTAGTGATTCTGCTGCCGATCACCCAGCAATTCGGCCTCGCCGGCCTGCTGCTGTGCACCTTGATGGCCGGGGTGATCCTGATTGCCCTAGGGCTGATGCGCGCCGGACGCTTGATCGAATTTATCCCCTACCCGGTGACGCTGGGGTTTACCGCCGGCATCGGCATTGTCATCGCTACTCTGCAGATCAAAGACCTGCTGGGCCTGCGCCTGACCGGCGAGCCGCACAACTACATCGAACAACTCAACGGCCTGCTGCATGCCCTGCCCAGCCTGCAAGTGGGTGACTGCCTGGTGGCGCTGGTGTGCCTGGTGGTATTGCTGACCTGGACACGCTGGGTGCCAAAAATACCCGGGCATCTGGTGGCGCTGACTGTTGGTGCACTGCTCGGCCTGTTACTGGAAAGCCTGCAGATACCGGTGGCAACCCTGGGCGAACGCTTCAGCTACAGCCTCGATGGCATCCAACACCCCGGTATTCCGCCGTTTCTGCCAAGCTTTGTCTGGCCCTGGCAGTTGCCCGGTGCCGATGGCCAGCCGCTGACGGTGAGCTTCGAATTATTTCGTCAACTGCTGGCTCCGGCCTTTGCCATCGCCATGCTCGGGGCCATCGAATCGCTGCTCTGCGCAGTGGTCGCCGACGGTATGACCGGCAGCAAACACGACCCCAACGGCGAGTTGATCGGCCAGGGCATCGGCAACCTGGTCGCGCCGCTGTTCGGCGGCATCACCGCCACCGCCGCAATTGCCCGCAGCGCGGCCAACGTGCGCGCTGGGGCTTACTCGCCGCTGGCCGCTATTGCCCATGCCGGCGTGGTGCTGATCGCCATACTGTTTCTCGCCCCTTTGTTCAGCTACCTGCCGATGGCCGCACTGGCGGCTTTGCTGTTGGTAGTAGCGTGGAACATGAGCGAGCCGCGGCATGTGCGCCATACCCTGCGCATCGCCCCGCGCAGTGATGTGTTGGTACTGCTGACCTGCCTGATACTCACCGTGCTGTTCGATATGGTGCTGGCCGTGGGCGTCGGTCTGCTGCTGGCCGCTGGGCTGTTTATCAAACGCATGAGCGACCTGACCGATACCGAAGCGCTGCCCAAGCATTTTCATCAGGCGCTTAATGACCTGCCCGAACACGTATTGGCCTACGCCATTCGCGGGCCGCTGTTCTTCGGCGCGGCGGAAAAGGCCCTGAGCGTGCTCAGGCGCTTTACCCCAGGAGTGAAGGTGGTGATCGTCGATATCAGCGCCGTGCCGCTGCTGGATATGACCGCACTGGCGGCGCTGGACAATGTACTGCGCGATTACCGCGAGCAGCATGTAGGCCTGGTACTGAGCGGGCCGACACCGCAAGTGCGCTTGCAATTACGCCGCGCAGGAATCGTGCGCGTTGAGGGCCAGTTGGCCTACGTGCGCGATCTGCTGCAAGCCAGGGAAAAGGCCCTGCGCTGGCTGGCGCCACAGGCTGATGAGGAATCAACGGAAGAGTAGCCCGGATGCAATCCGGGGAAATCAGCAACGTAGGGTGGATAACGCGCAGCTTATCCGCCATGGACCTTGTTGGTAGAAAACGCTTCGCGGTTTTCCACCCTACAGTGGCCGTGCTTAAAGACCTTTAACCGCGTAGATACCCGGCGCATTGCGCCAGTAGCCTTTGTAATCCATGCCGTAGCCAAACACATAGCGATCCAAGCAGGACAGACCGACGTAATCAGCCTTAAGGTCAGGACGGGCCTTACGGTCGTGGGCCTTGTCTACCAGCACAGCGATGCGCACGTTCTTGGCGCCGGCATGACGGCAGAAATCGATGATGGCACCGAGGGTGTGCCCTTCATCGAGGATGTCATCGATGATCAGCACCTCACGGTCGATAAAGGAGATTTCCGGTTTGGCCTTCCAGAACAACTCACCGCCACTGGTTTCATTGCGGTAGCGGGTGGCGTGCAGGTAGGACAATTCAAGCGGGAAGTCGAGTTTTGGCAGCAGCTTGCCGGAGAAGATCAGCCCGCCGTTCATCACGCAGAACACCACGGGATTGCTGTCGGCCATCTCACTATTGATGACCGTCGCCATGGCGTCGATGGCCACCTCGACCTCGGCATTGCTGTGCAGACAATCGGCTTCGGCCATGACTTGGCGGATATGCGCGAGATCGACGGACATGCTGTTTCCTCTTGGGAGCGGGGACGTTCAGACCAAAAAGCTGATCGATGCGTCAAAATAAAAGCCGGCAAAGGTACGCATCTGCACCGCACAGAGCAAGTGCGGCCAGACCAACTGCGGTAATTGCCTGCAAGCACAGCTAATCATCGACACATTAGCCGCTATTTAGCGACATTAGGCCATCTTGGCGCAGCACGAGGCATCGCCAATGCTTTAATCTAAGCGCGAATTTTGCCCGTCCTGCCGGAGACCCCTGCCCATGCCCATCCTTGAGATCCGCCACCCGCTGATCCGTCACAAACTCGGCCTGATGCGCCGCGCCGATATCAGCACCAAGAACTTTCGCGAGCTGGCCCAGGAAGTCGGCGCACTGCTGACCTACGAGGCGACCAAGGATCTGCCCCTGGAGAGCTACGAGATCGAGGGCTGGTGTGGCACCGTGCAGGTGGAAAAAATCTCCGGCAAGAAAATCACCGTGGTGCCGATCCTGCGCGCTGGCATTGGCATGCTCGAAGGCGTACTCAGCCTGATTCCCGGCGCCAAGGTCAGCGCCGTGGGCGTGGCGCGCAATGAGGAAACCCTGCAAGCGCACACCTACCTGGAAAAACTGGTGCCGGAAATCGACGAGCGTCTGGCCATGATCATCGACCCGATGCTTGCCACGGGCAGCTCGATGGTGGCGACCATTGACCTGCTGAAAAAAGCCGGCTGCAAGGAAATCCGCGCCATGGTGCTGGTCGCAGCACCGGAAGGCATCAAGGCCGTCAACGACGCGCACCCGGACGTGACGATTTATACCGCGTCCATCGACCAGTGCCTGAACGAGCATGGCTACATCATTCCTGGCCTCGGTGATGCCGGCGACAAGATCTTCGGCACCAAGCAGAAGGACGCCTGACCATGCAGGACGAATACAACGACCCACTCTGGCGCCAGGGCATTTCTGGCGCGCAGATGTTGTTCGTGGCCTTCGGCGCACTGGTGCTGATGCCGCTGATCACCGGCATGGACCCTAACGTTGCCCTGTTCACCGCAGGCATCGGCACCCTGCTGTTCCAACTGGTGACCGGTCGCCAAGTGCCCGTTTTCCTGGCCTCCAGCTTTGCCTTTATCGCGCCGATTCTCGCCGCCAAAGGCGAGTTCGGTTTACCGGCCGTACTCGGTGGCATCGTCGCCTCCGGCTTGGTGTATATCCTGCTCAGCGCCGTGGTGCGGATCAGGGGCGCGGGGTTTATCGACCGCCTGCTGCCCCCCGTGGTCATTGCCCCGGTGATCATTTCCATCGGCCTGGCGCTGTCGCCTGTGGCGGTGAATATGGCCATGGGCAAAGCCGGTGATGGCAGTGCGCAACTGATTCCGTATGAAATCGCCATGCTGATTTCCATGTCAGCGCTGATCACCACCGTACTGGTTGCTGCGATGGGCCGGGGCCTGCTGCGCCTGGTGCCGATTCTGGCGGGGATTATCGCCGGCTGCGTGGTCGCGGCCTTGTGTGGGGTGATCGACACCAGCCAAGTCGCAGCGGCACCTTGGCTAGCGCTGCCGGCCTTCGTCGCGCCAGAGCTGCACTGGGGGGCGATTCTGTACATCGTGCCAGTCGCTCTGGCGCCCGCCATTGAGCACATTGGCGGGGTCATCGCGATTGGCAGCGTCACCGGCAAAAACTTCATCAAGAAGCCCGGCCTGCACCGCACCTTGCTTGGCGACGGCCTGGCGACGTCAGCAGCCGGTTTGCTCGGCGGCCCGCCCAACACCACCTACGCGGAAGTCACCGGCGCGGTGATGCTGACCAAAAACTACAACCCGAAAATCATGACCTGGGCCGCCTGCTTTGCCATCGGCCTGGCTTTTGTCGGCAAGTTCGGCACCGCGCTACAGAGCATTCCGGTGCCTGTAATGGGCGGCATTCTCTGCCTGCTATTTGGCTCCATCGCGGTGGTCGGTTTGAACACCCTGATCCGCCATCAGGTCGACCTGTCCGAGGCGCGCAACCTGATCATCGTCTCGATCACCCTGGTGTTCGGCATTGGCGGCATGGTCATGGGTAACAGCGACTTCGCCTTGTCTGGCATCTCGCTGTGCGCCATTACGGCACTGCTGCTCAACCTTCTGCTGCCCGGCGGCGAAGGCTGGCGAAGCAAAACCGTGCTGGAAGAGCCTGACCTGTAAATCGCACCCACTAAAAAGCCCCGCACTTGGCGGGGCTTTTTTATGCAGAGTGAAACGTCTACGAGTCTGTTTTCAACACAGCAGGGCCGACACGCAAAGGATCGCGGCCAGACTCAGACGGACTGGCCGACCACCCCTGCAAGCGCACCAAACTTTCGCGGTAGGGCTTGAGGCCCATGCTCAACAGCACAATGGAGCTGAACTCCGCAAAAGCGGTAACGATCAGCAGCGAGTAACGCAGGGCGTTGTCATCGGCGAATACATAGTCAGTGACCAACGCCACCGCCGTCGGGCCAATGCCCAAGCCGATCAGAGTGATCACAAACAGGTAGATCGCCGAAGCCTGGCCGCGCATCGAGTTAGGCATGATCTCCTGAATGGCCGCCGGGGCCACGCCAAACGGCATGCTCAGGAAGAACACCGTCGGTGCCATCAGCACCGCGGCCCACAGCGCACTGTCCATCAGCGGGAAGGTCAGCACACAGGGCACGGCACCCAACGCGGCATACAGGCCGACGCGCATGTTGGCGTCACTGCTGCCACGCTTGACCATCCAATCCGCTAGGCGGCCGCCGAAGACGATGCCCAGGCAACCGAACACCGCGACAATGCTGCCATAGATGATGCCAACCTGACCGGCATCCCAGCCATAGGTGCGAATAAAGAAAGTCGGCACCCAGGCGGCACTGCCATAGCCAGCAAACGCCAGGCCGGCAAAACCGAAGTTATGGCACAGCACGGTGCGCCGATTCGCACGGATATAACGGCCAACGTCCGCCAACGGCACCGCCACCCCGGCACCAACACCGCGCCGCGCCGGCTCCTTGACCGCCAACATAAGCAAGGTGAACAACACCCCAGCCGCGCCGAGAATCAGGAAAATCAGCTGCCATGGGCGCACCTCGCCGAATACCGGCAGCATCACATCGCCCTGGGCCGAGGCAAATTTGATCACCAGGCCGCCAAGCAGAAACGCGATACCGGAGCCGAGGTAAACCCCCATCGAATACACGCTGATGGCTGTGGCACGGCGCTCGGCTGGGAAACTGTCGGCAATCAGCGAATAGGCCGCTGGCGACAACGCGGCCTCGCCCACGCCAACCCCGATGCGGCAGATCAGAAACTGCCAGTACAGCTTGGCCATGCCACAGGCAGCGGTGGCCGCACTCCAGAACAGCACGCCAATGGCAATCAACCCGCGACGACTTTTAGTGTCAGCCAGACGGCCCAGTGGAATCCCGCAGACGGTGTAGAACAGCGCAAAGGACAAGCCCATCAGTAGGCTCATCTGCGTGTCACTGATCATCAAATCGCGGCGGATCGGGCCGACCAACAGGTTGAGAATCTGCCGATCGATAAAGGACAGCACATACGCCACCATCAGGATGGCGACAGTCACCCAGGCACGGGTGGAAGAGGGATAGCCGTTATTATTGTTGGGCACTGGCAGTCTCCTCGGCACCGCTGGTGCGGTGCACGACGGTTGAAAGAACTGCCAGCTTAGGCCGAGATACAGGGCAATGAGTATCGCCCTTAGGTGTTATCAATCAGACGAATGCGCGGCATCCCTTCGAGCGAATGACAGCCGCGCCACATTCAGTTAGAGCATCAATGGAGCGCGTTCACTCAGGGTTTTCAACGCGGCCACCCAGCTTGGATGATCATTCAGGCACGGCACCAGCTGCAGGCTCTCGCCGCCCGCCTCGACAAACTGTTCGCGGCCACGGTCGCCAATTTCTTCCAGGGTTTCGATGCAGTCAGCGACGAAGGCCGGGCACATCACCAGCAACTTCTTCACCCCCTTCGCGGCCAGTTCATCGAGGCGTGCCTCGGTGTAGGGTTCAATCCACTTGGCACGGCCCAAGCGCGACTGGAACGACACCGACCACTGCTCGGGTTTTAGCCCCATGCGCAGGGCAAACAGCTCGGCGCTGCGCAGGCACTGCGCGCGGTAACAATTGGCCAGCACCTCAGGTGATGCCGTACGGCAGCAATCATCGCCCTTCAAGCAATGGCCTGTGGCGTCCAGCTTGTGCAAGTGCCGCTCCGGCAAGCCGTGAAAGCTCAGCAGCAAATGGTCGAAATCCTGTTCCAGATAGGGCTTGGCGCTGTCAACCAAGGCGTCCAGATATTCGGGCTGATCGTAGAACGGCGGCAGGATGGAGAAGCGTATTGGCAGCTGCTGCTCACGCACCACCCGCTTGGCTTCTTCAATCACTGTGGTGGTGGTGCTATCAGCAAACTGCGGGTACAGCGGCGCCAAGGTGACCTGCTTGATGCCCTGGCCGGCCAGGCGGGTCAGCACGGTTTGCAGCGACGGTTCACCGTAGCGCATGGCCAACTCAACCGGGCCGTGCGCCCAGGATGTCTTCATCGCCTGCTGCAAGCGCTTACTCAACACCACCAGTGGCGAGCCGTCTTCCCACCAGATCGAGGCGTAGGCATGTGCCGAGGCCTTAGGCCGGTTGATCAGAATCAGTGAAACGATCAGCCGGCGCAGTGGCCAGGGCACATCAATCACATAGGGATCCATAAGGAACTGGTTGAGGTAGCTGCGCACGTCAGCCACGGAGGTGGAGGCAGGTGAACCCAGATTCACCAGTAACAAGGCGTGATCGGTCATGCGTAATCCTAGTTAGGCTGGCCCAGCAAATCCGCCAGTGCCACATCCAAATGAGTGAAACGAAAACTAAATCTTTGGTCCTGCAGGCGCGTCGGCAAGGCGCGTTGGCCACCCAGCAGCAACTCTGCCAGTTCGCCCAACGCCAGGCGCAGGACAAACGCCGGGGCCGGAATAAAGGCCGGCCGATGCAGCTCACGGCCCAGCGCCTGGCTGAAGGCGCGGTTACGCTCAGGCGTCGGCGCGCAGGCATTATAAGGACCGCTGGCCTCCTGCTGCTGCAGGAGAAAATCAATCAGGGCGATTTGATCGTCAATGTGAATCCACGGCATCCACTGCCGACCATCGCCCAGAGGGCCGCCCAAGCCGAGCTTGAACGGTAATAACAGACGTTTTAGAAAACCACCGTCACGGGCCAATACCAACCCGGTGCGCAGCAGCACCACACGCATGCCCAGCGCCTCGGCACGCCGGGCGGTTTCTTCCCAGGCACCGCACAGTTGCGCGGCGAAATCTTCGCTGACGGGCGGTGAATCCTCATGCAGCTCGCGCTCACCGCCGTCGCCATACCAACCCACTGCCGAACCAGACAGCAACACGCCCGGTTTCTGCTCGCGGCTTTGCAGCCAGGCCAGCAGTTGTTCGGTCAGGCCAATCCGGCTGGCCCACAACAGGGCTTTGCGCTTGCGTGTCCAGGGACGATCGGCAATCGGCGCGCCCGCCAGGTTGACTACGGCATCCAGCGGCTCTTCGGCCAATTCTTCGAGCCGAGCAATACCGCGTACGGCCTCGCCACACAGGGCTTTAACCTGCTCGGGACGACGGCTCCACACCGTCAGCTGGTGGCCTTGCTGCAACCAATACCGGCACAGCGCGCGGCCGATTAAACCCGTACCACCCGTCAGAAGTATGTGCATCCGTTGTTCCCTCGCATGGCCGTTGCATCGCCTTTGCATAAATAACCGCTCTTGGCGGATTTATGCGCTGCTGTGGCTTTAATCCGGCCACAGGTTGTCTTAACTATAGAAAAGACCGGACATATACCGAACCAGCTTATACACAAAAACAATATTGTATAGCTTTTGTCTAAAGCGTAGCCTAACGCTTGAACACATGAGGTAGACCATGACCACTCTTCTCCCGATCGCCATTATCGGCACCGGCATTGCCGGGCTGTCTGCCGCACAGGCGCTGCATGCCGCCGGCCACCCGGTGCAACTGTTCGACAAGAGCCGTGGCAGTGGCGGGCGCATGTCCAGTAAACGCAGCGATGCCGGCGCACTGGACCTGGGCGCACAGTACTTCACCGCCCGCGACCGCCGCTTCGTCGACGTGGTGCAGCAATGGCAGGCCCGCGGCTGGGTCGCCGAATGGACCCCAAGTCTCTACAACTTCAATAACGGCCAACTCACTGCCTCGCCAGATGAGCAGGTGCGCTGGGTCGGCAGCCCACGCATGAGTGCGATTACCCGCGCCATGCTCGGCGCCCTGCCGGTGAACTTCTCCTGCCGCATCACCGAAGTGTTTCGCGGTGAGCAGCATTGGCACTTGCAGGATGCCGACGGCAATAGTCACGGCCCATTTAGCCACGTCATCGTCGCCACCCCGGCCCCACAAGCCAGCCCCCTGCTGTCGAGCGTACCGAAACTCGCCGGCGCGGCCGCCAGCGTGCCCATGGACCCAACCTGGGCGGTCGCATTGGCATTCCCCACCGCGCTGGAGACCCGGGTTGAAGGCTGCTTTGTGCAGGACAGCCCGCTCGACTGGCTGGCCCGCAACCGCAGCAAGCCCGGACGCGACACACAACTCGACACCTGGGTGCTGCACGCCACCAGTCAGTGGACCAAGCAACACCTGGATATGCCCAAAGAAGCGGTGACTGAACACCTGCTAGGGGCGTTTGCCGAACTGATTGGTTGCGCCGTCCTCGCCCCCGCGTTCAGCCTGGCGCACCGTTGGCTCTACGCGCGTCCCGCTAGCGCGCATCAATGGGGGGTACTGGCCGATTCTGATCTGGGCATTTACGCCTGCGGCGACTGGTGCCTGTCTGGCCGTGTCGAAGGCGCCTGGCTCAGCGGCCAGGAAGCCGCGCGGCGACTGCTCGAGCACCTGCAATGACCCCTCAAGCACGCCATACGCCGGCCAAACACCGGCTTAACCCGCGCAAGCTGCTGCTGTCGAAATGGACCGCCACACAGCCGCAGAACCGCGAGAAGCATTTCCTCGTCACCGAACTGTTCTGTGACGAGGAAGGCACGGTG
>Ga0180008_1000133_pt1 | contig 75700 bp, 64 predicted proteins | sample MM_PW_MetaG_FD_121121 | JGI IMG/M metagenome (GOLD analysis project Ga0180008, IMG submission 121121) | Groundwater microbial communities from the Aspo Hard Rock Laboratory (HRL) deep subsurface site, Sweden - MM_PW_MetaG | ecosystem: Environmental > Aquatic > Deep subsurface > Groundwater... | reverse complement strand
GCATCTGTTGGAGTTCGTGGTCTCCAAATGATCGTCGGTTGTCTGATGATGTAATCGCCAAGCCTCGCTCTACCCAGGTGAGTGCATCTTCAGGTCGTCTCCGACTTTGGTATATTTTGGCGATAGCCAGGCAATCCTGGGCTTCCAGCTCAGTCTGCTCGCAAACTGCTATATAGGCTTCGACTTCACGCTGACCGGCAAGCAGGGTCTTCAGCACACCGCCCCATCTGCGGCGTGCGTATTCTGGAAAGCGTTTTTCGTCCCGGCTCGGAACCGATTCGAATTTGGCACGAATTTGACCAACCAGAGCTTCCAAGCCCTTTTTGTCGAGCACTTTGACAACCTGGCGATCAAGGTTATGACAAAACCCAAAGGGATCGTCCTCCATCCAGGAAAGCAGAAGCTTTGCGGTCTCATCCGGATCATGGGTTGCAGCCTGACGGGATTTGATCCAACCAAGGAACAAGTTTTCGACCAGCATGCCGAAAGTGCCGCTGGAGTCGTCGATCTCATCGGCTTTTTCGTGGCACGCGGCAATGAAGGTCTCAAACAGAAGGGCTGCTCGTTCGGGCTCTCTTTTAATGACCTTTTCAATGTCACTGGCAACATCCTGAACAGCGTCAACGAACGACGAGGCCGCTACGTAGGAGATGAAGTTTCCGGGAGACAAGACCGCTTCGATGGCCTGCTCCAACGGGTCGATCTGCTTTCGCTTTCTAGGTGTCACTGCACTGCCCTCAAAATCGATCCGCCGCGCTCATGGTCACCGTAGGCGTCGACAATGATCTCCTCGATCATCTCGTCCAAAGGTTTGAGATCATTCTTCTCCTTGTTACTGCGTGAGCTCATGAAATGTCCTCATCTTTCAACTTTATCCGTTCAACTCCCGCCAGCCCGGTACTACCTTGGCAAACTCCTGCTGAAATGCCGGTCGCCGGAGATTATCTTTCTTGATCTTGCTTGCAAACTTTTCCCAGCGGGCTCCATCGCCGAGCACCTCGACCAGCATATGCCGCACTTTAACCATTATTTTGGCATTACGAGCGTACTCTTTACGCTCTGCATTCCGGTCCAAATTACCCAAGCCGGATAGATAGTATTTGAGAATCTTTTCGGGGTAGCGTTTTTCAAGCTTCTGTGCCACCTGGATTTCGTATTCGCCGCCCCAGGACGAGATGGGATATCGTCCTTTGGACAAGATAGCCAATGCCTCATCATACTCCTTGCGATGCATGCGAATTTTCAGCCGATTACCTGCCCCGGCATTTTTCAACTGCAAGAGAATTTGTGGCTCGTAAAGACACCATTCTTCGGCACTGCACAGCTTCTTGAAAGCCACATATTTTTCGAAGGTCAGGCCGTCAGTGGCCTGGTCGAATTGAAGCGCCATATACTTTTCTCGATCACCCGTTTCTTCAGCTCTGGCAGTGACAAAAGCGCGCAGCTCATCCATGCGGCCCTTTGCCTTATGTAAGCCTTTTTCAGCCACCCGCAAGGCTTTTTCTTGCTCGCCGGAGTCCCAATAAAAGGTGGCCATGTCATGGTAGTCGGCGCCTAATTCCATCTGCTGGGCACGCAACTGAAGATATTTATCCCGGTCTCCGAGACGACGGTAGATTCTGCGGGCATGAACCGTTTTCCATTCACCCTTCATTGCCTCAAAATTCTGCGCCAGTGAACGTAGGTCGTCATCATCATAACAGGTCGCATAGGCGATATCGTAGAGCATGTCGTCCAAGCCGGCATTGCCGCTCTCGATAAACGGCAGGGTTACGTCCAGAATCTCTTGCCGGGAATCAGCATCCACCTTTTGGGAATCCAGCCGCTCTCGAACCTGGTCCAACAGATCTGCGACATGATCCGTGGTGGCATAGTCGCCACCACCATAATCATCCAGTTCTTCCAGATCTGGCGCCAGTTCGGACCAGAGAGCCAGAACAGCTTCACCTTCTGAGCGTTGAATCAGAGCTTCGGAAACCGAAACCTGGGATTTCAGAAAATCAAAACATCCCCGTCGGACATCGGGAAACTCCGTTGCCAGCTCGACAATCAATTGTGATAGGACTTTGTGTGATGCCGCCGACAGCAACTCGGATAGGGCATCGCCTTTTTTAGGTTTCCTTGCCATTTTCACCTACCTTAAATAACAAACACGCCGAGAATCCACCTCTCGATCAAATAGACGGTTCTGGACAATGCAGTATTTTTAAATCTACGATGCCAAGCCGGTGTAGTAAGGTGACGGCACAGTCGGGTAGGCACTAAAAACATGGACGAAAACCGACTCCGTCTTATCACGCACATCCACTTCCGTATAGCGGCGCGGCTGATGAGGGCGGCGCGCTTTTCATCCAGCAGGGCCAGCATCTTTTCCTTTTCCGCCACCAGCGCATCGATGCGCGCGGTTTCCATGTCGAGGTAGTCGGCGATCAGGCGTTGGGTTTCCGGCGATGGAATATGAATGCGTAGTTCCCGAAACTTCTCAACCGTAAAGTGGGCAATGGTTGCGCGATTGCATAAAACATCGAACCAACCTGCTTCAGAAGCCTGCTTTAAGCAGTATTTTAAATAGCGAACATCGTTGTTTAGTGAACGTACCCTGTGAAGTGCGTTTTGATAGATGCAGTTCTCAGGTGGCTCATTTTTCAAAATGGACGCCCGTCCGACCTCGCCACCCTCGCAAACCAACAAATCGCCTACCCTGAGATTGAGTGCCTTTATCTCACCCTGGCTCGCCCACATAGTTGGTAGATCTTCGATGTTTAAATCATCCCACTGAACATTGACCGCCTTGATATAAGGTGTTTCGACGTCATCCGGGTTATTTGAGGTTGGCTGAAGCATTTTTCCAAGAGAAATGTCAAACATATGTGGACTGAGTTGCTGGCCAATCTAATTTGGCACATCGCTGCCAAGGAACTTGGCTATAGTTCTTGGTTGTGCCAAGATCTTCGATCCTTCGTGTCTTCGTGCCTTCCTGTGAGGCCATCATCCCTCCCGGATTCATCGCTTTTCCTTCTTATTTTCAAGCTGCTTTTCAATCCGCGTAAGCTCGGCGATTTCTTCGGCATCGGCCTGCCTGGCCTCGGCTATGCGGCGGTTTTCGTCGAAGGCGTCGAAGCGCTCGCGGGCGATGCGTTCCATGGCCTCGCGCGAGACGCTGCCGGCATGGGTAAGCACAGCCTTTTCATTGAAGTCCAGCAGGCGGTCGACATTCTGCCGCCAGTAGTCAAGGGTGAGCTGCTTGCGCTCTTTCACCCGCAACTCTGCCTGTTCCAGGAAGATGACCACCAGCCGGTTGAGGGTGTCCACTTCATCGGCGGAAAGATAGTTCTTGGCCACGATCACATCATGCTTGCGTACCCGCGAGCCGCTCCAGTTGGTGAGCGCCATGTTGGGGGCGCCCGGGTCGGCGCGGGAGACGACGATCTCGGCGGCGGTCTGGTGAGTAACAGCAAAGAGCAGCTTGTTCTGGGTTTCGGCGAAGAAGAGCTGGGCGGCGCGGTCGTCGGAACGGTAATCAGAACTGAGCGCGAAGAGGTCACGCACCTTCTGGTAGAAGCGCTTCTCCGAGGCGCGGATTTCGCGGATGCGGGCCAGCAGCTCGTCGAAGTAGTCCCAGCCGCCGGGGTTCTTGAGCCGTTCGTCGTCCATGACGAAGCCCTTGACCAGATACTCGGCCAGGTGGGCGGTGGCCCACTGGCGGAACTGGGTGCCGCGCGGCGAACGCACCCGGTAGCCCACCGCCAGGATCATGTGCAGATTGTACAGGTAGGTATTGCGCTGGACCCTGCGGTTGCCCTCGTTTTGAACTGTCAAGGATTCCTTGACAGTTGCCGCCTCCGGCAGCTCCCCATCTTTCAGGATGTTCTTGATGTGCAGACTGACGTTCTGCTTGGTGGTATCGAACAGCTCGGCCATCTCGCCCTGATTGAGCCAGACGGAGCCATCCAGGGTTTGCAGCTGGACTTCCGCCTGTCCATCCTCGGTGCGGTAAACGATCAGTTCTCCCCTGTCCGGTGTACTCACGCCGTCACCTCCCGCAAGAGCTCCATAATCCGTTTCTCCACCGCAGCAAGCTCCGCATCGATTTCGGCCAGTGGCCTCGGAGGCTGGTACTGGAAGAACTCACGGTTGAAGTTGATCTCGTATCCCACCTTGCCGATGCCGCCATCCTGCTCGTCAAGGCTGGTCCGGTCGATCCAGGCGTCATCCACATAGGGGCGCACCTCGCGCAGGACATAGCTTATGATGTCTTCCTTAAGAGGGATATTTTCAAAATCCTTGAGTGAGGGATCGGGCTCATACTCGACATGCTTGCCTTTACCGGCGATGTACAAACCCAGCAGGGCGTATATTTCATCTGATTTCAGCTCGGGGAGAGATTGACCGGGAAACAGTGCTTCGGTATCGAGCTTCTGGGTCTTATGGAGTTTCGCGATAACCGGTTCGGCATCTGGATCAGGTTCGGTGAACACCTGACGAAACAGCTTTTTCTGGGCTGTGCCTTTTGCCCCCTTGGTCCAGCCGTCGATATCGTCCGGCAGCACCTTGATTATCTTCTCGACCTTGCCCCAGACTTCATTCCAATCATAATATGGTTCGCCCCCCAAGGTTTCTTCCACCGCAAGTATTGCATCAAGCAGTTCAGGACAGGTGTCGAGGTAGCGTTCCTTGGCCTCCTGAGTGATCTGGAAACGCAGACGTAGTGGACGCAGGATGGTTACGCGCCGATAGCCAAAAGCGATGTTGTCAAAAACCTTGCTGGTCTTGGACTCGGTCAGCGTACCATGTTCCCGGGTAAGATCGTCAATGACGGTTTCATCCAGATAACGGCGTTTGTTGCCCAGGCTTCGTTTCATCTGCGTGAAACGCTCGCGGGCATCGATCAGTTGAATTTTCTTCTTACGGTGTTTTTCTTTGCGATTACTCAGAACCCAGACAAAGGTACCGATACCGGTATTGTAAAACATCTGTTCGGGCAGGGCGACGATGGCCTCTAACCAGTCATGTTCAATAATCCATCGGCGTATCTCACTCTCACCACTGCCCGCACCGCCTGTAAAGAGTGGCGAGCCGTTGAAGACGATGGCAATGCGCGTTCCGGGTTTATTGCGATCATCTTCTTTCCATGACTGATTTTTGGAAATCATGTGCAGCAGAAAGAGCAGTGCGCCATCGTTAATACGCGGCAGTTTACCGTTGTAGCCGCGAAAATTAGGCCAGCGATCAATCTCTTTTTTTTCCCCCTTCCAATCAACACCAAAAGGCGGATTAGCCAGCAGATAGTCAAAATGCATGTCTGGGAACTGATCATTGGGCAGGGTGTTGCCGTATTCGATGCGGCTGTCCTTGTGCCCTTTGATGAGCAGATCCGAGGCTGCCACGGCATAGGAGCGCGGGTTGTAGTCCTGGCCGAAAACCTTGACGGTCGCTTCTTCATTGTGAGCGCGTATCCAGTTCTGACTTTCCGCCAGCATGCCGCCGGTACCGCAGGCGGGATCATAGATAGTGACGATGATGCCCCCCTGTGTAAGCACTTTGGTGTCGGGCTCGAGCAGCAGGTTAACCATGAGGCGGATGACCTCACGCGGGGTGAAGTGGTCTCCAGCCGTCTCGTTGGCAGCCTCATTGAAACGGCGGATAAGATCTTCGAAAACCAGCCCCATGGTAATGTTATCCACACGGTTGGGGTGCAGGTCCATGCTTGCGAACTGGGCAACTACCTGATAGAGGCGGTTGGCCTCGGCCAGCTTTTCAATTTCTGCATGGAACTCAAAGCGGTCGAATATTTTACGAATATTCTCAGAGAAGCCATCGATATATTGCTCGAGATGCTGAACGATATTGTCCGGATCGCCTTTGAGTTTAAGGAAGTCAAGCTGACTATGATTATGAAATCCAAGCGGTTTGCCGTCTTCGTCCTTGGCCAGTTCGTTCAACACCCGGTCAATCAGTTGCGGATCTTTCCCTTCCAGCGAAGCAAATCTTTGCAGGACTTTTTCTTTTGTTGGTGCAAGGACGGCATCAAAACGACGTAATACTGTCAGTGGCAGCATCACCCGTTCATACTGAGGTGGGCGGTATGGCCCGCGCAACAAATCGGCAACGGACCAGATGAAGTTCGCGAGTTGCTGAAAGTTGCCAGGTGTCATGGGGTTACATCCTTATTATCGAGTTTCAGCTTGCCGCTGCGGCTGTTCGTCGTGCAAAACGCTGCAAATTGTTTCAAGGCCAGCTTCGACGGCTTCGTCCTGCCATTCTCCCAGCGATTGACTGTGGCAAAGCTTACCCCCAGGCACTGGGCCAACTCTTCCTGGGAAAGCTTCAGTTGCAGCCGAATTTTTTTGACTTGCTGCGGAAAATTTTCGGGTTTTCTGATCATCAATTCATCTCCTGCGAATATAGCCATATTACGCAGTAATTTAAGCTAATTAATTTTCGAGAAGTATAACATCTGCTATAAATAGGGCAAGTTTAAAAGGCACATGCCACAACGACAAGTTGATGGCATACCAGGATCATAATCAATTTAACAATCGGGATTAGAATAGAAGCTACTCCCCCATGAGAAGTGCTAAAAGACAGAGAAATCCTAAGTTATATTTATGTATGTGCCTTCTTCGAGTACCGACCACAATTCCCCTTTCTCCACAAGCTCTATGAAACGCCGGACTGAGAATCCGCCAGAAAACATATCGTCCTTTGGTAACTCTTCTTCCGTCAACAGATTCCCTGTGAGTAATTCCCGTTCATTGTTCAGAATGACAATCAAACCCTCCAAAGAAACCTTGAGATAGCCATCGATGAGTTCCTGGTCATATTCTATCGAACTATCAACAATCCATGGATAAATTTTGATAGCATCTTTCTGATCCGGAATTTTGAGTTTTGATTGTAGGTTAGCGTCATCTACGATGGCTTGAGCTATTGCATTTTCTTTTTGTCTGAGCTGCTGTGAAGCCTTTCTCAACGTATTGGTTAGATGGATCCAGGCATCCTGTTTAGTCTTTCTGATGTAAGTCGATTTTACCTCTAAGACGAGAAGATGCTTATCCAGATAGCAGAGGAGATCTACTTCACCTGGATCTTTACCGTTTATCTCATCCAATTGAAGATACACCTGAGTGGCCTTGATATATGCCATGCGGTTAGACACGTCATTTTCAGGCAACCCAAATTTTTCATTCGGTAAATCAGAATTGAAATATTCGATTACTGCCCTATTGAACCAATAATTATGTAGTGCTGATAATTTTCTGCCATTGAAATCCCATTCCGACTCCTCAGGTATTTCAATTGGGTATAGGGTTAAATGCTCGCCATCAAATTTATAGCGGTAATCGTCGTCCAAACAGAACTCAAAAATTGTCCTGTGCAAAAAATTATTACGTTTTACTACAGCAGCGACTAGCTGGCTGAACACCTCAAGATTCTTAAGGCTTAATGAGGGAGATCTTTCTCCAGGCAACAACAGTGGTATCAAATGACGCTTGAGAGATTTTGCCAAAAATCTCTCATTAAGCTTTAGATCCTTCTCGTCTCTTGTTTTCAACTTCCACATCAGGAGCTCACTCAAAGCATCCCAAGCACTTTGATGAATTTCATCCCATTCGTCGTCTATCATCGATAACTCGAATCGTTCAGGTACAAGATTCTGGAAAGTGAATAGACTTGCGTACAGAAGGTATTCGAATATGGTCAAATCATCCAGTTGCCATTGAAGACCAATTGCCAGAGTGCAGATGATCAAACTTGAGTGGTGTATCCCTTTTTTACCGGTTTTCCGTCGAGGAAAAGGTGGGCACATGAATCTACAGCCTGTTCCAGAGAATTGCTGGATTTTAGAGTCTCTTCAAAATGCTTCTGATAGGCCTGCCTGCAACGCTCAGCCTCATTATTTAAAATCATTAAAATGTGGTCGCTCCAGGCTTACTCAGCATGAACTCGGTGAATACGGCTTTTACCAATAAATGACTGATATTAGCTGCAACGGTGTTGAAATAAAAGCTTCTACTTTTCCAAACTGTCGAAAAAGCATTGTAATGTCCTTGCTAGTCTCGTTTCACTTCTTACTTCAAGTTGGGGCGTAATCTAAAATAGACAAACAGGTGTTGAGCTTTTTGGAGATAGCCTCCACAGAGAAGCGAAAACACTTAGCTGGTCTTGCACCCATCACACATCTCAATTATCATTACACCATCATAAATATTGTCTTTACAGTAATCTATCGCACCATCACTCGTCACAAGGCAATTACGTAAATAGAATTTTACTTCTTCATAAGAGTGCAATTAAGAACAATGAGCCCTTCCTGGACAACTCTATTTTGTACTCTGTGTTGATCTTTTCATGATCATCCGTTTCATACTTAGAACCTCACGCCTCTTATCGTACCAAACTATCTCGTGATGAACGTAAACCGGCAAAAATAGCTTTAGCTATCACTTCCGGAAATCCACCTGGAGTTCGAGCGGCAACACGCTCTATTGCACCATCAACTGAGTCACAGCATTCCTCAATAATTTTATCCATCTCGCCATCGGAAAAGCGGCATTTCCTTGCAGCTTCTAGCCAATGCCTTCGAACAATCCTATCTCTACGGTAATGTCGATTTTTAGATTGAACCGCCATCGCCATATTTACACGTTGACTTGCCAACTGTCCGTTTGCAACCAGTGGATGAACCGAAATAACATCGTAAAGAGGAGTCATACGGAACAAACCTCCTCGCATGTGGAAAATACTGAAATTTTTAGCATGACCGTCAATAGCAGCCAACATCCAAAAAAGCAGTTGGGTCATCATGAATACCCGACGATCATCATAACTACGCTCAGACCCCAGCAAGATATCCATAATCGTGCGCATGCCTGGGCCACCATCATTTTCATATTTCAAGTTTCCGGATACACCTGTAACCTGACACATATCTTCCTGAGGTAATCTCATGAGCCACGATCCATCTTTTGCCCAACGACGATCAAAACGCTCAACAACGAGGACCCTTTGCTCACCAAACTGCATTATTTCGCTACTTGCTACCGGTACTCCAAATTCAGCAAGTAACTGCAGGCAGAGCCATTCATTCTCTACACTATCCGCAAGATCAATACCGGTGTTTCCCATTTCTCCTATGGGTAATTTAAAGATATGGCTGGTTGGCGTCGCACCACTTGGTCTACACCAACGATTATCCTGTTTTAGGAATGCTGTCTTTTCCTGGGCTCCTGCTACTGATATACGAAAATCTTCTTCAATATTCACACCTAAAGGCATGGTTCGATAACTCTGAAGTATTGCTGAAATCTCAACATCGGATAAAGGCGTCGCTGTTATTTTTCGAATATCAACAGGGGCTCCTTCTGCCACCAGCTGCAATGCCCCTACACAATCTCTACCAATGTAAGAAAGTAAATCAAAACACCGGGTCGTCTCAGCTCCCACACGTGCCTGCAACCTGCTACGAATTGCTAGGCTATCTGGAAGGAGATTATCAAAGTAATTTTCGACAATAACGCCACTGTAGCTTTGACTGCTTATAGGCAATGAAAGAGATAAAGGTCTTCGATTGTCAAAATCAAGCCATGATTTTTCATAATTAAAACTCAAAACTCCTTGAGCTGAAGAATGCAAGCGACCAACCAAATACCCATTCATCAATATTTGCAGTGAAACATTCCTTTTCGAGGACATTACCAGTCATCCTGATTTGAAGTAGAAGAGTTAGATTTAGATTGCAAAACAACGCCCTGCTCCAGGGCAGAGAGTAAACGAAACAGGCTGTCAACTCTGCAGTTTGCGTTACCGTTTTCAAGCAACGATATCTTTTTTTGATCAAGCCCAACTCTTTGGCCCAACTCTTTCTGGCTCAACCCCTTCTCCTTACGAAGAGTCCGCAGTGCAACACCTATATCCTTAGGTGAAACGAGTAACATTTGCATATCAGCTCCTTGTCTTTTTCGACATAATAACATTTCATGTCGAAAAAGCAATAAACATAAAATATGTCGTTAAAGACGTAGGTTTTCGAAAATCTATTCACCTTAGACCTCATGATATCAGCTATATTCATACTCAACAGAGCAACACCACAAACTTCAATTGTCCAGTTTTTCACACTAAAAACTGGACAGTCGCTTATGTCGAAAAAGTATAAACAGATAACTACCTGACTTTTTCAGATGGGCTATTTGGAAATCACCAGATTGAGAACTACTTTAATTCTTTAACAAATTCAAAATCAAACGAATCATAAGGTCTTTCTGCCTCGGATCACTTTCTGCAATCAGCAAAGCCAAGGCAACAAGTCCGTTCTCATTAATACCAGATTGTTCAAGCAAATCATTTTCCTGCAGGAAAAGGAGAAATAGAAAAGCCCCAATCCTTTTATTTCCATCAGAAAAAGGATGATCCTTAATCACAAAATAGAGCAAATGGGCAGCCTTTTCCTCCACACTCGGATAAAGATCGTCACCATCAAAGGTCTGATTGATACTTCCCCAAATACCTTGCAAGTGTCCCTCTCGCTCCTGGCCCAAAAGATCGCTTGCTTCACCACGTTTAACGAGTTCAACCTTCAACTTTGCAATGGCCCCTTTAGCCTGCTGATAGTCAAAGGCTTGTTTGGCCGGATTGCTCTTTTGGGGCAGTTTAAGTTGGTCCTCATCATATTGAAGAAGAAGCGTCCAGGACTTGGCATAACGGGTAACAACATCCAGGACAGCCTTACCTTCATCAGTGACGAGTTCATGGGTTTGCAGGGTACGGGACAGAAGAGTCACCGCCTGTTCCATCTCCACAAGGCCCTTTTCGGCCAAGCGTCTTTCGTTGACGGTATACCCTTTTATCAGATGATCTTTAAGAATTGAAGTTGCCCAAATACGAAACTGGGTACCACGGATGGAGTTGACCCTATAGCCAACAGAAATAATAGCATCCAGATTATAGTAGTCCACCTGGTACGTCTTTCCATCTGCGGCAGTTGTTGCATTTTTTGCAACAACTGCATCACGCTTCAGCTCACCAGATTTAAAAATATTATTCAAATGTCTGGAAACAACTGACTTATCGCGACCAAACAGCTCCACCATCTGGTTCAGAGAAAGCCAGACAGATTCTTTATAAAGGCTTACCTCGAAAGAACTTCCACCATCGTCGGCCTGATAAAATACTATTTCACCGTGTTTATATTGCATATTAGTGCCTTACTCTTGAATGTCTTTCATAAGAAACAAGATAAGGGAGTGTACCTTTAACATTATTAACGTCAATATACTACCAAGGCACTTATCCCGGCTTGTTGTCCGTTTACCGGGGTTAAGCAGCCAATCCCTTGTTAATGGCAATGTAAAAGTGTACCAGTTTCGGCAATTGAAAAGTGTACCACCTGATTGCCTATTGGCTCTGTAATATAGTTTGATCTGCCTGTTGTTTTTGTTCCTGTTCTTTGAAAATCTGTTTTGAGATCGAATGTTCTCTGAGTCGGTAGCTATGACCCTTGATGTTGACCACTTTACAGTGATGAAGCAGCCGGTCTAGTATGGCGGTGGCAATGACTGGATCGCCAAACAATTCCTGCCAGTCACCGAAGCTCTTGTTGGATGTAATAATAGTGGAGCTCCGTTCATAGCGGTAGGAGATAAACTGGAAAAAGAGATGCGCCTCCTGGGGAGTTACCGGCAGGTATCCGACCTCATCAACTACCACCAGACTTGAATTGAGATAAGCCTTTTGCCTGCTCGAGCCTTCTTTGAGTTTTTTAATCAAGGTATCCATTGTGGTGAAATAAACCCTGAGGCCATGATCACCAATTTTCTTTGGATCAGTGATCGTCGCCATACTTTTTGCCCGAGTCGGGGGCAGAGCACCCTTAAGATCAGCAGTAGGATCACGCTCAGCCTTTCCGGTTGCTATTGCATACCTAAAGATTTGGCCACAAATCTGTTTAACACGATGGGCCGTTTCTATAGCGCCCCTGTCTTCTATTCTCCTCAATGTTTCAAGCAGCATTGGTGCAGAAATATCAAAAACTTCAGTTTTCCCCAGCCAAGGAAAAATATTATTCTCAAGACGACTGATTATGGTTTGTGCATGCTTTTTCGTCCACACCGGTTTATTTTTGACAAACCATTCGCGTGCTACAACTTCAAAAGAATGCAAAGCCTCATTCTGGATTTTGACTTTAATTGTTTCTGCTTAAGGTTTAAACCCCCGCCTTTGAGGCGGGTAGCATTTTGCTAGCAGTTGTTTTTGAACGATTTTTCGAAAAGTGGTGAAAATAGCTCCTCTTCTGTGGAGGAGGCTTGCTACGATAAAAAGTTGGTATCTTATAAGGTCACAATTGATCGTAAGGATGGTTCATATAAAATCGTAAATATCAATTGCCAAGAAGATTAACATTGAAATTCGGTGGTTCAGAAACCGGCTAATGACGGTATTGCGTGACTTTCAGTCCGCGCTTTTAAACCCACCTGCCTTCAAGCAGGTGTGTTGTTTAGTTCTTTTTTATACTCCATAGGGTCTATATCCTGAGCCAAAAGTCGCCTTAGGTCTTCATGTCTTTCCCGAACCTCTTTGAGTTTGACATCAGGATAAATCCCAAAAGAGAAAGTTTTTCTTTTTCCACCAAATCGATAATCCCATCGAAAATATTTTCCTTGTTTATTTATCAACAGGTACAAACCTCTCCCATCTGATAATTTATAGGGCTTATCTTTGGCTTTTGCATTTCGGATGGCGGTATCAGTGAGTGACATGACGGTATCCCCCTTTGACGGTAGATGTCAATGGATTTTACTATACACTATAAAACAGAAAAACCCCGAAAGCCTTGATGGCTCTCGGGGTTTTGGTCTTTACTGGACTTCTTTGAACTGCTAATTGGTGGAGGCGGCGGGAGTCGAACCCGCGTCCAAAAATGCTCCCCTCCCGTATCTACATGCTTAGTCCCGGGCTTTAGTCTTCGCGCCAAGGGCCCCGCCGGAACAAGGGTCTCTTGACGCTAGCCTGTAGTTCTCGTCCTCCGGCTACAGGCATTGCCGGAGGACCAGCCCATTGAGTCGGCGCTCCGGTCCGGTCTTATGGGCAAAGACCGGGGGAACGGCACAGCAGACTAAGCTGCCAGTGCGTAGTTATAATCGTCGGCGATTATAATTAAAGTTCCATCAGTTTAACGAGCAGACAGAAGCTCGGCATGCAACGTAAAGCTTACACATCCCTGTCGAAGCCGTTTCGCCCCCATATTTTTGAGTTTAATAAATAAAATGTTATGTTGTCAGGTCTAGCCAACCTGGTTATGACGCATTACCCGCTGCAGTTCACGGTCGCTCTGTTTTTCTTTCAGGCTGGCCCGTTTATCGTACATTTTTTTACCGCGGGCAAGACCTAATTCGACTTTGGCCTTCCCATTTGCAACAAAGTATATCTTTAGTGGGATCAGCGCAAGGCCCTTTTCTTTTAATTTTCCAATCAGTTTTTGCAGTTCTCGTTTGTGGAGCAGGAGTTTGCGTACCCGCAAAGGTTCATTCGGGTTATGGGTGGCAAAGGTGTAAAAGGAAATATGGACGTTATGGAGATAAAGTTCTCCTCGGCCATCAATCTGGGCATAGCCGTCACGGAGGTTGGCTTTACCGGCCCGTAACGATTTGACCTCCGGCCCGCTCAACATGATTCCGGCCTCGTAGGTGGTATCGATATGGTAGTCGTGGAAGGCCTTTTTGTTTTTGCAGACGATCTTGACCGCCTTGCTTGTGTCTTTTGTTGCCATTACTTATAGTATTAAGGTGATTGTATTCTTTGCCTTCTTATTCAGCGGTTACCCGCATGGCTTCTTCATAGGTGGTGATTCCTGCCTTGACCTTTTCCCAGGCGTCTTCACGTAAGGTAGTCATTCCTTCGCGGATGGCAAGCTGCCTTATTTCGTTGCTGCTCTGTCGGTCACTGATCATCTTTTTCATCTGTTCGGAGAGCGGGAAGAGCTCGAAGATTCCGCATCGTCCCTTATATCCTGTTCCCCGGCAATGCCTGCAGCCCTTTCCCCGTTTCAGGGTATAGACATCGTTTTCTGCCACCGGGAAACCGAGTTTCAGCAGTTCTGTTCCCTTCATGCTGAAAGATTCTGCGCATTGAGAACAGATGGTACGCACCAGGCGCTGGGCCAAGGCTCCGAGGAGGGTGGAAGAGATGAGGAAAGGTTCAAGACCCAGGTCCAGGAGGCGGACAATGGAGGAGACCGCATCGTTGGTGTGCAGGGTGGAGAAGACCAGGTGGCCGGTCATGGCCGCCTGGACGGCATGGGAGGCGGTGTCGAGATCGCGGATTTCACCGATCATGATGATGTCCGGGTCCTGGCGCAGGATATTGCGGAGGATGGTGGAAAAGGTGACATCGATGAGGGGCTGGATGGAAATCTGGTTGAATGCCTCATGGATCATCTCCACCGGGTCTTCGACGGTAACGATATTTATTTCCGGAGTAGCGATCTTTTCCAGGGTGGAGTAGAGGGTGGTGGATTTACCCGAGCCGGTGGGGCCGGTGACCAGGACAATGCCGTGCGGTGACGTGATAAATGAATTGTAAACGGTTCGATCCCTTTGCGAAAATCCCAGATTGTCCAGATCCTGAAAGATTACATTCGGATCCAGGATACGCATGACCACCTTTTCTCCAAAGGCTACCGGTACTGTGGACACGCGGACCTCGGCCTCCTTGTCCCCACCCATGGCAAGCTTGATACGGCCATCCTGAGGTCTTCGTTTTTCGGCAATGTCCAGGCGGGCCAGAAACTTGATACGAGCCGTAATGGCCGAATGGACCGCCTTCGGCAGGTTGTAGATGGTATGCAGGGCACCGTCTATACGGAAACGGACCATGCAGCTGTTACGCTTGGGTTCCACGTGAATATCGCTGGCAGTCTGGTCCAGGGCATAGTTGAAGAGATGGTTGACTGCCGATTTGATGTGCTGATCTGAGGAAGATATCTCTTTGGAAGAGGAAATTTTGACAAACTGCTCCAGGTTGCCGATATCCACCGAACCACCAAGGGCAGGGCCACCGAATTGGCTTTCTGCGGCACTGATGGAACGTTGAAAGCCGAAAAATTCGGACAAGATCTTTTTGATGTCTGATTTTGGAGAGAGATAGCGTTTGATCTTGACCTGGTTGGCCTGTTCAATGTCTTTCAGGGCTGTCGTATTGTCTGGGTTGTAGACTGCAACTTCCAGGATACCATTCTGGAAGTTGAAAGGAAGGAGCATATGGTTGAGGGCAAAGTTTTTGGATATGGTCTTGGTTACCGTATCCATGTCGAGATTGAGGGGGTCCAGCTTTTTAAAAGGGATGTTAAAGGCCTGGCTTACTGCCAGCATAATGGTATCTTCATCCAGCGATTTTCCTTTTTTGTCACCCAGATCTAAATTGAAAGAGACAATGACATCCACTAAATCCGGAAAGTTTTTGTCCAGCTTTCTGGCGTCCCCGAATTGTTTGAGGAGTTTTTGCCGCTGTTTGCCTTTTTCAAGGGTGATAAATTGCCGTTGCTTTGGGGTGATGAGGCCCTTTTTGCTCAGGAGATCAAGGAGGGCGTCGCTGTTGAGAAAATTCATTAAAATACCTTTTGCCGGTTTGAAACCGGAAACTTCTAACAATATTGCATGACTGTACTCCAACTATTCTGCTCTTTTCCTGCCACTTTATCAAGGAACTTTCTCTCCTGATTGCTGTTTTAAGGCTGGAGCGGACGAAGAAGAAACGTCACTATTCGGTAGCACTCCATCTCCGTTCATCGAGGTCGTCTCACAGAGCACGAGTATGTTTCCAAGTCCTGACTGAACGAATATAAAGTACTGCTGAACAGTTACAAAGCCGTTGTTTGCCAGTTGCGAGGCCTTACCTGAATAATGACGAAAAAACTTTCGTTTTCAACTGGGGCGGCTATCTGTTATAAACAAGGGAACGTCTAACTCTGAGGATATTCCTCGTTACGAGTCTCTCAAAAACACATCTGAACTATTCATTACATATAGGGAATGCTCATGTCAGCTACTGTCAGTCAGTTATACCGAAAAACCGGTGAGGACCGAGAATACTGTTTTAATATCGAATCAAATCGTCCCCTGACGGACGAGGAAAGGAAGCGGCTGCAGCTGATCCTGGCCGACGGTTTTCTGGCCGGTTCCGTGTCGACGGTAACGGGATTGACAGGGACGCGGGTGGTGGAACTCGGACCCCGGCTCAACTTTGCCACGGCCTGGTCTTCCAATATGGTCTCCATCTGTCGGGCCACCGGGCTCGATTGCGTCAGCCGGGTGGAACGTTCCCGCAGGTATACGGTAGGCGAGGGCGAGAATCTGGAGGATTTTGTTCGCAACAACCATGACCGGATGACAGAATGCCCTTATCCGGAGCCGCTGACCACCTTTGAGACCGGGATTCAGCCTGAAGCGGTCTATGATGTGGATATGAAGGGCAAGGGCCCGGATGCACTGCTGGAGATCCCCGGGATTTCCATGGATGAGCGTGATCGGAATTTTTATTACGACTATTTTGTCAAAAAAAATGACCGGAATCCCACCATTGTCGAGATCATGGATCTCAACAATGCCAATTCCGAACATTCGCGGCACGGTTTTTTCCGGGGACAGCAGATCATTGATGGAGAGGTCCAGGAAGAGACCCTTTTTGATCTGGTGATTGCCACCTTGCATGAAAATCCCAAAGGCAGCTTGGTGGCCTTTAAAGATAATTCCAGCGTCATCCGGGGCCATGATATCAAAACCCTTGTTCCTGGCCTACCCGGTCTGCCCAGTGCCCTTGATACCGTTGACGTCCGCTATCACGTCCTGCTCACGGCAGAGACCCACAACTTTCCCACCGGTGTTGCCCCCTTCCCTGGGGCCGAGACCGGTACCGGCGGCCGCATCCGTGACGTCCAGGGGACGGGCAAGGGTGGTTTTGTGGTGGCTGGAACCAGTGGGTATTGCGTAGCAAATCTTCATATTCCGGGGTACACCCTGCCCTGGGAAAATTCGTATCAGTGTCCTGATAACCTGGCCTCTGCCCTGGAGATAGAGATTGAGGCCAGTAACGGAGCCTCTGATTACGGGAATAAATTTGGTGAACCACTGATCCAGGGGTTTACCCGCTCTTTTGATCTCCGCCTGGAAAACGGCGATCGCTGGGGATTTCTCAAGCCCATCATGTTTACCGGCGGCATAGGTCAGATAGATGATCGGCATACGGACAAAGATACAGAACAGAAAGGTATGAAGATCGTCCAGGTGGGTGGGCCAGCCTATCGGGTCGGGTTCGGCGGTGGGGCCGCGTCTTCCATGCTCCAGGGAGAAAATGTCTCCGAGCTGGACTTTAATGCCGTGCAGCGTGGTGATGCAGAGATGGAGCAGAAGATGAACCGTGTCATCCGGGCCTGCAATGAGATGGGAGATAAGACGCTCATCGATGTGATCCATGACCAGGGTGCAGGTGGCCCGGCCAATGTCTTAAAAGAGTTGGTTGAACATTCCGGCGGCTGTATCGAGATCCGTAATATCCGGGTGGGTGACCCTACCATGTCGGTGCTGGAAATCTATGTGGCCGAATATCAGGAGCGTACCGGATTTCTCATCAGTCCTGAAAATATTGAGCAGTTTCAGGCCATCTGTGAGCGTGAAAAGGTGGGCTGTGAGGTCCTGGGCGAGGTCACCGGCGACCTTCAATTTGTGGTCCATGACGAACAGGATGATTCTACGCCCGTGGATATAGACCTGGCAGAGCTTCTCGGTGATATTCCCCGGAAGACCTTTGAGGACAGTCGTATCGATCCACAGCTCCGACCCTTGACCCTGCCGGCTGACCTGACGGTGCGTGAGGCCCTGCATGATGTCCTGCGCCTGGTTTCCGTGGGTTCCAAGCGTTTTCTCGTCAACAAGGTGGATCGGGCCGTGACCGGACTCATTGCCCGTCAGCAGTGCTGTGGCCCCTTGCAACTGACGGTGAGTGATGTGGCCGTGGTGGCCCAGTCGCACTTCAGCCTGAGTGGTGGCGCCACTGCCATAGGTGAGCAGCCGATCAAGATGCTGGTCAATCCGGCCGCAGGTGCCAGGATGGCTGTGGGCGAATCCTTGACGAATCTGGTCTGGGCCGCCATTGACGATCTGGAAGAGGTCAAATGTTCTGCCAACTGGATGTGGGCGCCCAAGCTTCCCGGTGAGGGGGCGGCGCTCTTTGATGCGGCCAAAGGTATGTGTGAGGCCATGATCGCAGTGGGTATGGCCGTAGATGGGGGCAAGGACAGTCTTTCCATGGCCACCATGGTGGGTAAGGAGACCGTTAAGTCGCCTCGAACCCTGGTCATTTCCGCCTATGCGGCCATGAGTGATATTCGGAAGGTCATTACTCCGGATGTGAAACGGCCTGGTGCCTCCTCGCTTCTTTTGCTTGATCTTGGCCATGGTAAAAACAGGCTGGCTGGATCGGCCCTGGCCCAGACCCGGATCAGGCTCGGTAGTGATTGTCCGGATATGGATGATCCGAAACGCCTCAAACAGGCCTTTCTTGCGGTGCAGGAAGCGATAGGAGAGGGATTGATCCAGGCAGGACATGATCGGAGCGATGGTGGGCTTGTCACCACTGTTCTGGAAATGGCCTTTTCCGGTAACTGCGGCCTTGATCTCCAGCTGCAGACTTCTGATTCTCCTCTGGCCGCGCTCTTCTCCGAAGAGCTGGGGATGGTGCTGGAATGTGCTGATGAGGATCTTGCTGCCCTGGAGGGGCTTCTGCACAGGTATGAAATTCCTTCTCTCTCCCTTGGGCGGACTATGAAGGAGAAGAAGATACAGATTCAGATCAACGGAGAGTCGGTGCTGGATGAAGATATGCGCCTCCTCCGTGAGTGGTGGGAGGAGACCAGTTATCAGCTGGAACGGTTGCAGGTGAATGCCCAATGCGCCGATGAGGAAAAGAAAAATTGCTATGATCGCCAAGGACCGACGTATCACCTCAGTTTCACACCAGAACCTGCGCCTGCGGAGCTCCTGGCCAGAACGGACAAACCAAAGGTGGCCATCCTCCGTGACGAGGGTTCTAACTCTGACCGGGAGATGAGTTCTGCCTTTTACGCCGCAGGATTTGAGCCATGGGATATCACCATGAGTGATCTCCTGGCCGGTCGTATTACTCTGGACGGTTTTCGGGGGCTGGCTGCAGTGGGCGGTTTCTCCTATGCCGATGTCCCTGAATCAGCCAAGGGCTGGGCGGCCACCATCCGTTTCAACCCTACTCTGAAGGAGATGTTCCGTGCCTTTTATGACCGTCCCGATACCTTCAGCCTCGGTATCTGCAACGGTTGCCAGCTCTTTGGCCTTTTGGGCTGGGTGCCATGGCAGGGGCTGGCTGCAGAAGAACAGCCCCGATTTGTCCATAATCTCTCCGGCCGTTTTGAGTCGCGCTGGAGTACGGTGAAGATAGGCAAGAGTCCCTCTTTGATGCTTAAGGGGATGGAGGGGCTGGTCTTTGGTATCCACGTGGATCATGGTGAAGGCAGGCTTTCGTTTCCCGATGCAGGGATAAAAGAGCGGATTCTGGCCGAGAATCTGGCACCGGTCTGCTATGTGGATGACAGGGGAGAGGCCACCGAGTCCTATCCCTTTAATCCCAACGGCTCTCCCGGCGGTCTGGCCGGGCTCTGCTCTCCTGATGGACGCCATCTGGCCATGATGCCCCATCCGGAACGTGTCTTCCTGGCCTGGCAGGCCCACTATCTGCCGGAGGAGCTGAAGGGACTGACAGTGTCGCCCTGGATGCAGATGTTCCGAAATGCCTATGAGTGGTGCAAGAAATAGAGGATGGCGCATCAGAGTGATTCTTTAAAATCTATTTTTTATGCCCTGGGGGCCAACGGGGCAATTTTTTCGGCCAAGCTGGCAGCGGCCCTGATGACCGGATCCGGGGCCATGCTGGCCGAAGCCATCCATTCTCTGGCTGACACCGGCAATCAGGTTCTGCTGCTCGTTGGCTTGAAGCAGGCCAAGAGACCGCCAACCCCTGACTATCCCCTCGGCTTTGGTAAATCCATTTATTTTTGGTCCTTTATCGTTGCCCTCATCATGTTCAGTCTCGGCGGCATGTTTTCCATCTATGAGGGTATTCATAAGCTGCAGCATCCAGAAGCCCTGTCCAGGCCTTGGCTTGCTGTTGGCGTCCTTGTCTTTTCCATTGTGGCCGAGTCCCTTTCACTTTGGGGCTGTCTGCGGGAAGTGAACAAGGTGAGGGGGAATCGCAGTCTGGCGCGATGGTTTCGTGAAAGCCGCCAAAGTGAACTCCTGGTTGTTTTTGGTGAGGATCTGGCTGCCCTCCTGGGCCTTTCTTTTGCCCTTGTTGCCGTGGGGCTGACCATGGTCACCGGCAATCCTTTTTACGATGCTCTGGGCTCCATTGTCATCGGTGGCCTGCTTATCCTTATCGCCATCCTCATCGGCGTTGAGGTCAAGAGTCTGCTCATTGGTCAGGGGGTAGAGCCTGCTTTGAAAGAGGAAATGCTCGCCTCTCTGGAAGAGGAGGAGAAGATCGAGCAGGTCCTGAACCTCCTCACCTTTCAACTGGGGAATGATGTGATGGTGGCAGTGAAGGCCAAAATGCAGGGGTGTCGCAGCGCTGATGACATGGTGGAGGCAATCAATGCCTGTGAGGTTCGTTTCCGTAAGCGCTTTCCCCAGATCATGTGGCTCTTCTTCGAACCAGATAATACCAAATGAGGTAACTGTTCAGCACTCCCCCAGCTGACATCTATGCGGCCGGTGCGCAGAGGATAACGAGAGTTGGCCCGTTTGATTGTGACCTCGTAGCTGCTTTTTCTTAGCCATTCCGGCATTCGATTGGTTTTCCGATTCTTTTTCAAAAAAACGTGACCAGGGAGAGGCCTGGGTTTTATTCTTCCTGGGTATGGGGAAGGCCTTAGTTTTAATTTCCGTGATAAGTGGTGAGGCGCATGGTGATAAGTTGCGTCCTTTTGGGGGATGGGTGTTGGCCGCAAATGGAGGTGGCGCTGGCCGCTTTCCTGGTAGCGGAGTTGCGGGGGCATTCGCGGCTAAAGACCCTCCTTGTTGGTACAGCGAAGCCCCCGTTTAACTTTTGAGAAGATTTTTCAGGGTCTGGAGATTGTCGCGGTCTTCGTGCAGGTCTTTTCCCTTCGGGGTCTCAAGGATCATGGGGTGGTTGGCAAAGCGGGGATCGTTGAGGAGGTTGGCAAATCCCGATAGTCCGATTGCACCCTGGCCGATGTGTTCGTGGCGGTCAACTCGGCATTGGAGAGACTTTTTTGAGTCGTTGAGGTGAAAGCATTTGATTTGCTCAATCCCTATCAAGGTATCGAATTCGGTCATGGTGGCCTGGTAGCTCGCTTCGCTGCGGATATCATAGCCAGCGGCAAAAATATGGCAGGTATCGATGCAGACCCCAAGTTTTTGCCGATACTTTGAGCTGTTAAGGATTGCTGCCAGCTCCTCAAAGCGGCTGCCAAGTCCTGTTCCCTGACCGGCAGTGGTCTCCAGGAGCACGGTGACCTGGTTGTCGGCCAGTTCGAGGGCCTGGTCAAGGTTTTTGCTGAAGCGGGCCAGGCCTTCATCCACCCCGTCTCCTCCATGGGAACCAGGATGGATGATCACCAGGGGGATGCGGAGGAGTGCACAGCGGTGTAGTTCGTCAGTAAAGGCTGCAATGGATTTTTCTACCAGTTCCTCTTTTCCGGAGGCCAGGTTGATCAGGTAAGAGGCGTGTGAGGCAACGGGCATGGACGGGTCTTCCTGCCAGGCAGCAGCAAAAAGCTTCTGCTCCTCTGCACTCACTGGTTTTGGTTTCCATTGACGCTGGTTGCGGGTGAATATCTGGAGTGCCGCTCCTCCCACCTTTCTGATGTGGTCAAAGGCCAGATGGAGGCCGCCAGTCACAGATTCATGGGCTCCGAGTAAGGGCATTTTTCTCTCCTCTCTACTTTCTGTTCTTGTTTATTTTTCCAGCGATGCCCAGGTAGAGATATCTCTCTCAAGGGTCAGCACCTGGCCTGATGCGCTGGCACTTGAAAAAGAGAGGCCGCTTCAGGTTTGTCTATGTCGTGGCTACCGTTACAACTTGGCGAGAGATCAGACCACTTTCTCGCTTCCTTCAGAGATGATTGCCGTTAAGGTGTGCTCTGCAGCAGGCGGAAGCCTTTGCCTATCTGTTAAGACATTTGCAGTTTCAATACAGAGCATCTTTTTGTAGGCATCATCCTTCATATCACTCATTCTTGCACATTTTTCTATCCAGGGATTCCAGATTACGACGGACGAAGAGCCTCTTGCCGCAATATGTATCGTTCGCTCCTGATCGTGAAGGATCAGCGGATTGTGGACGTCCTGAAAGATGCGATCAACTTCCCGGGAGATGGAAAGATTGCCTCTTTGCGTTTTATTCTCCTGGGTGACTGTGTCAAGATAAGGGCTATTGTGGAGACCTTCAACGCTGACATTGGCAATGTCTGTCACTGTAAAATAGCTATGCAGGGCAGAACTGATCTCAAAGGCCTTTTCGTCGCAGTTTTTGGTGGTGAGGGCGAGGGTAAGTTCCTGGGCCACGGTGAGACGCAGTTGCAGGCTAAACCTGTGCGGCCAGAGTCGTAAACTTTCGTCTGAGTTTTGCAGCTGCAGAATGATTTCCGTGGAGTATGCATTAGGTTCATTTACTGCCAGAAGCTCCCATAAGAAGGTTCTGGCAAAACCATGCTGAGGCAGCCTGGGCTCTGTCTTATGTTTACCGAACCAGGGCCAACAGATTGGAATTCCACCGCGTATCGCCTTTCCTGCCCTAAAAAAACTTGTTTCGCTTAGCCATAGAAGAGGCTTGTTGTCCACGCCCTTGTAAGAAAAGAGATGAGCTCCCTGCAGTGCTACTTTCGCCTGGGCGCTTTTGTTGCGAATCTCTATGTATTCAAAATTATGGTCAAATATTTTATGTTCTATCATTTGCAGCTACGGTTTTGGCTAAAGGGATGAACTGGCTTGTCCGCATCAGGGGAGACTTTTATGGAAGAAGCCACCGTCTTGCCAGAGAATTGTCTTGTTCAGGGGGGGGACATTCCTCCTTTCCCTGAGGGACATGGGTCAAATGGATTCCTCTTCCCTTCTGGGCAGGCCTGTCTCATATTCCGTAGAGGTAAATTTCCTGATTCGGAGACGGTAATATTCGCTCTGCTCAGGATTGACGAAGATGGCCTGTTTTTCTGTATCCACTGCCTCTTTGATGAGATTGTTGGCCCAATAGGCAGTGGCCAGGGTGTCCAGGACATGGCCTCGGGGTTCCCGCATGGCGGCAAACCTGGCCAGTGACAAGGCCCGTAGAGGGTCACGTAATTCCAGTTTTTCGCTTGTGAGCAGCAGCCAGGCCAGGTTGTTGAGTATCTCCGGGTTTGTTGGTTCCAGGAGCAGGGCCTTCTCGTATGCATCCAGGGCCTTTTCTTCCATCTTTTTGTGCTGCAGCAGGTCACCCGCAAGGCGCAGCCACAGGGCCTTTTCCGGCTCCTGGATGATCTTCATATTGATAATGTATTCTGTGTATTTCTCTTCGTACGATTTTTCCCAGGCGTTTGAGGGCAGCAGGCTCTGGCCAAAGGTTATGGTCCCTAATACCAGCAGGTAGGCGAGAAGGCAGAGGAGCACTTTTCGATTATGGTGGCCAATCCAGGTTGGATTCTTCTCGCATTTTTCGAGATAGTCGACACGCTGGCCTATGCCAAAATGATGCCAGCTCGGCAGGTCCCTGGTGTCTCCGGAAAGAACGGCAATTTTCTCAAAGGCGGAGATGATGGAATGGCTGGAACCCAGGGCTGTAATAACGTGGAGGTCGGCCTGACGTTCAAAATTTCTGATGAAAAAGCCGAACAGGTAACGGAAATAGAGAATCATAAGACCAAGAGTGATGACTGCCATCATGATCGTGATCACGGTCTCTGGTGTTCCTCCTGTCTTTTTCAGGAGGAGGTAAAAACTGTCTCTGGAAAGGATGAAAAAGGTGAATGGCTTGAGGATAAATCCGGCAAGGACGCTGAAGCCACTAATGATGAGGAGATAGAGAAGCATGTGCTTTCTCTTGATATGGCCTATTTCATGGGCCATCACTGCGTCGAGTTCATCCAGTGTCAAGGCTTCCAGCAGTGCGGGGGTAATTAAGACATAGCGCAGACCTGGAATGATGCCCATGACGCCTGCGGTCAGGACCCGACCTTCAAAGAGAGGCCAGAGATAGATTTGAGCGGAGAACTGTTGTTTTTTGAAAAAATTGTGCAGGTGGTCATGCAGAGGGCCATGGGGAAAGGGGATGCAGCCCCAGAGTCGACGAATGAGAGGGGGAAAAAAGATCAGCAGCAGAATCAGAAAGAAGATGAAGGAAAAAAATTCTCCGGTCTGGGAATGAAAGAAGGATTTGAGGCCGGGGAAAGGGAGCAGGGCGAGTAAGTCGTATGTCAGGGAAAGAAGGATCCAGGGCAGGACGATCGGGAGATTTGTCCTGAGGCAGATTGTAAGAAAGGTCAATGTCGTATAGCTCTGACCAAAGGCTGCCTCGTATGTTGGTCGGGCTCGCCGCCACATCAGGCCCAGAAAGAGGACAAAAAATGCGAGACCACCGATATTTGTCAGTGAGGGAAGCAGATCAGCCAGAGAGAGTGGGGCCAGGTAGTAATGGATATCGCAGAAATAAAGGGCGGCGGAGTAGAAGAGCAGGGCCAGAAGGGAGAGTTTCTTTTCGGTGCTGAAGTAGGCAGCCGAACCTTTTCCCATGTTTTTTGAAAAAAAACGTCTGGCCAAAAAGTCATACGAGAAGAGAAGACCAGAAAAAATAACCAGGGCAATTGAGAAGGGAAATTGGGGCGTATCCGTGTTGCCGGTGATGGCAAAAAGAAAAATGGCAACGATGAAATAGAGGAGGTTATTGTAGATCACTGTTGATCATACTCCATGTAAAAGTGAGTGGGAAAGGCGTATGCGCTGCGCAATTGCTCCTGTTTGGAAACAGGCAATTGCGTGTAGCTCAACCACGAGCGATCCTCTAGGGGTGAGCCACAAGAGTCGTAGATGCACACTGAAATGGTGGTGAATTCTTCTATCATTTTTGAGACTATACAGGTCACTGGGGGCTCTTTCAACCTGAGAAACGAAAAGAGGTCCTGGAGAGGTCTCAACTTTTTCGAATTTGCAGGGGGAGAACGGGGATTGCTTTTTTTTAAGTTGACTTTCTTGCTCGGTTGTCTTAATGTAAGATGTTTTCGTGCCAGAGCGGGCGCATAGCTCAGCTGGTAGAGCCACCGGCTCATAACCGGTCGGTCGTAGGTTCAAATCCTACTGCGCCCACCATATAACTACAGAATCTGATAAAATGACCAGGTTCCTTGAATAGAATAAACTCTTTTGCAAATAGAGAGAAGCAGATCGTCTCTCTCCTCATACGCAGTATCGGTGAGACAGGAAGAAAAACCTGTTTCAGGCCGCTAGAAAACCAAAGGTACAACCCGAGAGGGTTGTACCTTTTTTTGTTTCCTGATTTCAAAAAATTAGGGGATATGATTCGATGATTCTTCAGGTTAGTGACCTCCTGGAGGGGATTAACCGCTTTGCACCCTTTGGCCTTGCTGAAAGTTGGGACAACGTCGGCCTCTTGATCGGCAGGCCGGATCGGCAGGTTCGCTCCCTGCTTCTCGGCCTCGATCCCACTCTTTCCCTTCTTGAAGAAGCTGTCAACAGAGGGGCAGATACCCTGATTACCCATCATCCCTGTATTTTCCGTCCTCTCTCTGCCGTCAATACTGCAACTCCTGTGGGAGCCTTTCTTGAAAGGGCTCTGGAACAAAAAATTAACGTTATCGCCTGCCATACCAATCTTGACAGCGCTGTAGAGGGGGTCAGTGATGCCCTCGCAGAGCGGTTGGGGCTGACTGGCCTGAGTCTTCTCCATGCTGTGAACTTTTCTGGTATGAGTGGTGTTGGACTGGGGAGAATAGGAACGTTCCCTGTCTCTCTTTCTTTTCCAGATTTTTTGCAACGTGTTTTTGATGTTCTGGGGATTGATGGGGTGCATGTTGCCGGCACTCCCCCTGATGAGGTGAAAACAGTAGCGCTGTGTGGTGGCAGTGGTTCTGAGTTTGCCGAAGATGCCCAGCGCTGCGGCGCTGATGTCTATCTCTCGGCAGAAATAAAGCATTCTACGGCTCGTTGGGCCGAAGAGTCTGGGCTGTGTATTATCGATGGAACGCATTACGGAACGGAACAACCGGCATTGGCATTACTTGCCGACAAGCTAGGGGCTTTGGCTCGAGAGAAGGACTGGGATGTCAATATTATCCAGACCGATTCTGAACGGCCAGCATTTACATTAATTCATAAATAATAGGCCATTACGGATATATTATCAATAGATAGGAGAAAAGTTTTGAATGAAGAAATAGTCCAACTCACACTGCTGCAGGTTATTGATCATGAACTTGATAGTATTGATTCAGAGATTCAGGGAGAGCAGGAGGCCCTGGAAAAGCGAAGTGCAGATCTGTCAGCGCGAGGGGAGGCAGTTGCCAAGCTTGAGGGGAAAATAGAAAATCTGGAGAAAGAGCGGCGGACCCTGGATATGGAAGCCGCCGATGAGATGGCGCATGTGAAGGATCGTCAGTCTAAGATGATGCAGGTGCAGACCGGGCGTGAGCAGGCCGCTTTACTCAAAGAGATCGAGGACGGTAAGAAAGGCGTCAAGGAAAAAGAAGAAAAGATTGTTGCCATTATGGAAGAGGCGGAGAGCCTGACCACAGAGGTTGAGGAGCTGAAAAATCTCCTTAAAGGTGAGACGGAATTGCTGCAGAACGAGACGGAAAAGGTCAAGAAAAACATAGAAAAGATTCTCAAAGGGAAAAAGAGCAAGGAGAAGAAGCGGGAGGCCCAGGCCAAAAATCTGAGAGCGCCGCTCCTGAAAAAATATGACACTCTTCGTCAGCATCGCGACGGGCTTGCTGTTGTCAATGTCCTGCAAGGTGTTTGTCAGGGATGTTTCATGGCTATTCCCCCCCAACGGTATAATGTCCTTCTTCGCGGAGATGAATATTTTGATTGCCCTACCTGTCAGCGCATTATGTATCACCAGCCGGTTGAGGAAACAGAGAAGGAAGGCGTTATTGGGGGTTAGTTTTTACCTCCAGTCAGGCGGTTTGCAGTCTCCGATCATCTGATTTTTCACTTTCAACTTTTGAGCAATCTGACTATAGAGGATAGGGGAGCGGGTGCATGGTCGCTCCGGTCTTTGAGGCCGGGGAGGAAAGTCCGAACTCCACAGGGCAGGATGGTTCGTAACGCGAACACCGGGTGACTGGTGGAAAGTGCCACAGAAAAGATACCGCCGGGTCTTTAAGGCCTGGTAAGGGTGAAATGGCGAGGTAAGAGCTCACCGCCTGTATGGTGACATCCAGGGCATGGTAAACCCCATCCGGAGCAAGACCAAATAGGAAGACGATTGAGGGCGGCCCGCCTGAGGTCTTCGGGTAGGTTGCAAGAGATGCCGGGCGATCGGCATCCACAGTGAAATGATCATGGTCCCGCAAGGGAAACAGAATTCGGCTTATAGCCCGCTCCTTTTCTTTTTTTGATAGTGCGAGTTCTCCAGCACCACATCTTCACCTGATCAGTCTGGCTCACATAGTGAACTATAGATTCGCCAGTCTGATCAGGTGAAGCTGCGGCACTGGAAAACTCTTCCAGTTGCGATAGTTGTTCAGTTGAAAACTCTTCCAGTTGCGATGGTTGTTCAGTTAGCTCCTCTTTGCTGGCTCTCAAGCTCCAGTTTCCCTCAGATACTGGTGCAGAGATCAATAGTTGTTTTTATTGAATTGAGCTTCTGCTTGGTACATCAATCCTCTTCTTGAGATCGTCTTATTTTCCATAATGGTTACTGCTGCCGCTATAATTCCTGCTGCCGGAAGTGGAAGCAGAATGGGATTGGATCATCCTAAACAGTATCATTTTCTTGCTGGCGCCCCCATTCTTATCCACACCATCCGTGTCTTTGTCGCTTCTCCCTGTATCGATAACATTGTCGTGGTCGTTCCTGCTGACCGCGTTGAATCTACCTCTCAGCTTCTGGCAGAATATGGCCTGGCAGAGGGATCTGTGCTAGTGACTGCCGGTGGCCGACGCCGACAGGATTCGGTACGGGCAGGTCTGGATCTTCTCGATACTGGAGTAGACATCGTCCTTGTCCATGACGGTGCCCGTCCCTTGGTGACGGTTGATTTGATCGAACGCTGTTACCGTGCTGCAGCCGAGCACGGCGCTGCCATTGCTGCTGTACCGGTGAAGGATACTCTGAAGAAAGGTGGCTCTGATAAGCGAATCCTCCATACCGTTGAGCGGGAAGGTTTATGGCAGGCTCAGACGCCGCAGGCTGCACGCCTCTCTCTCCTGCAGAGGGCCTATGAGTTGGTGGGAGAGAGAGATGTTACCGATGAGGCCTCGTTGCTTGAGCTTGCCGGCACAGAGGTCTGGTTGGTTGAAGGGACTGAGGTGAATATCAAGATTACCCGGCCGGACGATCTGGTCATTGCTGAACAAATTATGAAAAAATCAGATGTTCCTTCTCTGCTGGTAGGCCATGGCTATGATGCCCATCGTTTTGCTCCCAAGCGAAAGCTGGTGCTCGGTGGGGTGACTATTCCCTTTGCTATGGGGCTCGCCGGTCACTCAGATGCCGATGTCTTGACCCATGCCCTGTGCGACGCTATATTAGGTGCCATGGGGGCAGGCGATATCGGCCTCCATTTTCCGGATTCGGAAAAACAATTTAAAAATATCTACTCCATTGAACTCTTGCAAGACGTTGTAGGGAAAGCAAGGGAGAAAGGTATGGAATTATCCAACGCTGATGTTACATTGGTGTGTCAGGAGCCGAAGCTGGCTCCTTTTATAGCCGAGATGCGGACAATCCTCTCAGAGGCCTGTTCGCTAAGTGAAGAGCGCATGAATGTAAAGGCCACAACCACTGAAAAAATGGGATTTACAGGGCGAATGGAGGGGATCAGTTGTCATGCTGTAGTCCTCCTGAGTAAAAGAGAGGAGAAAAGAGGATGAACAACTGTTCCATCGACAGAGAACGGCTGGCAAAGGGGTTCATGCGGCTCTGTGAGATAGACAGTCCATCCCGGCAGGAAAGGGGTGTTGCTGATTATCTGACCAAGGTGTTCACCGAGTTGGGGGCGGAAGCGGTAATAGAAGACAATTCTGCTGAAAAAACCGGAGCTGATTGCGGAAATCTACTTATTCGTTTTCCGGGGACAGCGGCGCGGGAGCCGATTTTTTTTGCCTGCCATATGGATACGGTGGAGCCGGGCTGCGGAATTGAGGTCCTTCGCAGCGGTGATATCTTTACTTCCCTGGGGAATACGATACTGGGTGGAGATGATAAGTCTGGGATAGCCGCCCTCATCGAGATGATGGCTGTCCTTCAGGAGAATGAGTCTCTTTACGGGCCGGTTGAGATCCTGCTCACCACGTGTGAGGAAATCGGTTTGTTGGGGGCCAAGCATTTCGATGCAAAACGCCTCCAGGCTACATATGGCTATGCCCTTGATTCCACAGGTATCAATCGGGTCATAGTCGGGGCACCGGCAGCGAATCGTCTGAAAATCCAGGTCCATGGTATTGCCGCCCATGCCGGACTCAATCCGGAACATGGCATATCAGCATTCTGCCTGGCAGCGCGTGCCATTGCTGACCTCCGCCTTGGGCGGCTGGATGAGCAGTCTACTGCCAATTTTGGCTTGATCCACGGCGGAGTTGCCACCAATATTGTTCCGGACCTGATTACCTTAGAAGGGGAAGTCCGTTCCCATTCTCTTCAGAAACTGGATGAGTATACGGAGGAAATTAAACGTGCATTTCACAAGGTAGTGAGGGGTGGGACGACACAGGCCGTTGGCGTTAAACAGCCTTCCGTGGACATCATTGTGGAGATGGAGTATCCAGCCATGCACATTGAGGAGAGTGATCCTGTCCTTGCCAGAGTGCGGCAGGCAGGGGAGTATCTGCAACGTGAGATTCTTTTTCAGGTTGCTGGTGGCGGATCAGACGCCAATATTTTTAACAGCTATGGATTGAAAACCGCCATTATCGCCACAGGCATGGATAAGGTTCATACCACTGATGAGTGTCTCGACCTCAACGATCTGGTCAGTCTCACAGAATTGTTACTGGCTATAACCTTGGTGGCGCCTTCACCTTGAATGGTGACAACAATAACGCAGATGCAAAAAAGTCGGTGCTTACCGCATTTCCGCACTGCTGAGAGCCTGATTTGAGTCAGCCAGTTCCACCAGGCCTTCTTCGCCTGCTCTGATTTCGCCAATGTCGGCACAGGCCAGGGGATACGCCAATTCTTTCATCTTGGCCAAAATAGCCCGGACCGCTTCGGGAGGAGCTGCAATGAGAAGGCCGCCCGAGGTTTGCGGGTCGGCTAGGACCATTTCCATGGTATCATCTCCACCGCTAAGATTCTTGAGCCATTGCTTGTAGAATTTGCGGTTGGTATAGGCACCTTCGGGAATGATCCCCATGGCGACAAAGTCAAGGCAGCCCGGGATAAGAGGGATGTGGTCGCTGTAGATGCGGGCGCTGACCTTTGATGCTGCAGTCATCTCATGGAGGTGTCCCAGCAGACCGAATCCGGTGACATCGGTACAGGCATGGATTTGATGACCATTGTCTCTGGCCCACTCCATCGCCTCTGCTCCTATCCGGTTCAGGGTGGCCATGATTTCCGTAATCTGTTTTTCAACTTCGGGACCGGCCAGGTTTCCCTTGATGGCTGTGGACAGGATCCCGGTGCCAAGGGGTTTGGTCAGAAGCAAACGGTCTCCGGGCTTGGCGCCACTGTTGAGAAGAACCCGATCCGGATGAACCACGCCGGTGACTGAGAGACCGTATTTTAATTCATTATCTTCCACCGAGTGGCCACCCACCAGCAGGGCACCGGCCTCTTCGATCTTGGAGAGCCCTCCTCGTATTATTTCACGAAATATGCCGGCATCCATGGATTTAATCGGACAGGCCAGGATGTTCATGGCCAGCAATGGTTTGCCACCCATGGCATAGACATCGCTCAGGGCATTGGCTGCGGTGATTTGACCAAAGCTATAGGGGTCGTCGACAATGGGGGTGAAAAAATCCAGAGTCTGGATAAGAGCAGTCTCTTCATTCAGACGGTAGACCCCGGCGTCGTCGCAGGTCTCGGCCCCGACAATCAGCCGTTCATTTTTGGGCAGGGTAATGCCGCAAAGTATTTGTCCCAGGTCCCCTGGGCCAAGTTTTGCCGCTCAGCCCGAGGCCTTGACTGTGGAGGTCAATTTAACCATTGATCATTCGTTGTAAAAGAAGAGTTGTTTTTTATCTGTTAGCTGCTTATCTTTACGATAGTTGTTAGGAATGAAGGAAATAAGAAAGAAAAAACAGATGAACAGTGCTTTATTGTTGAATTTCTGTAAAACTTATTATAAGTCTTTTTTATCAGATTTTGAGAAAAGGCACAAAGATAATCGTATTCTTTGTGCCTTTCCCTTTTTTAAAGATCAGTGGCACGGCCGTCTTGGCTTGTCCTTATGGTGAATGAGACCCCAGTCTTGCAAATGAAGGAATATTCGATGGATATGACCAGTGTACACCCTCCAGAAGACGGGCGCCCCAAGCATGAATGTGGCGTTTGTGGGATCTTCGGCCATGAGGATGCTGCCAAGCTCACCTATTTCGGCCTTTATGCCTTACAGCATAGAGGGCAGGAGAGTGCCGGTATCGTGGCCTCGGACGGAGAAAAGGTTTCAATTCACAAAGCTATGGGTTTGGTTCCTGAAATTTTTTCAGAATCCATCCTCCAGGGACTGCCAGGTACCATGGCCATGGGCCATGTGCGCTACTCCACCACCGGATCTTCTAATGTGACGAATAGTCAGCCGCTGATGGTGACTCACAAGGGTTGTACTCTGGCTGTAGCCCACAACGGCAACCTGGTTAATTCCATTGATCTGCGTCGGGATCTTGAGGATAATGGCTCTATTTTCCAGACTTCGATGGACAGTGAGGTGGTTCTCCATCTTATGGCACGTACCACCCATTTGGGCCTGAAGCGCGCACTCTGTGAATCTTTTTCCTGTCTCAAGGGGGCCTACTCTATTCTCTTGATGACTGGAGATACCTTGGTTGCCGTCCGTGATCCCGCCGGTTTTCGGCCTCTCTGTTTGGGCAAACTGAATAACGGAGGGTGGATTGTGGCTTCGGAGACCTGTGCCCTGGATTTGATCGAGGCAGAGTATATCCGAGATATTGAGCCTGGGGAAATCCTCATTATTAATAAAGACGAGATGGTTTCCGTTTATCCCTGGTCCAAGCGGAAGACCAGTTTCTGTATCTTTGAGCAGGTCTATTTTGCACGTCCCGACTCTGATATCTTTGGCATTAATGTCTATCAGGCCCGCAAGCGTATGGGCGAGATGTTGGCTCGGGAATGTCCGGTGGAAGGGGATTTTGTCATGCCCTTCCCAGATTCCGGCAATTATGCGGCCATCGGTTTTTCCCAGGAATCCGGCATCCCTCTGGAAATGGGGGTGATTCGGAACCATTACGTGGGGCGTACCTTTATCCAGCCCACCCAGTCCATGCGCGATTTTAATGTTCGGGTCAAGCTCAATCCCGTCCGTTCTTTTCTTAAGGGAAAGCGGGTGATCATTGTTGAGGATTCTATTATTCGTGGCACTACAGGGCGGAGCAGAGTCAAGGCCCTGCGTGAGGCCGGTGCGACGGAGGTCCATATGATGGTGAGTTGCCCGCCCACCCGTCATGCCTGTTATTACGGGATCGATTTTCCCTCTTGCGACCAACTCATTGCAGCGCAGCACTCAATAGAAGAGACGGCCGCCTACCTCGGTCTGGATTCTCTGCACTATCTCAGCCTGGAAGGCTTAGTCAAGGCAACGGGCCTGACAGCAGATGATTACTGTCTGGCCTGTTTTAATGGTATCTATCCTGTGGAGCCGGACAGAAATTTTCGCAAAGATGCCATGGAGTGATCGGGAAAGCAGGTGGGAAAGTCTATCATTATTGATACATATGAGTGCAATGGCTGCGGTTCCTGTGTGGAAATATGTCCTGAGGTCTTTTGCATGGATGAGACCACTGAGAAGGCAATGTTAGTGGATCCTGATGCAGAAGTGACTGCCAAGGTGGAAAAAGCCATAGCCTACTGCCCGCAGAAGTGTATTGCTATTAATTGATGGCTATTGGCTAAGGGTTCAGCTGGAGGTTGCAGCTCTTGCAATGTGTTCTCTGCAACCTTTATTTCTCCAAAAGTTCAGGACTCGTTTATGAATTTTCACCAAGTCTTGTCCTTCTCTTCCTGGGCAGTCAGGGCACTGCCAGCTCACTGCCCCAGAATTCCATGTCTTCGTCTTTAGTAATTATTCAGTCGCATTCTATCTTCGTCCATTGAGGTTTTCTCGAAGCGCATGAGTGTCTGCTCCGGAGTCCTGACTGAACGAAGATATAGCACTGCTAAACGGGTAGAGAGCGATTGCGTGCCAAGTATTGGGCACTACCTGAAGAGTTACAGGTTGTATAGCCTGAAAAATACCATTCTTGTGATGCTAACCTGTTAACTTGCTTGTGCCCTTCAAGGGTTATTAATGACCCAGCCAATGCCCTTGGCCTTGGCGCGATACATGGCTTTGTCAGCTCTGTCGATCAGCTGGGCCATATCTTCGCTAAGGGGCAGGGCATTGTCGCGTGCGCAGGGAGCCATGCCGATGGAGATGTCGGTGTCGCCAAATCCCATTTTTCGAAAACGTTGCAGGATGCGTTCGATGACTTTTATAGCCTGGGATATGCTGGTCTGGGGGAGAATGACGGCAAACTCGTCTCCGCCGTATCGGAAACAGGTGTCGACATTATTGCGGGTACAGAGATGAAGGATATCTCCCACTGCAGCCAGCACCTTGTCACCAGCCTGGTGGCCGAAGGTGTCATTGTAATTCTTGAATCGATCCACATCCAGTATGGCCAGATAGAGCGGGTAATGCTGTCGTGCTGCTCGCTCTACCTCACGTGGAAATCTTTTGTCGAAGGCGCGACGATTGAGAAGGCCTGTCAATTCATCGCAGAGGGATTGTTTCTCAAGCTCACGGAGCATCTGCTGTTCACGCAGGGCCCTGGTTAATTTTGCTTCGAGTTCAGCATGTTCTATGGGCTTTTTAATAAAATCGATGGCTCCGGCTCGGATCACTTCTGCGTAACTTGCCCTGCTACTGTATCCGGTGGCTATAATGACACCGGTTGTCGGGTACTCTTCTCGGACATGGTGCAAAAGTTCGAGGCCGTCCATCCGTGGCATGACGACATCGGTGATGATGAGATCACAGATCTGTGAGTTGAGCAGTTCTAAGGCGTTAATGCCGTCTTTTGCAGAAAGAGTTCTGTAGCCTAGTGAGGAAATGAGGAGGGTGAGTGATGTCAGAATAGTGGGATCGTCATCCACTACCATGACGACAAAATTTTGTTTATCGATCTCTTGATTCATGTTTTCTTGGTATGCTGACCTATTGAATGAAGTGGTCAAGAAACTGCTTCATACCCAGTGTATCGTTTCGTGAGCAGAAAGTCTATAGCCTGAACTTTTTTTCATCAAAATTCCTTGTGATAAAGTATTGTTAAATCTATTTCGTTTCAGCTTTTCTGATTGATGGTGCTGCAAAGCATACATTGGCAATGCGGCTCAGGGATGTTGTTTCGCAGTATTGACGATTTTCCTTTCTCAATGGCCTTGAAGAGAGTCCCATGCTTTTGCGAGAGGGTGGATTCGTGCCATATTCTCTGATTCATAAAAAAAATCGTGCATTGCAATCTGAGAATGAACAGTATAGGCTAAAAAACAGGTGTCGAGTAATCAAATATGATTCTTGGGCCGTTGCAGTTTATTTTTTTTATGCCTTTGAAAGAAAAGCAAAATGTAGGCTGGGATGGAGAGTGGATGACAACATCTTGTTTCTACTTGAAAAATAATTGTTTTTTCTGTTTAGCCGAATGCGGAAAATAATAGCGTGGTTTTCACTGAAAAGATGGATCATTCTCACCTGACACAGGTTTTTGAGTCCGGGGACAGTGATGATCCCCTTGATGAAATTCTTACCTTGCTCTCTTTTGTGGCGCCAAATTATCCTCAGGGAGAGCTTTGTCAGCTGCATCAGGAAATCGCAGATTTTTTTGCCGGAGATCATTCGGAATATCGTCCGAGTAACACCAAATATCATAACCTTGGCCATACCTATAGTGTTGTTTTGGCAGCCACCAGGCTCTTTCACGGACTTTTCTGTGAAGGGCGGTATGTTTCCGGAGAAACATTGAAGAAAGCACTCTATGGTGCCTATTTTCATGACTGCGGACTCCTGCTGAAGCAATCTGAAAATGCAGCCAGTGGGGCGGCATATACCAAGGAGCATGAGGCACGTTCCATCCTCTTTATGGAAAGCTATCTCCAAGAGAGAGCATTTCCCTCTTCTTTTATTGCAGACTGTTCTTTAATTATTCAATGTACGAATCTCAAAGTTGATCCTGATTCTCTGGTCTTTTCTTCGGAAGAGATTAAGTTAGCTGGTTTTGTGGTGGGTTCTGCTGACATCCTGGCCCAGATGGCCGACAGGTATTACCTGGAACGTCTCCCGCTTCTCTTTCAGGAGCACAAGGAAGGGGGCATTACTGTCTATAATTCTGCAGTGGAACTCATGCAGCAGACAACTTTTTTCTATCATGATGTCGTTATTGATCGTTTGCAGCGGATATTTTTTAATATTGTTAACGCAATGCGCACCCATTTTCGTGAACGCTGGAACCTGGATAGGAATTTATATATGGAAAATATAAACAATAATATTAAATATATAAAGACTATAGCCCAGTCCTGCGAGGATGGGACCACCTGTCTCCAGAAGTTTTTGCGGCGCAAACCTCCCTATTGAGTTTTGCGATTGTGCTTGTGGTGGGGTGGAGGTCAGGAGACCAGGACTGGGACCTGCCTTCTCCCAGCGGTTACAGACGATATTGCTCTTCTGGGGAAAACAATCAGTTTTTCTGCTCTATTCTGTAACGCTCTTCAGGGAGAAGGACTGGTCATTGGTGATGGGTTAGTTCTGGCGTGGGTCTTTTCCGGTTTCAAACATTTCAAAAAGATCATAAAAAAGTCTGGCCACTGCACTGAAATGGGTGGCTGATCCCGAACTTGCATAGGCCTTGGTCAGTTCCATGGCCCGGGCAAAACTTTCCTGGCTCTCTGATTCCTCAGGTGCCCTCAGCACGTGGACGAGACGTTCTCCTATTTCATTTTTCATGGAATGCTCCTTGGTACGAGTTGATAGTGACCTGTGAAGGTTGTGGTCATTAAGAAATAGCTTTTTTCCCTGATTCTTGGTTGCTCTTGGAATGTCTTCAGCGGAATAGTGACGAGATGTACCCCGATGGTGCGTGTAACCGGAGTTTGGCTGCTTCCTGCTTGGCACCAGTGCTTCAGTCTTTCGCTCCTCTCATTGAGAAAAAACGCTCCTCTTTCCGGACGGACATGGGGGGCCATCAGCCTTTTTTCATAAGGAACTTCCTGGAGATCAACTCAAGGGATGAGATTTTCCACTTCGGTCAGCATATCTTCTATGACCAGAAAACCACCTTGCCAAAAAGCGGGGTCGTTGAGGTCAATATTGAAAGGGGCCAACAGTTCATAGGGGGATAGGCTGCCACCTTCGGCAAGGAGGTGGAGATATTTGGGGATGAACGCCGCCCCTTCCTCTTGATAGACACGGTAGAGAGAGAGAACCAGCAATTCTCCGAAGGCATAGGAATACACATAGCCGGGGCTATGCAGAAAGTGGGGAATATACGACCACCAAAGACGATAATGGTCTCCCAGGGCAACCGCATCCCCGAACATTGTTTGCTGGCTCTCCATCCAGAGCCTGGAGAGGTCATCGGTGGAGAGTTCTCCCTGGTCGCGGCGGCCATTATGGATCAGCTTTTCAAAGTGGTTCATGGAAATCTGGCGAAAGACAGTGGCAAAGATCGATTCCAGTTTCTGGCAGATAAAGGCCCGGCGCTGGGCCGGATCTTCAAGCTGTGTCAACTGGCGATGAAAGATGAGGAGTTCGGCAAAGACTGAGGCGGTTTCGGCCAGGACCAGAGGTGTGTCGCTATTGAAATAGCCTTTTTCTTTTGCCAGATATTGATGGATTCCGTGTCCCAGTTCATGGGCTACAGTGGAGACATCACGGAGGGTGCCGGTATAGTTGACCAGGATATAGGGATGGAGGTCGGGTACTGCCGGATGGGCAAAGGCCCCACCGCGCTTGCCCTCAAGAAGTGGGGCATGGATCCATTGGCGCTCGAAAAAGAGGGCGGCGATGTCCGCCATCTCCGGAGAAAAGGCACGAAAACCCTCCAAGACCACTTCTTGGCATTGCCTCCAGGGAATCAGCTGATTTGGCAGGGCGTCCAGTGGCGCATAGCGGTCATAGTCATGGAGCGTATCAAGACCCAGCAGTTCTTTTTTCAAACTATAATAGCGCTGGACGATATCATAACGCGCAATGGTACTGTTTACCAGGGCGTCAACGGTCTGATCTGCAAGTTCGTTGGAGAGATTTCTGGCACTGATCCAGGAGGGGTAGTGGCGCAGCCGATCATCGAGCATCTTCTCACATAAAATGGTGTTGAAGATGTGGGTGAGGATATGGAGTTGACTTTGGAGGCCCTCGGTGAGCTCGATGGCTGCAGCCTGGCGTACCTGCCGGTTGCTGGCATACAGATCAGAAAGAACCTCTTCCTCACTCCTTTTGTTGTCGCCAAACTCGAGATGGCCCATCAGTTTTTCAAAAAGGGTGAGCCAGCTGTCTCGCCCCACTGGAGAGAGCTCTACCAGCAGAGTCTCCTCTGTCTGCGAAAGGAGATGGGTTGCGTAACGACGGAGATTGGTGAGATAATGATGGTAAGGGGCCGTGTCTTCGGCTTCAAGGAAGCGGGCGGCGGATTCCTGATCCATTTTTGCCCATTCCAGGTCAAAAAAGACCAACTCTCGATTGACACGGCTTGCCGCCTCTTTACTCTTTTGGAGAAAGGCTCCGGCCGCACTGTTTTTTACCTGGGTGACAAAGTTGAGAAAGGCATAGGTGTCAATGCGGCCAAGGTTCAGCTGGATGCGTTCCAGACGGCGAACGGTGCGGGCAAAGACAGCAGGGTCCAGTTCTGCCAGTTTTCCAGCACAGCCTTCTTTCAGGAGTTCCGCTTCTTGCAGACAGAGATCCAGATCGTCCTGAAGCAGTTCATCCTCCAACGATTCATAGAGGTCTTTGAGGTTCCACACCACATCAGTGGTGCCGAGTTCGATATTAGTAGAGGCTGATGACATGGGAACATCCTATGCGAAATGAAGGGATTGAGTGCGTCCAGTCCAGTTGATTTTGTTACTTGGAAGCTGCTGCCTGATAATTGGCAACCAACCGTCCTGTAACTGGTTAGCAGTGTTTTTTGTTCGTTCGGTCGGGACTTCGAAGCCTATGCATGCGCTGCGAGAAGGTCTCAATGGACGAAGGTGACGTGCTGCTGAATAGTTACTTGATTTTTATAGCAGGTCTTCAGTTATTTTCAAGGGTGGAGAAGGGGGGCCGTGGCTGAATCTTTATTATTGCTCTATGAATTCAACAACGGTAAAAGAAGAAAAGAGCCAGTCTCCATCTCTTTTTTCTACCAGTATCTTCATCTCATAGGCGTCAGTAAAGCGACTGTCTTTTGTTTTTCCTGCCAGGCGGAGGGTGGTCATGATCTCGGCCCTGTTGTCAGCAGGGAAGTCTATAACAGTATCATGGAAGTTGAAGCGTGTATTGGTCAGTGCTTTTTTCAGGATGAGAATATGGTCACTGAACTCTTTGGTGTTGAATGCTCTATCGATATTCAAGGATGTAATCTGGACCCAGCATGGATTGCTGCAAAGTCTTGCTGAGAGAGCCGCCTTCTTCAGCGTCTCAAGGGGTGGTTCTTTCTTTATCGATGAACAGTAGTCGGCAAATGCAGCCATATTATTCCGGATCTTTTTCTCGTCACTTGGCAGGAAAAAGAGAGTTCCACCAGCCACCAGGAGGATTGTCAGGAGAATCAGGAGTTTTTGCGTGTTCATAAGATGACTCCCCCCACGATACGCTCTTTTTTTACCTGACCAAAACGATGACGAGACATGGCGGTTCCTCGATTGTCACCCACTACATAGACATGTTCAGGCGCTATCATTCTTGGGGGGAGGTTCCAGTTGGATTGATGATGGACATAGGGCTCTTCAATCTCATGTCCATCCACATACAGCGTTCCTTGCCGGAATTCAACTGTCTCGCCTGGGAGACCAACAATACGTTTGAGCAGCATGACACTTCGTCCTGTGAAACGAACGGTTACCACGTCAAAGCGCTGTACTGGTGCAAAGAGGTACTGTGGGCGCCAGCAGAAGGCAAAGGAACCATCGCGGTAGGTGGGCTCCATGCTCTGTCCCTGGATGCGCAAGGGAATAAGGATATAGCCGAAGATCAGATAGCAGAAACATACCAATATGACGAGGCGGAGGAGATATCTTCTGTTCAAAGAGGGGAAGAGAAATCTGCGTAGCATCGTGGTAGACATAGTTCCTGGACAAGGGTCGGATTTCGGGTTGATACTGATGGGCCCATTAAAGACAGTCTATGTGACGGGTGATGAGAAGTCAAAGAAGGAGCCTCTTTTTATCTATTGTTTTCTTCTGTTGGCACGAATCTCCGATCTAACGTCTATGCCATTGGGGAAAAGGTATATCTGTGCTTTTTTCTTCAACAGGTGTGTTCGTGAAGAATAATTCAATTTCTTGTCGGTGGATAAGAAACTATTTCGTTTTGTTATGAGAATACGTACCTTGCTCATTGTTGGCTTGATTGGCCTCGCCTTTATTCCGCTGCTGGTGTCCTTGTCCCTGAATTTCCCCAGGGTACTGACCCAGTTCAGAATTGCTGAAGAAAACAGACAGCTCCTCTTGATCCAGGGGAATACGCGGGAAATCGGCATGGAAATGAAGTGGTATCAGGATAGTCTGAGGATTCTCAGCTTCAGTCCCGGGGCTGTTGAACTGGTCAGCAACACGGCCAGGTTCTTTCCCCGGCGGATCGTAGAACGGCGTGTCGGGGAAATGATGGTTAACTGGTATCAGGAAAATCCAGAAGTCCTGTCCATCCGACTTTTTGATCGCCAGGGACAGGAATGTTATGCTCTACGTCGCGGCAGCGACGGGTTGCTGGCGGTGCCTCCGGAGAGTGACCAGAGTATCGATAGCTTATCGTCTCCCATTGCTCTTGCAGATCAGCATCCTGAAGGTGGGGTATTTTACTCCGGTTTTGAATGGATTGAAGGAGTGGGTGGAGGGATGTCCCCTGTGGTGCGGTTAGCGGTTGGGCTTCTGGACCAGGGGAAAGCGGTCGGCGAGGCCTGTCTTTATCTTGATCTCTCTTCCCTGATCAAGCGTTATGCAGGCTGTCTGATCCAATACAACCAAGAAAAACAGCAGGCTACTCCTCTCACTGCACCTGGTTCTTTCGGAGCTGATATCGAGTTGCCACCAGGGGCTGATCTTGTTGAATCGAGAATGATCACAGACAGGGCTGGACAGTCTTGGGCGCTTATTCCTCTCTTTGGCAGTGGTCATTTTCCCGAGCACGTGCTGCTTGTCCATCCGCTCAAGACCGGAAACACGATGGTCTGGGTGCAGAAATGGAGGAGAGAGATGATCATTCTCTTTTCTTTCCTTTTACTGCTTGTCTGTCTTCTTGCCATGAAACTTGCTGCTGTCATAGATGCTTCTTTCCAGGAGCTGTTCCGTGCTGTTCATAGTCTGCTTCATAAACAGCAGCCTCTGGCCCTTTCCTGGTCAGGGCCGAGGGAGGTGAAGAGTTTGAGTAGAAACCTCAATAGCCTTTCCCAACAATATATTGAAAGTCTCAGGTCCCAGGAGAAGATGATGCTTGAGACTCAAAAAATGGAAAGAGAGTTGAGACAGTCGCAGAAGATGAAGGCTCTTGGTCTTTTGGCGGGTGGAGTCGCTCATGATCTGAACAATATCCTTTCAGGAATCGTCAGTTATCCGCAATTGCTCCTTTTACAGCTCTCGGAAGACAGTGAACTGCGAACCCCGATTGTTGAGATTCAGCGTTCAGGGGAACGGGCGGCGGCCGTGGTCGCAGACCTGCTCACTGTTGCCCGAGGGGTTGCCAGCAAAAAAGAATGGTGTGATCTTAACGCGTTAACCAGGGAGTATCTTGAGTCACCTGAGTGTGTCGTCCTCCAAAAAAACTATGCAGAGGTTTTCTGGAGCCGCCAGTTTTGTCCCGAGGAACTTCCGGTCATCTGCTCTCCCGTGCATGTGAAGAAGGCCCTCATGAACCTGGTAACGAATGCTGTCGAGTCCGTCAAGGAAGGAGGACAGATAGTTGTTTCTACGAGGAGGGAACAGCGAGTCGCGGAAGAGGGGCAGGAAACGGGCCTGCTGGTCTCAGACTATGCTGTGTTACAGGTCCATGACAATGGTCCGGGGATTGAAGAGAAAGATCTTGAACATATCTTTGAACCGTTTTACAGCAAGAAGAAGATGGGCAGGAGCGGTACAGGAATTGGATTGACCGTGGTCTGGAATACTATGAGTGACCATGATGGCCAGGTCAAGGTCAGCAGCAATGAAGAGGGGAGCTGTTTTGAACTCTATTTTCCCTCGTATCAGGGAGGAGAAAGAGGGCAGCAAGTGATCAGAGCTGCAGCAGAAGATTTACAGGGGAATGGTGAAAGTATCCTGGTCATAGATGATGAACCCCAGCAGAGAGATCTGGCTACCAGGATTTTAGGTGTTTACGGCTATCGGGTAGAGAGTGTGGCTTCGGGTGAGGAAGCGGTGGAATTTTTGCGGCATCAGGCGTGTGATCTGCTCCTCCTGGATATGATCATGGACCCTGGATTAAACGGTTATGAAACCTATCGTCAAATTCTGCAAATCCGGCCGCAGCAGATGGCAATAATCGTCAGTGGCTTTTCCGAAAGCCTGAATGTAGAGGAAACAAAAAATCTGGGGGCTACGGATTTTATCAGAAAACCCTATTCTATGGAAACTCTGGCTCGGGCAGTCAAGGGGGCACTGGAGAAAAAAGTGGCCGCTTAGTCGTGGTTCTGAGGCAAGCATCCCCCAAGAGATCAATATCTTTTCGTGCTGGTAACGAAGGAGATGCTGTGCCTGTCGGCTTCGCAGTGGCTTTTGCTGAGAACTGCGGCCTGTTTGATTGTTGTTTCTCTTTATTTGTTTCTGGGGAGAGTGATCCGAATTTCGATCTCTTTGACCTCGCCTCTGTTTATCTTCAGGGAATCGACAAATCCGGTAATGGAACCTGCCAGGGCATCCTGGACAAAATCTTTCATCGGTACCCGGCTGCCATTGACTAAGAGGGTGGTGTGGTCTGTTCCGTTTCCGCCATCCTGGAGGAATCGTTTCTCGATAAAGGAGGCGATCTCTGCGGCCTCATTGAGGCGGAAGATATAGTCGCCGCTTATTTTTTCATCACTGGCCACCGCGATTACACCGCTGACCCGATCCCGCAGGAGTTCCTTACTGTTGCGGAAGACTTCAATCTTGGCCACCTGCCTTGCCTCCTTGAATCCCTCGCCGATGACGATGTCCACGTCCGGGAAATAGCGATAAGCCAGTGTGGTCAGGGAGGAGCCGTTGTTGGCGGTCATCATGACTATCTGGTCCGGGGCCACCAGTAATACGGAATCTGCGCCTGCTCGACGGTGGGTATCGGTGTCGGAACCAGGTGTGTCAAAGCCAATTCCTGTTTCCTTGGTGGATTTGATTACGGCCACCCGGTAGCCGAGCTGTTTGAGATGCTTGACCACCTGGGAGGCCAAGGTGGTTTTACCGCAGTCGTGCCAGCCGATAAAGGTGACAATGGGGAGCATACAGAAACCTCAAAAAATAAGATAATCCTCACGTGGTGAAACTATTTGAAACTATTTGAAGAAGAATATCGTATCCTGGAGGAAACAGCAAGCAGGGTTTGCAGAACCACCCCCTCCCCAGTGTTGCGGGGAGAGGGCAATTTGCTTTAGAATTTAAATCTGGAGTGAAGAATCGTTAGCTCTGCCTCGGCTTTGTAGCCGCTAATCATGCTGCGGATAGCACCCTTGATGGCAAAGAGGGACATGTAAAGATGGACAATAAATACAGCTATCATAGCGGCTCCGAGGAAATTATGGATAATTGCTGAGAGTCGCAGGGTATCTGGGCTTCCCTGAAAAGAATAAAGAAAGTAGCCGCTGACTGCCATGACCATCCCACCCAGGGTTGCCAGCCAGAACCAGCTTTTTTGTCCGGCATTGAATTTGCCGGCCGGAACTGGTTTTTTCTTCTTGCTGAGATAGCCGCCCATAATCAGCATCCACATGAAATCGTAGGGAGCATAGATCATGTCCTTGGCCCAGATGAGGAGCATAAACAGGGCGCTTACGGAAAAGATTGCGGCCGAAATAAGGTGCACGGTTCGGCCACTGCGCAGCAGGACTCCTCCCCCCACCAGCGAGCCGAAGATGATGAGGAGGCCGGTAAGCACCAGCAGGGCAAAGGAGATAGCGGCGCACCAGTGAATACAGCGGGCAAAGAGGTTGAAGTAATAGATTTGCCTTCCCTCATGGGAAAAAATCATTGGCCCGATGACCAGGTAATGGAGAAGAAATATCAGAGGGACAACGGTCACCACCAGCAGGAAAATCTGAGAAAAAATCTTGCTCTGGAGTTCGGTGAAGAGCTGTCCGTACTGCTGCCAGTCGCCGGTGAACAATCCGTTGATTTCATGAAAGGCAGCGGTTGAAGGGCTTGGGCCGAAGTTTGTTAGGAGCTGTCCTTGTGACTGGGCAATGGCCAGTGTGGCCATTGCCCAGAAAAGGATGCAGCCTGGAAGAATGAGCTTCTTCATAAGCATCCTCGTAAAGGGATTATTTTTTTTGGTAGGCCTTATCCCAGCCCCAGGCATTTGCGCCTGAACCGCGCTTGAAAACGCGTTCTCGGTACACGTCAGCCACCTCGTCAGCGTCCCCTGCCAGCAGTGCCTTCGTCGCGCACATGGCGGCACAGAGCGGCACCTTGCCCTCGGCAATCCGATTTTGGCCGTAGAGCGTTTTCTCTTTCTCGCTGAACGTCTCTTCCGGGCCTCCGGCGCAGAAGGTGCATTTGTCCATGGCGCCACGGGCACCGAATACCTGACCACTTGGAAACTGCGGCGCCCCGAACGGGCAGGCCATGAAGCAGTAGCCGCACCCGATACAGGTCTCTTTGCTGACCAGGACAATACCGTCGTCGCGCTGATAGATGGCGTCCACCGGACAGACGGCTATGCAGGGGGCGTCGGCACAGTGCATACAGGCAACCGAGATGGATTTTTCTCCCGGTTTCCCCTGGTTGATGGTGATTACTCTACGTCGATTGACACCTACCGGAATGTGATGCCCCTCTTTGCAGGCGACCACACAGCCACTACAGTCAATACAACGTTCTATGTCACATAAAAATTTCATGCGTCCCATTTAGTATTCCTCCCTGGGCTATGCCCGGCTGACCTTGCACAGGCCATCTTTGGTTGCCTGAATCTGGGTGATTATGTCATACCCGTAATTGGTACAGACATTGGCTGCATCACCCATGACGTATGGCTCATGACCTGCAGGGTAGTTGCCCGCCAGCGATTCGCCCATGAGTGTACCACCGAAATGGTACGGCATGAAAATGGTCTTGGCATCAACTCGTTCGGTGAAAAATGCCTTGACCTTGACCTTGCCACCTTCCGGCGACTCGATCCAGATCATCTCACCGTCTCGAAGTCCTAAGTTATTGCCTAAGACAGGGTTTATTTCGGCGTACATCTCCGGCTGCAACTCGGAGAGGTATTTGTTGCTTCTGGTTTCGGCTCCACCTCCCATGTGCTCGACCATGCGGCCAGTGGTCAGGACATAGGGGAAGTCCTTGACCAGATTTGAATTTTGTTCGCTTTTGTACCTGGTGAAGACGCGAAAATGGTTCGGTTTATCTTCGTAGGTAGGATATTTTTCGATGAGATCGGGCCGTGGTGAATGAAGTGGTTCACGATGGATCGGCACCTGGTCAGGGAAAGTCCAGACCACGCAGCGGGCCCGGGCATTCCCAAAGGGTGCCATGCCGCGAGCAATAGCATCTTTGATGGTCTTCTGGGATAGATCGGTCTTCCAGTTGGTGCCGGGAACCACGTCTTTGAATTCAGCATAGCCACCCTTGACTTCACTGCCGGGGTTGCAGATACCTTGGGCAGCCAGCTGATTTTCTTCGCGTCCGGACATGACATAGGTCGTATCCATGCCAAATCGGTTTCTGAAGGGCAGACCGCCCTCCGCTACTGATTTGGAGACATCGTAGAGGATAGGAGTCCCGGGATGGGTCTCAGTCCAGCAGGGCCAAGGCATACCGTAATATTCACCATCGCAGGGTCCGCCTTTGGCCTGCAGCGTTTCAATGTCAAAGGTGTGCCAGTTTTCCATGTGTTTCTTGATCCGCTCGGGGGTCTGACCGTTGTAGCCGATGGTCAGGGTTCCTTTGTTGATCTCGCGGGTGATGTCTTCCGGTACCTCTTTGATGTTTTTATAGAATTCATCGGCAAAGCCGAGACGGCCAACCAGGTCTTTCATGATGGTGTAATCATCTCTGCAGCCACCAATGGGGTCAACTATCTTGTGACGCCATTGGATCTGGCGCGAAGTTGAGGTCACTGATCCCGAGGTTTCGTACTGGCTGGAGCAAGGCAGCAGATAGACGTTATCTGTGGTGCAGGTCGCTGCCGCCATGGTTGGGAAGGGATCAATAATAACAAAGAGATCAAGCTTGTTGTAGGCCTGGACGACTCTGTTGTACTGGGAGTTGGAGTTGGAGCCGCAGCCCCACTGGATCATGGCCTTGATTGGCGTGTACTGCTCTATTTTTTCCTCCCCGAGAACCCCCTCGTACCAGCGGGAAAGGGTGAAACCTTTGGCATTCATCCATTCCTTTTCTTTGAACCTGGATGCGATATAGTCGTAATCGACGTCCCAGACTCGGCACCAGTGTTTCCAGGCGCCGTCTGACAATCCGTAATAGCCGGGCAGATTATCTGACAGGACACACATGTCAGTTGCACCCTGGACGTTGTCATGGCCGCGGAAGATGTTGGTACCGCCGCCTGACTTACCCATGTTGCCGAGGACGAGTTGGAGGATGCAGAAGGCGCGGGTGATGGAGGAACCGATAGAGTGCTGGGTTCCACCCATACACCAGGTAAGCGACGTCGGCCTGTTGGTAGCGAGAATCTTGGCCACTTTCCTGACCTGGTCCGCTGGAATTCCGGTGATATTTTCGACTTCCTCCGGTGTATACTGGGTGGCGACTTCGGCCATCTCTTGGTAACCGGCAACCCGGGTGCGGATGAACTCTTTGTCTTCCCAGCCGTTCTGGATGATTTCGTTGATCAGCCCCATGATAAAGGCGCAGTCTGAACCGGGACGTATGCGAACAAATTCAGTAGCTTTGGCAGCGAGCTTGGTAAAGCGCGGGTCAACCACAATTATAGGTGCATTGTTGACCTCCTTGGCATGCAGAATATGCTGCATGGAGATCGGATGCGCCTCAGCGGCGTTGGACCCGATAAAAATGAATGATTTTGCATGCCTCATGTCGTTCAGGCTGTTGGTCATTGCTCCGTAACCCCATGTATTGGCGACACCTGCCACCGTTGAGGAGTGTCATATACGGGCCTGATGATCGACGTTGTTCGACCCCCAGAATGCGGCAAATTTCCTCTGCAGGTATGCCATTTCTGTGGAGACCTTGGCGCTGCCATTCAGGTGCAGGGCGTCGGGTCCATCCTTGTCACGGATAGCTGTTAATTTAGCGGCAACCTCACTCATGGCCTGGTCCCAGGTGATTTTCTGCCATTTGCCATTGACTCGCTTCATCGGGTTTTTCAGTCGTTTCTCGCTGGTCACCATGTCAATGGCGGAGGCTCCCTTACAGCAGTAGCCGCCACGGCTGACAGGATGATCCTGGGCCACTTCCTGTCGCACCCAGACGCCATTGCGGACTTCGGCATTGATACCACAGCCTACAGCACAGTGGGTGCAGATTGAGCGAACCATTTTTGAATCGGGGTAGGCCGCGTTAGCGACGGCTGGGGAGGCTGCTTTTGCAGTCATCCGGGTGGTCATGGCCACGCCGGTCAGGGCAGCTGTCGCTGCCGAGAGTTTAAGGAACGAACGTCTGGCTACCTTGGGATTCAAGGTTACCCGGCTGGTCTTCGTTCCTACAGAAGAAGATTTTCGAATTTTTCGTTGCGCCATTTTTGGTTCTCCTTTTTCGGTTAACGCAGTGATTCATAATATTTTTTAAAGGCCTCTGACTTCCGGTAGAGAACTTCGTCCGGACGTTTGTTTGCCATCTGTTCCTTGGCCTTTGCCTTTTTCCCCATCAGGGTCGTGCCGGCAACTATCGCCGAGCCGGCCAGTATCTGTTTGAGAAAGGATCGCCTGTTATCATCTTTTTCCTGCATACTTTTCCTCCATAGGTTTATGGAAACGCTTCAGCTACCTGTCCTACTGTCTGATTGTCCTGTTGGGTGTGTTTTTCTGTCAGTTGTCACCCATTTGCCATTGTATTTTTGAGAAGGCCTTGCTCGAGATCAAGATAGGCGCAGAGAAATGCGATACACTTTTCATAGAAATCAGCCTTTGGATTGTCTTTGATGCGTATATGTATAAGTTGAGCAGTGGGCAGCAGAAACTGCTGTAATAACTGGTCTTGTACCTCTCTTGCCTGCTCGGATCCCTGTTTCTCTTCTTCAACAAGGGTGACCAGGGTATCGAGCAGGAGAAGAAGAGAGTCTTCAGAATCCGTGATCGACTCGTTTTTGATAAGCTGATTTTGTTTAAGCAGTTCACGGCAGTTGACGAGACTTGGTCCGAAACTCTTGCCATCAAGATAATAGGCCGCGTTTAATGGCAGAAGGTGTTTACTGTAAGGGTCGGTGAAAAGTTCGTAGTGTTCTTCTCTCAATTCTTTGAGATCTTTGTTGTCAAGTATTTCGGCTAGTTGGCCGATGGCTGTGTCAAGTTGTTGGTCAATACGTTCCTTGTTCAGGGCGGCAAAAATTCCCCGCCAGCGGCTGATTCGCTCGGCATCGGGGGCTTCCTGGAAAAACGATTTGATAAGATCCAGAAAACGGAGGCGTACCAGGCAGAGCTCACGGTCTGATAGTTCGGTGGGTAGGGTCATTTCTCATGTCTCTCGAAGAGGTTAACAACACGGCATTTGTCACAGTATTTCAATAAATCATCCTGGCTGTCCCACATGTTTTTGGCCGAGAGGATGGCAAGTACTTTTTCCAATGATTTTCGGGTGCCGAATATCTTGCCGCATCCCAGACACTTGACTGGCTCAGCTTGAGCTATGGTTTTTCTCTCAAAAAATGATGCCTGGAGAGAAAGGCCTGGTTGAGCTGTAAGCGCATCCTCCGGGCAGACTGCAATGCATATTCCGCATTGCACACAAAGGGCGGGATAATGGCTGAGTGAAAAACTGTTGTTGTCGGCCGCCAAGGCTTCAACATGACAATCAGTGACACAGGCGCTGCAATGAGTACATTTTTCTTCATCGCAGAGCATTGCACCGAACCCATTGCCGGCGACACTGCTGCTTAGAGGGACTGGTCGGGCATCACCTTGGAGACGAAGAAAGTTGAGGAGATCGATGAGCTTTTCCCGGCGATTGGTGTAAGAAAAATCATGATAGAAGCTTGGCAGTGGATGGGAGTGATTGGCTTCGCCAAGAGAGGTACGCAGCTGCTCCGGTCTGATTATGCGTACCGCATCATCTCTGTGAAAAAGGGCCTGAAGAATGGTGTTGACGAATTGTCCCTGCAGTGCAGTTGTACTCTTTTCTGTGCCGATGGTGAAAATCCGTCCTGCTCCCATGGCAAAAAGGAGAAGGAAGTGCATGGCACTCAATGCGTCAGGTTGTGGATGTTCCAGGAAAAATACGTTGCTATGGCGTTGTCGTGGTGTGAGCCACCAGTAACGGTGTAAATCGGATTCGTTTCCCAGGACAACCGTTGTCCCGGCCGGGAGGGGGAAGGTCCTGAAATATTCAATAAAGCGAATATCGTCAAAACGTTTGTACTGGAGGGCGCCGGTGGGACAGACCGCCAGGCAGGCTCCACATTCAAGGCAGGCAAGGTGATCTATTTGCACGCCGTCTCGATTTTGCCGCACTGCCCCATGGCGACAGGCATCGAGGCAGGCCGTGCAGCCTGTTCCTCGTTTGCCACTATACTGGCAGAAGCGCTGATTCCAGCTTATGACCTCTTCGACCTGTGTCGAATAGATAGATTGAAAGAGGCGGGGGAGATTGTTTTCTGAATATATTTTATCGTTTTCTTGGGGGAGGTCCGCCTTGGCGCCTTTGAGGAGAAGAAGGGCTGGGGTCAAGAACTCTCTTCTTTCAATAGCATGTAGGTCAATCGCTTGCTGAGGGCAGGAGGCCACGCATTCCTTGCATAAAGTACAGCGAGAAAAATCAAGAAAAAGCTGCTCGGATAAACAGTGTTCGGGACATACCGGACCACACTCACCGCAGTAGGTACAGCGGTTCAGGTCAATAGCTCGTTTGACCATGAAATGGAGTTGAAGGCCATCCTCTGTGTCGTTGATTTCCAATTCTTCGGCAGTGTCCAGTTCCGCGTCATAGTCCTGAACAAGGAGAGGATCGATCTGGAGGATTCCGCCGTAGGTATCAATAAATGTGTGTAAGGATTTTGCATCTCCTCCCAGGACTGTGACCCGGGGATCAGGTTCCAGGGTATAAGAACGGAAGGTCTGGCTGTTGCTGCGGGTCCATTCAGCTTTGGCGAGGGCTGCCATGTTCGTGTCACTGCAGTCAGTCCGGTCTCCGTTGAGTTGTAAGGTCGGGGAAAGGGGAAACAGGGTGTCTGGATGGACTGAGGGGAAGCCTCCAGCGAGAAGGATAGTGTTTTCTGACCCTTGTCGATAGCTGAAGGCTGTACCCGGCTGGACAGCAATGGAGACCGAAGAAAAGGTCGGATCTGCACCCTTACCGGAGCACAGAAGATGTCCTGAATAATTTTTCATAACCATTTTTCTCTCAATGATAGTCTCACGAAATGAGAGAACAGGCTTTGTCTGGCTGGCATCATTTCGAGAAACGAGCGCAAAAGGTTTCGTTTCAATGGTGAAACAGGTTCATTCCTAACAATAGTTAAGAAGATGAATTAATGTTATGCTAAAGCATGGCAGAAAGAAATAGGGAGGGGACCTTTTTTTTTGTAGGGTAAAAACAACTCTCCTTGTAGGTTGGGCCGGTTTATGAGGGGGGATGTCTTAGGTGAAAACATTCATTAGCCGTCCACAGGACTGCCCGCCGAGTCAGTTCTGTCGCATTTTTCAAGCCGAGTTTCTGCTTGATACGGTCCCGATAGGTGCCAATTGTCTTGACGCCGAGTGTCATCTGCTTGGCTATCTCTCTGGTTGAGAGGCCAGCGCCGATGAGACGGAATACTTGGAGTTCTCTGTCCGTTAAAATATCTACCGTTGATGCGCCCTTGCAGTTGGGATTGACCTGTAGTTTGTCAAGGAGAAGGGCAACCATGTTGCTACTGGCGTGGATTCTGCCCTGGCGAATATTGCGAAGAGCTGAAATGACCGATTCGGATGCCTCTTTTTTCATCACATAGCCCCGAGCTCCTGCACGGATAGCCCGCTCAGCCCAGACGGATTCATCATGCATGGATAATACCAGCACTGGAATGTTTTTGCTGGAACTGCTTATCTCTTTTACCAGCTCCAACCCGTTGTCTTCGGCCAGGGAAATGTCAATGATGGCCATATCGGGCGCATGGGCGGCAAGTGCCTTGCGGGCTTCAAAGATGTCTGCAGCCACTGCACAGACCGTGAAGTCTTCCGCCTGGTTGATCAGTTCTTTCATGCCCATGCGGAAAATGGGGTGGTCATCAACAATAAGAATCTTGGATTTCATGAAAAAATCTCTCCAGAAAGAACCACAACGGTACCGTTGTTTTTCCCAGGGCGGATGTCAAGGGTGGCACCGATAGCCTTTGCCCGGTACTGCATGGTATGCAGTCCCAGACCTTTATTTCTGCCTTGCGCTGATATGCCCCGACCGTCATCGATGATGGTTGCAGACAGAAGATTGTCATGGTGGACGATTATAATCTGTATCGTCTCCGGCCGGCCATGCCTGGCGGCATTAAAAAGGGCCTCTCGGATAATATAGTATACATGTGGAGTAATGGTGCTGGCAAGGGGTTGGGCTTGGCGGTCGAAAGAGAGGCTGCAGTGCACTGGATAAAGTTGCTCTATTTCGGCAATCAACTCTTCCAGGGCTGCCTCCAGCCCGTGTTCTATGACATGGACAGGATATAAGCCCCGTGAGAGCCAGCGCGTTTTTTCAATGGCTTCCCGGATCAGGTTGCGGATGGTGGCCAGCTCACCAGCCTCTGTGGGCGAATGTTTTTCCAGTTTTTGCTGCAGGACTTTGCTCAAAATCTCTACCCCACTGAGGTGGGAGCCAAGATCATCGTGGAGATCTCGACCGATTTTGCTCCGTTCTTCTTCACTTATGGCAATGATCTGTCTCTCCAGGTTGGCCATTTCCTTTTCAGAACATGTTTTGAGCACATGGAGCCACATGCCTTCCAGAAGCATGGTCATCTGGCGCACATCTGAATTGTTGTAATCTTTATTGCTGTTGCACACTCCAGCCACCAGGACGACTTTATTATTGTTGCTGATCGGGAGATCTACTCGGCGTTGTATCGCCTGGGTGTATGGGTAGGAGGCTGCAGGGCTGGTTTGGCTACAGCTGTTCGTGATGCGTACCTTCTGCTCCTCTATGCAACTGCCGATTATTCCACACTCTGCAAGTATTTTCGGGGGAATGGTGCCGTCTTGAGGGGGGAGGCCAACCTGGCCGAGCCCTATGGTCACTTGCGAACATAAGGCGGTGTGCGTCTGGGCCTCATTGACGAGAGCGATGTAGCCTCTTGTGCTGTCGGTAATCTGGATAATGCGGTGGAGGACAAAGTCATATTTGTCGTTGATATCGAATTCTTCCATTGCTCCGAGTTGGAGCAGGGTGTCAAGACGCAGTTCATCACGGTGCAGGATATGTTCTTTTTGAATGCGGTCGTCGACCATGGTGTTGGCCAGTTTGCCCAGATCTTCAAATTCGGAAAAGGCCAGGTTCGTATTCTCTATTTTTATCTGGGTATGGGCAGCTTTTCTGAAAAAATCAGTAAAGAGACTGATTCCGTGTTTGATCTTGATTGAGTGGTAGTAAGCCATGCTGAGCAGTATGAGAACCGCAATGGCAAAGAGACCGATAAAGATGAATACATTTTTAAAGGAAATGGCCGTATAGGTCATGGTTTCATCATGGATGGCTTTTGCCATGGCATCCATGGATATGTCGGCGGCCAGAATCCAGTTCCAGTCGGGATAGACCTTGATAAAGCTGAGCCGCTGCTGACCCTCTCCGGGATACATCTTTGCGCTGCGATAGAGGACATAGCCCCCGGAACTATTCTGTAAGCCCGTACTCAGGAGTGTTTGTCCATGGGTCTTTCCCTCCAGATCGCTCAGTTCAGTAATCGATCTGCCGATAAGATTTTTATTTTGATGGCTGATGATCGTTCCGTCAAAACGAAAACAGAGGATATGTCCGTCTCTGCCAAACTGCATATCTTGCATGGCGACAAGTATCTCTTCCTGCAGGTTTTTTTCCATGGCTGTGCTGGATATGCCAGCCCCGATATACCAGTCAAATGGTTCGAAATATTTAACAAAGGTGATATCTGGAAAGCATCTGCTCGAGGAACTCTCTTTTGTGTGTCTGTGGCGGAATATACCGGCCCCTTTTTCCTTGAGCATGGTAACAAGATTCAGGGCCACCGGTTTGCCATTTTGGTCATGGAGCTGGCACAGGCTTTGTCCCTCCAGAAGGGGGTCATTGGCAAAGAGATCAATGATGTCCTCCTCAATTCTCCCTGCAAAATAGTAACCCATGCCACTATTCCAGCGAATGGGACGCAGTATCTCGGCGACCATGGAACGCAACTGCATCCCGTTCTCTTCTTTTCTGTACATCCGGTAGATGTGGGAGGCGATGGTGTAGGCGGTTTGGACTTTCATCCGTAGTTCATTTTCGATATGGAGGTCGGCCTGAGAACGTCGCTGCTCGATTAATTCCAAGACATTATTGACCTCTTCTTTTACCCGGGTCTGGTACAGTTCCTTGTAGTTCTGTTGTATGTTGGCGATGCTTTCCTGGTAGGTCTGATATTCGTTGATTGTCCAGAATATGCCGGTAAAGACCGCAAGTGCCAGGATGACCATCAGGGAGGCACGGAAGGGTGCGGATGAGAGAGAGGGGCGGCGTGTGTCAGCCATTAGACCTCCCGAAAGCCTGCTGTGTGAAGTGACCCTGCATCGATTATCCGAGAGTACGATTCAATGGTTCTGACAGGTGTCGTTGGCATCTGAAGAAAGCTATCATTGTTTCAGTTGTTTGTTTGACGTGTGGCATATCGCTTTATTCGTCCGTTACTTTCTGGATGAAGGGGTAAATGGTGGTCAGATAAATGGAATCCATGCCCTGGTGATCGTTTTTGCCAAACTGAAACAGGACACCGCCCAGATCGAAACGGCCTTTCTGCTGCATGGTCTCAATGAATTTATCCCGTGTCAGCTCACCTGGCACCGCATCTGCGATGGCAGCAAAAAGTTTGCCGGCAATGTAACCCTCCAGGCTGATAAAACTGATGGGAAAGTCGCGTTGGTACCTGTGCATTGCCTCCCTGTATTCTCGAACAAGTGGAATACGATTATCCCAGGGAAAAGGAACAACCTGAGAGACGATAACATTTTCACCGTAGGTATCTAAGGCATTTTTGAGGCTTTCGGTTCCGACAAAGGAGATATTGCCAAAGATTTTGGTTCTCTTTTTTTTTGCCTTACTCAGTTTAATGAATTCGCTACAGGCGGCATAGGTACCAACCAGAATAACCGCTTCAGGATCTGTCTGATAAATTTCCTGAAGACCCCCCATGACGGTAACAGTGTTTCGTTCATAACTTCCCTGAGAGACGAGTTGCATATTTCTTTTTTGGAGGGCGAGTTCGATGCCTTTCAGGCCGGAAAAGCCATAACTGTCGTTCTGGTAAAAGCAGGCAATGCGTTGCATCCCTTGCTTGTCGATAAGATAGGACGCAAGTGCCTCCATTTCCTGATAATAACTGGCGCGAATATTGATTATAAAGGGATGGAACGGAGTCCTGAGTAGTTCTGCTCCGGAAAGAGGGGCGAAAAAGGGAATTTTGTATTTTTCAATGATGGGGATAACAGCCTTGGCAGTGGGGGTGCCAACCTCACCGATGAGGAGGAAGACCTGATCGTCTTGGATCAATTCCAGGGTGTTCCTGATTGCCCTGTCTGGCTCGTAACCGTCATCCATACTGCGCAGGAGGACAGTTCGGCCTTTGACGCCGCCTTGGTCGTTTATTTCGGCAAGGGCTGTTCGCAGACCGGCCTGCATTTCGAGGCCGAGATTTTTTGCAGGTCCGCTCAAGGCGCAGGACTGGCCAAGGAGCAAAACAGTGCTCCGATTTGTATCTCCTCCATGTGAACTGTTGGTAAAAAAGAAGAGAAGTGAGAGGATAATACTGAGGCGGAAGAGAGGATGGGGAAAAGAAACTCTGCAGGTTCTTTTGTATTTTATACTTTTGACGTGTACCATTTCCGTAGTCATGCCATTATCGGGAGAATCGTATTTTTTGTGAAAAGAAGTGAACAGTATGTTCTTTTCATAAGGCTATCCTCTACAGGGAATGTATCGCAACGTGGTATGATATCCAAGGGAAAGTTTTGACAACTCAGTCATGTTGGCAAAAAACAAAAGTGAAGCGGTCGATATGCCACTCTCTAGGCGCTTATCGACGCTAGAGGATTGAGGGAGGAGATGTATGATTTCTTTGAACCAGGCCCACCACCATATCAGGGCGCTCCATCCGCTGCAGCCGATTGCTGTGCCGCTTGACAGGGCCCTGGGCCTGATTTGTGCTCTGGAGGTGCATGCAGATACCGACTGTCCAACGGTTGATTCCTCGCTGAAGGACGGCTTTGCCGTACTCGCTACGGATATTACAGATGCCTCGCCGAAGCATCCAGTGACGCTGGCCGTTACCGGTACCTTGACTGCTGGAGGGGATGCTGATAGACTCCGTGTCAGACAGGGAACTGCGGTACGTATCATGACCGGTGCCCCTATCCCTGCTGGCGCAACATCCGTGTTGGCCTCTGAATTCGCCGCGGTCGAGGGGGCTATGGTGACCATCAGGGCTGATGCGCGGCGGGGGCGGAATATCCTCTGCAGGGGAAGTGATATAGTCCAGGGGCAGGTGGTGCTGGAGAGGGGCGATCTTCTTGGCCCAGGTCATCTTGGTCTGCTGGCCGCAGCCGGGTTAAATGAAGTTATCTGTTACCCATTACCACGGGTTGCCATTGCTGCAACGGGCAGCGAATTGGTGTGGCCCGGTGAACCTGTTACTCCCGGGAAGGTGGCAGCCAGTAATATGGTGACAGCAGCGGCTGAGTTGCAGGCCATGGGTATTACCGCTTCCACTCTTCTCCTGCGTGACAACCTCGATCAGTTGCAGGAGCAGTTTGGACGCCTCGCCTCCCAGGTGGATGTGTTGATCACCTGTGGTGGGGTCCTTGATGGGGATAAAGACCTTACCCTGCAGGCCATGGAAGAGATCGGTATGGAAAAGATCTTCCATCGTGTTCGGATAGGACCTGGCAAAGGCGCCTGTATGGGACGGGTTGGCAAGACAATAGTGTTTAACTTGCCAGGTGGACCGCCATCCAACCATGTGGCTCTGCTTCTCCTGGCCCTGCCCGGAGTGCGGCGCCTGATGGGGTTTACGAATCCTCTGCCTCCAAAGAGAAAGGTTGTTGTGACAGAAGAACTGGCTGGCCAGGAGGACTGGACTCAGTTGGTGTATGGCAGAACGAAATATGAAAATGGATCTTTTCTGGCAAGTCCCCTGCGTACTCTGGGGCGGCTTGAGGCTTTGGCTGTTGCGGATGCCCTGATTGAGCTCCCTGAGGGTTGCACTGTGGTTGGAGAAGGTGCTGTGGCAGAGGCTTGGCTTTTCCGGGAACATGGCAGGGCAACTGCTGAAGCTGAAAAGGATCTTCAGTGATCGTTGCAGACTGACGTTAAGAAGAGTAAACCCGACACCTGAGACATAATTTGGGAGTATATGAATAATCAGATTACATTGGTGCAAAAGACAGTAGTTGTCAGTGCCAGCGGTCGTGAAGAACGGCAGGAGACGCTGGCCATCGAAGTACCCTATAAGGTTGCCCTCAATGACGAGGATATCGGAGCCTCCATGGTTCTTGCAACCGGGCTGGAGGAGTTCGGAGCCGGATTTCTTTTTGGCCAGGGCTATGTGACCAGGCCAGGCCAGGTACGAGAAGTACTGGTCTGTCCAGAGGGACGTATATCCGTATATGCCGATGTGGAAGAAGGACTTGCGCCAAAGGAGGTGATTATTACCTCTGGTTGTGGCGGCACCGGGAAGATATCAAGGGAGATGCTGGAAGGGGCCTTCGATCCGCTTCAGGAGTGTACTATCAACCTCGATGAGGTGAAACGTTTCATCCGGGAAGTGTTGCAGAAATCACCACTCGGGGCGGCGACCCACTGCGTTCATGGCTGCGGTCTCTGGGCGGATGGCAAGTTACAGGGCTTCTATGAGGATGTCGGTCGTCATAATGCAGTGGACAAGGTTATTGGTGCCATTCTCCTTGGTAAAATCCCGGCAAGTGGCGCGATCTACACCACCGGGCGTCTTACATCGGATATGGTCCTTAAATGCGCCCGAATCGGTATCCCCATTGTCATGTCTCGTACGGCTCCATCTTCTCTTGGTCTGGCCATAGCCCGTCGTGCCGGTGTTACGCTGGTGGCCTATGCCCGCCCGGATCGACTCAATGTCTTCAATGCCCCGGAGCGGATTATCGGCTAGCTATGCACCCTCCAAGTCATTGCGCCCTGCCATCCATCTGACCTGGTGGCGATTCTTTTCTTGAGTTGGGAGGAGTGGTGAATGGCCAGGTGGCCAGGCTGCCAGGTTCCTTCAAGCCATTGTCACAACTCCTTTCGCATGTCTGCTCCCTTGATCTGTACTGGGAATATTTGAGAAAAGAGCTCTTTTTTCCTGAAAGGTATTTTTAAAATTGGCTATTTCGATTATGCTAAACTACGCGTAGAATTCAAGGAATGTAAAAAAACTCCCCTTTACCACTGAACTTCAGCTCCTCGTTGCTTTCAGAATGTAATCCTCAGAATATCAATTCGCTGCCTGTTGTTGAATTCATCGAGTGCCTCGATTGAGAAAAAACGTTCTTATTTCTGGACAGACGCTGGTGAGCGCTTGAAAAGTCATGAGAAAGATATCTCTTCTCGGCATAGCACACTTCCCATGAAAAGCGCCCCTGTCCGCTTGTGCCGGGCAGGGGCGCTTTCTGCTTAGGGAAGGTGCTGTTTCCTCTTTCTCTCGCTTACAGCAGACATCGAGTAACTAGATTTTTCGGAGGGGGACATGATGGTAAAAAAGTGTGCCTATTCAGGTAATGCCCAATAATTGGCAAACAACTGTTCTGTACCTGTTGAGCAGTGTTTTATCTTCGTTCAGTCAGGACTTCGAAGCATCCTCGGTGCTTCGAGAAGATCTCAATAAACGAAGATGGAGTGCTGCTGAATAGTTACCAAAAATAAACGGTTACAAGTAGGAAAAAGGAAGAAAATATGATTACTGCAACTGATGTCGCCCTCTCCTACGGGAAGAGGGTCATTTTTCAAGACGTTAATATAAAATTTACCCCTGGCAACTGCTATGGGCTCATTGGAGCCAATGGCGCCGGCAAAACCACCTTTCTGAAGATCCTTGCCGGTGATTTTCAACCGGATCGAGGGACTGTCTCCGTGGGGAGTCGGGAGCGAATTGCGGTCTTGAAACAGGATCAATTCGCCTTTGATGAGGTGACCGTTCTGGATACCGTTGTTATGGGGCATAAGCGCTTGTATGAATTGCAGATTGCGCGCGAAGCACTGTATGCCAAGAGCGATTTCAGTGAGGAAGATGGGATACTCAGTGGTGAGTTGGAGGCAGAATTCGATGAACTGAATGGCTACGAGGCAGATGCCGAGGCAGCTGTTTTGCTCAGTGGTCTTGGTATCAGTGAGGATCTTGTGCACAAAAAAATGAAGGAGTTGGAGGGCGGTGAGAAAGTGCGGGTCCTCCTTGCCCAGGCCCTCTTCGGCACTCCAGACATCCTTCTTCTTGATGAGCCCACTAACAATCTTGATATCAAGTCAATCCAATGGCTGGAAAGTTTCCTGGAACGATTTCAAAATACGGTCATTATTGTCTCCCATGACCGTCATTTTCTCAATCAGGTGTGCACGCATATGGCAGACATCGATTTTGGCCAGATCCGGATCTATGTCGGTAATTACGATTTCTGGTATAAGGCCAGCCAGCTCGTGTTGCAGCAGAAGCAGAACGAGAACAAGAAAACCGGGGCCAAGGCCAAAGAACTCAAGGAGTTTATCCAGCGGTTTTCTTCCAACGCCTCCAAGGCCAAACAGGCAACTTCCAGAAAAAAACTGTTGGATAAACTTACCCTGGAAGAAATGCCGACCTCTTCCAGAAAATATCCTTTCATTTCCTTCAAGGCTGCCAGGCCATGCGGTGACATTATCCTGGAGATAAAGGGACTGACCAAGGAGCTGGACGGGGTGCCTCTCTTCCGGGATTTGGAACTTACCGTGAATAAGGGCGATAAAATAGCCTTTGTCGGCAGCAACAGCCATGCCAAAACCACACTCTTTCAGATTCTGACCGGAGAGCTTGAAGCGGACAGTGGGAGTTTCCGCTGGGGAGTGACCATGAGCCAGGCCTACTTTTCCAAGGAAAACAGTGCCTTCTTTGACAAAGATGTGACTCTGGTGGAGTGGCTCAGCCAATATACTCCGATAACAGAGGGAGAGTCCTTTGCCAGGGGCTTTCTCGGCAAGATGCTCTTTTCCGGAGAGGAGGCCTTGAAGAAGACGAGTGTCCTGTCAGGGGGGGAGCGGGTTCGTTGTCTGTTGGCCAGGATGATGCTTTCAGATGCCAATGCCCTTGTCCTGGATGAGCCTACCAATCATCTGGATTTAGAGTCTATCACTGCCTTGAACAATGGGCTTATTGCCTTTCCCGAAGTTATCCTCTTTTCTTCCCATGATCATGAATTCGTTTCCACCATCGCCAACAGGATCATTGAGCTTTTGCCCGGTGGTATAATTGACCGGATGATGCCCTATGATGCCTTTTTGGAGGATGAAGACGTGGCTCGACTCCGGACCGATCTTTCCTGATGACCTGAGCAAGAGAAGAGACGGGCCATTGAGGCATGGATTCGAGAACATATCTGTTTCAGGAAAGAGCCGATCTTCACTGCCTGGGACCGGTAAGGGTTGAGAAGGGCATTCTCAGGCAGGCTCCTGGTGTGTCGGGGATGTTTTCTTTGTTGTTTGAGAGTTTGCCGCTGAAGGCTGCAGTTGAGATGAGGTGTGAAGTTCGGTGAGATTCGCAAGAGATATGTGGAGATATATTGATAAGTCGATTGGATTAGACTAGAGAGTAAAGAAAGATGAAATTATTTGCTTTCAGCGCTCAAAACATAAGTATTGATTCTGAGAGTGGAGTTGAGCAGAGAGCAGTGAATGGTCAGATACGTATCCTTACGAGAGAACATAGAATCCAGCTCCGAGTCGTGGTACTGGCATAAAAATAGAGTTTTTCAACGTAGCCTGAATCAAAAAAATGACAAAAAAAAACATACCCATACCCAGTTGTCCGACCTGTGGGGAGTCCAGCGCTAAAAACTATATAAGGGGCGAAACGTCCTATCTCTGCTCAAATTGTGGTACGGAAATGAGATACTTGCCTGCCGGAGAACTGTTGACTTCCAGCGGCAGTAATGTGAAAAAAAATAATGGCTGGATAGTGACATTTTCCGTTCTCAGTTCGGAGCTCTATTCCGGTCGGGTTATGCTCGGTATAGGGGGGGGGATTCTCGTGTTAGCCCTTTCTTTTCTCTTCCTGGGGAAACTTGGGTCTGAAGGTGCTTTGTGGAGTTCCGGTTCAGGGGCTCTCCTGATTATTCTTGGTATAAGGAAATTAAAGAGGCAGAAGGAAAAAATGAAGAGGGCCATGTCGCACTATCCGCATTGGAACCAATGAAACCCATTGTTATTCCCCTCTTTTCTTCTCCGGCCATTGCCTTGATCCAGGGAGTGATTATTTTTGCTTCGAACGTGGGAAAAATGAACTCTGTCCCGGTCAAGTAAGCTGGCAGGGGAAACCCTCTTGATACGATCGATGATTTTCACCTGGCTTGTCCAGGGAAGATATTCTTTTTGTCAGAAAGGCCTGAGGGTCTGTACAGAACTGGCTACTATGAAAACTCTAACATCCTGTTGTCACGCTTCTCCTTTTCTCTTCTTATTTTTCTTTGCTCTGACTGGTCTGATTTGCAGTTGCGCACCGAAGCAAGAAAATGGCACTTCTACGGCGCTTATGGAGCAAAATAATGCCTTGGAGAGAGTAAATAAAAAATTGGTAGAGGATCTGGAACACCAGAAACAATTGACAGCCCAGCTGCAGATGTGTCTTTTGGGCAAATATGCCGAAGTAGACAGGCTTATGGCCAGCCAGGAGCATTTTGTCAATGAGTTCGGCTATAATAAGGCAAAGTCTTGGAATAGAGGTGACAAGGTCGAGACTGTGCGGTTTGTTGCGGAGGTGACAACCGTTATTGACACGGTGAAAGAGACTCCTCTGACAGAGAGTCGGAAAGGCGTATTGCTTCGGGCTGAGGAGTACCTGGCTAAAAGTAATATTGTGCTCGCTGAGGGCGATTTTGATGCTGCCTGGTCTCTTGCTGAACTGGCATTGAAGCAGGTGCAGACCGTTCAATTGGAATTGGTGACTGACGGGCTTCTCCAGGGCGATCTTGTAATTAATTTTGCCACACCCTTGCCCATGAGGTTACTGACAAGCGGTAATGTCAGAGAAGCTCCTTCAATGGCGGGGAGGGTGAAATCGATCCTGGAAAGAGGAAGCCATGTGATTGCTGTCGGCTATAAGGGACAGTGGGTAAAGGTGAAACTTACAGAACAGGATTACGGATGGGTCCATTATTCACTCCTGAATGGAGCCTTGGAATAATGGCGGCCTAACTGGCCAGAGGCGTTACAGGGGAAGCTATGTAGACAACCTGGTTACGGCCATTTCCTTTCGCTCTGTACAATGCCTGGTCGGCCCTGCTGACAAGACTGTTTTCATTTTTTTCTTCTTCTAGAATTCTGGCAATACCAATGCTGATAGTTATCTTTAGCGGGTTGTTATCGTAGATAAATGTATGCCTTTCCACTGCCTGTCTGATTCGTTCTCCGGTGTGTTGCGCTTTCTCTCCACTTGTCTCTGCCAGAATAACAAGAAATTCCTCTCCGCCATAACGACCGGCCATGTCGACGTTTCGTAAGGTCTCTTGAAAAATCATAGCCAGTTGTCTGAGAACGGCATCCCCTGCCAGATGCCCATAGGTATCATTTATTTTTTTAAAATGATCGATATCAATCATGAGGATTGAAAATTCTGTTGCATAGCGTTGATAGTGCTCAAAATGTTGACATAGCTTTCTCATGATCTCTTTTCGGTTGGCCAGCTGGGTGAGGGAATCGGTGGTGGCAAGTTGTTCCAGTTTGGCGTGGTTCTGTTTGAGCTCGGCTACCATTTCATTAAACATTCTGGTGGCAAGACCCAGTTCATCGTTTTTATGAATGGGTAAGCAGACATTGAGGTTTCCGTTGGCCACGAGCAGGGAACCGTTGGTCAAAGCTGTCAGGGGGGTAATGATCTGTTTCGCAAAGAGGTAGGCGACTACGCCCATTAACAGGGCAAAAGAACAGATAATGAGGATATTGCGATTTCGGGAACGAGTAACCTTGGCAAACACATCGACATACTTTTCAGTAATAAGGAGTCCCCAGCCTGAGGTGTTCAGGGCCATTGCCAAGCCGACAACATGGGTGCCATGGTAATCGGAAAAACTTTGGAGATGGGGGGGGCTGTCAAACAGTTGCCTGATCGTGGTGGAAATATTTTGAGGAGTGACAGGGTCTGTGGAGTGTCCCGTGGAAAGAAAATGACTTCCATCTTTCAGGTGGACGAGTGCTGCACAGAGAGGGGCTTCTTTTCCGTTGTTAAACAGGGCAGCCTGGAGGAGGGGTAATATCCCCTCGAGACGTACTTCAGCAGCCAGGAAACCGAGGTTGTCACGTTTTTCCGAGAAGAGTGGAATGCCGATCAGGATCAGGGGGGAGCTGTCTTTGCCGGTAAAGTACACATCTCCTTTGAAGGAGTTTGTGGCCGCAATCTGCTCTGTTCTATCCGTGGGCAGTTGAATGGCCTGCTCCATATCCATCGGTTCTGAGGCTGCAACAATTTGTCCTTCATTATCGAGGACAAAGAGGCGGCTGTAGTCGTCAAATTGTTTTTGTACCGAGTCGAGATAGGTGGCAATTTTTTTGGTGTAGATTGGCGGGCTGGATGCCTCTTGCTTTTTCTTGTTGTCGGTGTTGAGGTATCCGGCTAAATTTTCAGAAATGATAAAAGAATTTGATAAGATATGGAGATCATAATTCCTTTGTTTGAACCAGAGAGAAATTTCCCGTTCAATTATATTGCCGGAGTAAAGCAGTTTCTGTTCAATTTTCTCAGTTATGGTTGTATGGATCATACTGTTCAGGAGCCATCCCATACCGAATGAAGGTATGAGAGTGACCAGAACTGAAAAAATAAGAATACGGTTTCTGATGCTCAGTAATCCATAATTGGTTTCAAATTTTTCCATGAGAAATAACTCCTAGGCATGGGTAGAGGAACACCCAATTTCTAGGCCAGAATCGTGTGGAGGTTAGGAAATCATTGCATGCTTATGGTAAAACTCTGTCTGCTGGTCAGGTGGAATTTCCATTACCTTACCCGTAGTACATCATTTTTTTCCTTCAATAAAGGTCTTTTCCGCAATATGGGTGCTGATAGTGTTCTTTCTTGAGACGTGTGTAGTGGCGAATTCTGTCTTCTTGACTTCAGGGTACTTTGAAAAAGAGGAATTTCTGTTGAAAATCGGGGCATGAGAAAAAGTGGAGCGCGGGCATCTGTTAGATATTCCGAGGCCAACATTTTCCGTGTAACGAAGATGTTAGGGGCAAAGGCGACTTTGCAGGGTGGTTTTCAGAACAAGGTGTATTCGCAGTTGAGGAGATCACAGTGGAGCCAGGCTGCAGTCAGAGGTGAATCCTGGCCGAGAATCAGTTTGCCGACCTCTGCTGCCTGCATGGCGGCAAGAAGGGCAACGGTCGGTGACAGGACGTGTGGGGCGGTAAGCGCTTGAGTCTCCAGAGGGAAGAGTTGGGAGATGAGTTCGGTGTCGAGCTGTTCAATACCGATTTGTCCATACCATTTGTTGACGGCGGCATGGATCAGAGGGCGGGAATGTTTTTTGCAAAGTTGGGAGAGGTGGTGTCTATCCCCTATGGAGTCGAGTCCATCGACAATCAGATCGGCAACAGAGACCGAAGGTTCTGAAAATCGACCTTTTGTCATTGTGACGTTCAGGATCGGGTTGATTTTTTTGAGTTCCTGGGCCACCACCTCAACCTTGTATCTGCCGAGAGTTTCTGTGGTGCAGAAGTTTTGTCGATTCAGGTTGGTTTCGTTGAAGGTGTCAGGGTCGGTGAGAAAAAGGGAGCCAACTCCCATGCGGGCGAGAAGATCTGAGACCCTGCCGCCAAGACCACCGCAGCCGATAATAGCGACTTTAGCGTGAAAGAGCAGAAGCTGGCGAACAGGGTCCAGGCCGTTGCGCTGGTAGCGTCTGGGTAAAATTGAATGACTGAGAGCTATCTCTTCAATGTCCCGCAGGGAGCAGTTAAAGCGGCTGGCTGCTTCCCTTTGGTCGGCCAGGCTCAGAATATCGTTTTCTGTTCTTCCCCGAAGAAATTGGAGGAGCTCGCTCTTTTCAACCACCGCCAATTACCGGGAAAATAGCAAGGATATCGTTTTGCTGCAGTACCGTCTCAAACTGGCAGTGCCGGGAGTTGATCATGAGCACTCCCACCTCTTCCCTGTCGATACCGAGATCGTCGACAACCTGGCCCACCATGGTGTTGTCAGCAAGTTCTCTGCCTTCTTCTTTGAAGCGGCCTTCGCGGAAAAAGGCAAAGAGTTTGACCTGTACTTGCATCAGAAGTTCCAGAAGGTGTCTATTTCTTCTCCGCTGAAGTCCCAGACCGCGTTGTGGGGTGGAATCGGCTCCAGGGCGAAGAATTCAGGCAACCTGTCATCTTTGTTGGTGAAGCCGGCAGCGAGATTGAAGTTGTGCTCGGTCTTCAGGATATTCATGCCCAGGTTGGTGACATCAGCACCGGTGAGATTGATGCCGAAGCGGGCATTGATCATGTCGATGAGGGCAGGCAGACAGGTGGCATTATCCAGGGCAGCAAAGGCGATGAAGAGGCACATGCCAGTGGAGTCGATGGCCGCTGTGGCGATCTGGAGGTTGCGGGAGAGCTCTACTTGTCCTTCTTTAGAAAGTGGGTCTGCCTTCCCACCGACACTGAGGATCTCTGTAGCAATGGTGTAGCCCATGGTATGATCGGCACCCTGAGTGGAGGTGGCATAGGTGATGCCGATTCCTTTGATGGCTCGAGGGTCGTAGGCTGGGATGGCCTGGTTCTTGACCACAGGAACCCGGGTAACCCCATAGATCTTACCCACGTTCCCTGCCCCGCTGCCAATGATACGGCCCAGAGGAGTGCCCTGTGCCACTTCATCTTTTAAAATGCGGATCATCTCATCGCTGTCGCCAAACTTCAACATCCCGCCTTCCATGGCCACGCCAAAGGTCACGGCTGTCTCGATGCTATCCATACCGATATCGTCTAAGATATGGTCCATCTCTGCGATCTTGTCCAGGTTATCGACGGCACAGTCGGCGCCCATTGCCCAGATGGATTCATATTCAAAACCGGAAGTCTTAAAGTTCCCAGCTGAATCATTATATATCTGGGAACAATTGATGACGCAGCCCTTGTGACAGTTGTGTTTGGGCTTACCGCCACGCTCAACGATGAGGTCGTGCATGGTTTCACCGGAAATCTGTTCATGACCGTCAAACTGGCCTTTACTGAAGTTACGGGTGGGTAGTCCCCCTGCCTCGTTGATGATGTTTACCAGGACATTGGTTCCGTAGGTTCCCAGGGCCTGACTGACTGGGTGGTCAACCAGGGCCTTGGCAAAGGTCTTATTGGCTGCCCTGAATTTTTCCATATCAGCTATCTCGACTTTTCCCCCTGCGGCATCGAGTGAAATGAACTTGATCTTTTTGGAGCCCATAACTGCCCCCAGGCCGCCGCGACCGCAGGAACGGAGGTGGCCATCTGGATCTTTGACCGAGATATTGGCCGCCGCCATCTGCATTTCACCGGCCTGGCCGATGCTCATCAGGCCAACGGATTCGGAGAGGCGCTGACCAATGGCTTCAACCACAGCAAAATTTCCTTTTCCAATCAGCTTTTCTTCTTTTTCGATGCTGGCCCCTTCCGGGGTCAGGCGCAGAGAGTACCAGCTGTCTCCCTGGGGTTGTCCTTCGATGATCAAGGCTTTGCAACCCATTTTGGCCATGATCTGGGCGGAGGTGCCACCGGCATTCGCTTCCTTGATGGTGCCGGTAAGTGGGCTCTTGGCCCCGCAGGAAATCCGGCCCGAGTTGGCAGCCGCTGTTCCAGAGAGGAGGCCTGGAGCAAAGATCAGTTTGTTGTTGGGTCCCAGAGGATGACAGGTGGGAGGTACTTCGGCCGCTACGATGGTGGAAGTTAAGCCCCGGCCTCCTAAACCACCCCAATTATCGGGAACTGCTTCAATGGAAGTAGAAAGGTCTGTCATGTTCACGCGGAAAATTTTTTCGGGCATGGGTGACTCCTCTGGAAAGGGTTGGAAGTTAGAATAGAGAACCTTTTAAGTATAATGATTCCTATTAAGAAAGAGCAAGGGGTTTTCTTGTTTTGCTGGTCTTTTTTATGTTAGGCCGTGGAGAATTATGGCAGCAAGACCGGAACAGGGGGGCAGGGGGTACCCTCAAAGGGATGACAATCCCAATAATAAAAAAAAGCGATGGAGCAAAAGAGAGACGGGGTTGGCCTCACTGGCATCGCCCCGTCTCTCTCATTTTTCTATCATCACTTATTGTTCATACATTACTTTTCCGCAATCACGCAGGTTGTAGCCTCCAAGCCCTTGCACCAGAGTCTGAAATTCTGTGCTGCTGCGAATGAGTCCAAGGAGGGTCGTGATTTTTGGATCATCGAGAAACTGCTTGGGGATGATGAGGTCGTAGCGTTCTTCTGCAATAGGGACAAAATCGAGGCCGAGGGCATTTGCTGCGGCCAGGATTCCCATACCACTATCGACGCTGCCGCAGGCAATGGCTGCGGCCACACTCATATGGGTGTATTCTTCATGCTCGTAGCCGTTGATGGCAGTGGGGGATAGATTGAGATCATTAAGGGTCTTATCGGTCAACAGCCTGGTTCCGGCCCCGTTCTGGCGATTGATAAAACTGAGATGTCTGTCGCTGATGTCCTGAAACCCTTTGATTCCTAAGGGGTTCCCTTTGGCCACGATTAAACCCTGTTGCCGGTAACAGAGGTTGATCAGCTGCAAAGGTGTATCAGGAAGAAAGCGTTTGATAAAGGAGATATTATACTCGCCACTTTTCTCGTCAAGGAGGTGACTTCCAGCCAGGTGGGCTTCCCCGCGACGAATGGCCATGATGCCACCCATGGAGCCCACGTGGGCCGAGGAGATGCGGATGAGGGGCCGCTCTTTGTGGAGTTGGTTGGCCAGGATATCAATGATATTGTCATGGCTGCCGATGGCAACCAGGGTGGATTGGACATCAACCAATGGTCGCAGCAACTCAATCTGTACCTCTTCACCTGCCCCCACTCCTTCCGATCCTGCAGGCAGGGTGAGAATGCCATCGGCCCTGACCAGGGACATGACTGCCCCGGCCCCCTTCCCAGCAGGAGTGGCCATCAGTTCTCCCCCCACCTGGCCCAAGGTGATACGAACAAATTCGTCCACCCCCATGGCAGAGTGCATGGGTCTGGACATGCGGGCTGTCACCACCTGTGGGGCCGGTTTTTGCATGCCCATGAAGGCGTACACCATTTCCTGAACAAAGAGGCGCATGGTGAGAATGGCAGAGACCGGGTAGCCGGGCAGACCGATGACCGGGGTGTTGTCAACGATGGCCAAAATAACAGGTTTCCCTGGTTTGATCGCCACTCCATGGACCACCACCTCTCCCAGTTCAGCAAGTATTGTTGACGTGTAGTCCCGGGTCCCTGCAGAGGCTCCAGCATTAATGATCACGATGTCATTATCCGCCACAGCCTTGCTTATGGCCTGGCGCAGTTTTTCCGGGTCGTCGGGAACTGGGGCTGAGCGTTGGCCAACTGCTCCCCATTCGTTGAGGTAGCCTGCCAGGATTCGTGAGTTAAATTCGATGATTCGCCCTGGCGCGGGTGTTTCTCCAGGCTGGATCAGTTCAGAGCCGGTGGGGATGACCGTCATCCGTGGCGCCTCTTTGATCAGGACTTCAGTAACCCCTGTGGCCAGCATCGCTCCCTGGTCAATGGGACGGATTTTGTGGCCTTCCGGAAGGATCAGTTCGGTGGTAACGATATCCTCGCCAATGGTTCGGACATGTTGCCAGGGGGTGGCTGGGATGGAGAGCTCGACCTCCTTTTCATTGAGATAGTGAACGTCCTCAATCATCACCACTGCGTTAAAATCATGGGGCAGGGCATTGCCGGTGTTGACCGGCTGAAAGCGGTCAGCTCCGAGGCGCACTGGTGAGGCCTCACTGGCCGCGGCAAGATCTGTGAAGTGAACAGCGATCCCATCCATGGCTGCAGCATTAAAGGGGGGGGAGGAATGGCCGGCAAAAACAGGGGCTGCGGTGATCTGGCCCAGGGCCTGGTCAACAGCCATTGTCGTTGTTGGCCCACTTGTGAAAAAGTTCATTTTCTCCAGGGCCCTGTGCCAGGTTGCCATGGCCTGGGGCAGGGGCATATTTTTTACATAGATATCTTTGTGCTTCATTATAGAGTTCTCCAGCAATAGTTATAGCAGGTTGATTGATTTTGTATACGCCACGGGGCTACCGGTCCTGTAAGCACGCCCGGTCAGTTCACTTGCTCTTGCTGCCCTTGGGTGCTGGTACCTTCTCTTTCTGGTTTATTGTAAGAGATGCACTTCTACTTCTGTGTCTTGGTTGATCCCTTGAGACTGTGTGTCGATGAAGAAATAGCCTTGGGCGCGGGAAAGGGTGGAGATGGAACCGGATTTGCCCAGGACAGGAACGGCGCGGAAAGAGCTGTCCTCCTGTCGTTGCAGTTGGACACGGACCAGATCCAGTCTGCCGGCAGCCGAGTTGATGTTTCTGTCGAGTTTTGCTCTGATGGTGGGTTGAAGAGGTCTTGCTGCTGCCGGGATGCCGGAGAGCTGGCGCAGGGCCGGGGCAACAAAGAGTTCAAAGCAGACCATGGCTGAGACCGGATGCCCGGGCAGGCCAAAGATTGCGGTGTTGTTGCTCAGGCCGATGAGAACCGGTTTTCCGGGTTTGAGGGCCACTCCATGGACCAGGATGCCGGGATTGCCAAGTTTTTCTATCACCCGTTCTCCAAGATCTCGCATGCCCACCGAACTGCCCCCGGAAAAGAGGACGATGTCGTTTTCCTTTGCGGCCTGGTGGACACCGGCAAAAAATATTTCCTCGGTGTCGGAAACAATCCCGTAATCAGTGACTTGAGCCCCGCAACGGCTGGCCAGGGCAGAAAGCGTTATTCCGTTAATGTCTCGTATCTTGCCAAGGGGAGGAGACTGGGTCCAGGGCACGATTTCGTCGCCAGTGGAAAGAACTCCCACCCTGGGTTTTTGGTACACCTCGACCTCGCCAATGCCCAGACCTGCGAGCAGTCCAAGATCTTGGGGGCGGAGCAGGTGACCTTCAGGCAGGGCGGCATGGTCTTTTCTGATATCCTCGCCTCGGTCAATGAGATTGGTACCCACCCCCACGCTCTTGATCACCTCAATCATCTTTTCGTCCACTGGGATCGTGTGTTCGAACATGACCACTGCATCGCTGCCTTGGGGAAGGAGACCACCGGTGGCGATGCGGAAACATTTGCCCTTGTTTACCTCCCCCTTTGGTGCCTGGCCCATGGACACCTCTCCACTGATTTCCAGGTAACAGGGCATGGATTGGCTGGCACCAAAGGTGTCGGCGGCACGGACTGCAAAGCCGTCCATGGTGGAACGGGGATGGCGGGGAAGGTCCTCGGGAGAGGAGATGTCAAGGGCAAGGACTCTGTCCAGGGCAGCAGGTAAGGGCAGTCGCTCCTGGGTCAGGGGGACGGAGGCCAGTTCTTGAAGAAGGATGCTCAGGGCTTCTGCCACAGGGGTCAGGCCCTGCCGGCCCAGCATGTCTTTGAGCCCGTTAGTTGTCATGGCTGCCTTTGACTGTAAGGTTGATAATATTTTTTTTCTCCAGGAGAGAGAAAAGTTCATGGAGGGTCTGGTTTTGGCCGTCTATCTTCCGCTCTCTGATATGGGAAGAGAGGGTATGACGGTAGCTTAGAAAATTTTTGAGACTGGAGGCGGAAATCATGCACCCGTTAGCCAAAATTTCTTCGCCTTTTTCCACTGCAATCATATTGAACAGTTTCAGGCGGATCTTGATGGGGACGTCGGCCTGCGCAGATTTTAACGGGACTTTTTCCGCAGTGGTACGGAGTGAGGCATGGATGCCGTTTTTGCGAAAGATGGCACCGGCCAGACCAGGCATTGCTGCAGATATGGCCAGGACAGCATCGAGACCAAAAAGTTGTTGGTCGACGTCATCGGCCGGCAGTCCACCCAGAAAAATGGTTTGCACCCTTTCGTTTATGTATTCTTGGCTGAATCCGGGAAGAGAGACAAGGAGGTCACCGATTCGTGTTTTCTGAGGGACTTCCAGGAAAAACCCGCCCTGAAGCAGAGTGGTGAATTTGGCCAGTGCATCTGTATCGACTGTGAGAGAGACTGTGGTTGTGGAGGGCTTTGGGGTGTCCATGACTGCCTGTTCTATTCTTCTTTTTTGGGGCCAGGCGCAGCAGGATGTGCAATCTGCCTGGCCCGGATACTGGGAAAAATCTTTATCCCCTACTGTAATATCATTATTGGGAAAAATTACCAGAAAAAACAGAGAGCGGAGAGCGGGCAAACCTTTTCCCTGCATTGTGGCCTTGTGTTTCCGCCATCTCCTTCTCCTGAACACTTGAGAGCAGGCCTCATGCCCGGATCTTGAGGCTCATCGCTGAGCTATGAGCAAAAAAAAAGCCTGCCTCTGGAATAAGTATAGGCGAAAATTTACAATCTGGATAAATAAAAAAGGATCTGCTACTATTGGAGAGGGAATTTTTCTTTTTTGGCATCCTCGCCGATCCAGACAGACTGCAACCCTAGGGAATGATGATCCGTTATGGAAATTTTCTCTATCACCACACAAATTCTCGGCGGACTTGCTCTCTTTCTCTTTGCTATCAACAGGCTGAGCTCCACCCTCAAAAAAATAGCTGGTGTCAGACTCAGGCAGATTCTCCAGAAAGCCACTGACAGCCGGGTGCTGGGCGTTGCAACCGGCGCCCTTGTCACCTTCCTCGTTCAGAGTTCAAGTATTACGGTGCTCCTGCTTCTGGGGATGGTCAATGCCGGCGTACTCAACCTCAGGCAGGCCGTGTATGTTATCCTTGGCTCTGAAATTGGGACTACCATCACTGCCCAGATTGTTGCCTTTCAGGTCAAGATGCTCTTTTATCCGCTCCTGGTTGCTGGATTTCTGACCCTGTCGCTTGCTGGGAAAGAAAAATATCGGAATATCGGTGAAATAGTGTTCAGTCTGGGCCTGATCTTTCTGGCCATGAAATTGATGACTGACGGTTCCAGGCCATTGAAAGATTTTCCCCTGGTTATCGATGCCTTTACCAATTTTGGAGCATCTCCTTTGCTTGGCATTCTCATAGGGGCACTATTCACCTCTATCACCAGTAGCAGTTCGGCGACAACAAGCCTGGTTATCGCCATGGGCATGGAGGGAGCTATTGATCTGCAATCGGGTATTGCCCTGATGATCGGGGCCAATATCGGCACCTGTACTTTGGAGCTGATAGCATCCATCGGCACGAACAGCATCGCCCGGCGAACAGCGATGGCCCAGTTTATTATCAATTTGATCGGGGCACTGCTTTTTTATCCATTTATTGATTCCTTTGCCGCCATTGTTTCTCGTACGGCTCATGAACTGCCGCGTCATCTCGCCAACGCCCATACCCTGTTTAACATCACGGTCAGCCTGCTCCTTATGCCCTTTGTCGGTGTGCTCATAAAGATCCTTGAAAAGATCATCTCAGGCAGGGAGGGACCGGAAAAGGAATCTTACGGTATCCTTGATGAACGGTTTTTGAAAGTGCCCTCCCTTGCCCTGCTCGAAGCGGAGGAAGAAGTGAATAGAATGGCGCTCATCACCGAGGGAATGCTTAAGGCCGCAAGGCAGGCATTTTTTCACCATAACAAAGATGCGATGAAGGCCATACGGGAAAATGAAAGGATTGTTGATGCCATCTACGAAAAAGTTGGCAATTATCTCAACCAGATCAGCACCCTGATGCTGAGCGAACAGGATAGAATAAAAAAAAGATCGTATGTGCATGCCATTGGGGATATAGAACGGATCGCGGACCTGGCTGAAAATCTGGCCGAGTATGCCGCCGACAAAGACATCGTCTTTTCTAATCCGGCCCTCAAGGAGATTGAGAAACTTTTTGATAAAACTGAGCAGATATACAGTATTGCTATCCACTCATTGAAACGGTCTAAAAAATCCCTTATTCTTGACAGCACCCGCCTGGAGGAGTCGGTGAATATGCTTGAAAAAAAATACAGGAAAGATTTTATACACCGAATGGATAACGATCTGATTGGGCCGGTCAAGGATGCCATGTACCCACGCATTCTCCATGATCTTGAGCGAATAAGTGATCATGCCAACAATATCGCCGTGCATGTCATGAAGATGTAAGAAATCACCGGTGCTTATGGCCGGATTATCGTTAATGGTTCGCAGCCGAGGGCAGTCATGGATGTTGGAAACGTATCGGAGTACTTGAAATTTTTTGCCACCATGACCGCCATTGTCAACCCCATCGGAGCAATACCGATTTTTATCAACCTGACAGCGGACAACAGCAAAGAGCAGCGCCGAAAGAATGCCATCCAGGCATCCTATGCCACCGCGGCTATTCTCCTGATGGCCCTTTTCAGTGGTGAAAGGCTTCTTGTTTTTTTTGGTATTTCCATTGCTTCTTTTCGGGTTGGTGGTGGCATTCTTATACTGTTGATGGCTATTTCCATGCTGCACGCGAAGGTGAGTTCCGTCAAACACACCGACGAAGAAGCGCAAGATTCGGTTGAGCGGGAAACGGTCGCTGTCGTACCGTTAGGCACGCCTCTGCTTGCCGGTCCGGGGGCAATCGGTACTGTGATCCTCTATGGGCAGCGCTACGAGTCAGCGCTACATTACGGGATCTTGGCCATTATTATTATTGTTTTGGCCCTGGCTGTCCTTCTCTCCTTCAGAACCGCTCCCCTGATTGCCTCCTATCTCGGAAAAACCGGAATCAACGTCATAACCAGGATTATGGGGCTTATCATGGCCGCCGTGGGAGTGGAATTTATTGCCAACGGCCTCAAGCAGCTCTTTCCCATTCTTGCCTGAAATGCGTCTGCCAGTTGCCTGGCTGGTGCACCTCTTTGGAGCCAGTCCGCCGATGCCGTTTGTTGCTTGGGAGAACCTGTCTCGAGGAGAGGGTGAACCTGGTGTCTGGTGGATAAACTCCATCTTCGAGCTCACCCAATTGGGAGAAAATGGGGCTGGAGAGGGGGGAAGAACAAAATGGTCCGAACATCCCAGCCACCAGCATCGCAAGTGGGTGGGATGTCATTTATTTTTCCTGGTAAGGAAACTGCAGGTCGTCAAGCAATTTATACATTCGCTGTTTCTTCTCTGTTTTTTTGTCATGGAACTCGACTAGAGCCTCTGTCATCTCCAGTATCGTCTCTTCGCTGGCATTTCTTGCGATACGGCGACCGATTTTAGGAAACGGTCCGCCTTTTCCACCTGCAAAAAGTTCATAGCCGTCCCGGGTTGCCATGATGCCAATATCTGTTGTTTTCACGCCGGAACAGCACATGGTGCAAGCGCTTATGGCGATTTTAAACTTGGCCTTGGTGTGTTTTCGACCTGCAAATTTGTCAAGAATTTTGCGGTTTAAGGCTTCTGTGTCGATTACTGCGAGATTGCAGTGATCCATTCCCACGCAGACCCGTGGGAGAGGAAATTTCCCAGGTGCCTTGAATTCGGCTCCACCTGCAGCCAAGGTGGCTTTGATTTCTTCTGCCGCGCTCTCTGGTACATCTATCAAACGCAGGTTTTGTGAGATCGAGAGGTAGAGGTGAAAGGAGTGCTTCTCAGCTAACTGAGAAACTGTTTTCATGATTTCAAGAGGTAAACGGCCTGCGGGTACCAGTATGGTAATACTCACTTTATTTTCTGTATTCATCGTTTCGTTTTTGAGTCGCTGTTGAAAATTCATAGGGGTATATGAATTGGTTTTTTAAAGGAAATGCTGTGGGATAGGGACGCTACCTCTTTCAGTGACTCTTAGAAAATGTTGTCGCCTGTCAGCTAGCGGCGAGAATTACGTCTCATAAGAGGAGGTTCTTGTTGAAGAGAGGCCCTCCCTCCCCTTTATTCGAAAGGCAATAAACACCATTCGTCTCAGAAAAACCAGTAAATTCCAGCCTGGTTTGCCATGATGCGAGTGAACAGCTTTTGTTGTCCATCGGTTGCCTGACCGATAGCCAGGGAGTTCGCTCTTTGTGTCGCTCGGAGTAGTGATGGAAGACAAGAGGACCATCTCCAGAACGTTGACAATCCACAGCGGAGTGTTCGTAGCTGAGAGATTCGTTTCGTGTTTTTGGAAAAGAATTTTGTGAAGGTCCTTTCCCCCCTCAAAGGGCTACTCTACTGAGTGCCGGGTTATAGTTCATCGCCGGTGTTAGAGCAATGTATCCCCCCTGATTCTCAGAAAAGAGGGGAATCGAGGCCGGCCGGATTGGAACAGGCCATAATATTTGAAGGTAATGATGGAACCGACGGCCGGGGGATTGTCTCGCTGCTCATCACTGAAACCGGTTCCGATCTTAAATTGTATTTTATTCGGTAATTCAACAAGCAGTGAGCCGAGCCGTCCACGATTTCTGCCTTGGCCTCCGATGTGGGCTATGACCACTGCCTCGGTGTCAGAAAAACTTTTAACCTTTAATATTTCGTGGCTACGGCCACTGCTGTAGAGGGTGTCGGCTCTTCTGACAATCACTCCTTCGCCACCTGACTTCTCTATTCGCTGCAGTTCGGTCTTCAGTTCTCCTTTGTGCTCGATACGTTTCTGGGGAATAACAAAGGCAAATCGGCTGGGGTGATTCTGGAACCAGTTCTCCGCTATCTTCAGTCGTTCGCTAAATCCTCCTTTCTGGTCCGGGACATCAAATATTGCAAACTTGAGCTCCAGCCAGCCAGTATGGGGGCGTTGCGTATTTACAATGGCTACAGTTTGTTCAAAAGTCTCTCGTCCTCCCCAGAGTTCTCCTTCCAGGGGAAAAGGAGGAAAGTTATGAAAAAAAACCGCAGGTGGATGCAGAAGTATACCGTTTTTACTGAGCAGCCTTTTTCCGTCCCAATATCCCCGCACTCCATCCAGTTTTTCACTCATTAACCAGCCGATAATATCTATATTGTCTCTATAGACCTGGGGAAGCATGAGCTCCAGGGCCTGCAAATTCCAGGGAAGGAGACATGCCATAACCAGTAAGCAGAGAGTGATTTTTTTCATTGTGTCCTGAGAAAATTGTTAAGGGGTAACAGCTCCAAAATTGAGAGGGCTAAAGCAAGAGCCCTCTTGGGGTGGTGGACAAAATGGACATCATGCCCCTGTACTGGCTTCCAGGTGGGTGACATGAGCGTCGTAACAGCGGAGGAGGTGGAGAGCTGTTACGACACCGTCACGATTTGACCGCTGGTCTTTCGAGGGGAGCCTTTTGTCAGGAGCGCTTTTGCTCATTACCCATTGCCAAGACTCGACCCTGAAGAATGAAGGT
>Ga0180008_1000131_pt1 | contig 77317 bp, 76 predicted proteins | sample MM_PW_MetaG_FD_121121 | JGI IMG/M metagenome (GOLD analysis project Ga0180008, IMG submission 121121) | Groundwater microbial communities from the Aspo Hard Rock Laboratory (HRL) deep subsurface site, Sweden - MM_PW_MetaG | ecosystem: Environmental > Aquatic > Deep subsurface > Groundwater... | reverse complement strand
TCTTTGATGATTGCAGGGTGTGAATGTTTTAAAAGTGAAGCAGTCCCACTAAACAGACCTTGTACTAATTGTGTACTTATATGTCTCTCAAGTCCAGCTTTAACTGCACCATCTGCTAAAGCTTCAGCGATTAATGCTAAGTAAGCAGGTCCACTTCCTGCAATTGCTGTGGCAATATCTAGTTGATTTTCTGTATTTACCCAAATAGCTTGGCCAATACTTGCAAAGATTTCCATAGCTACTGTTTTTGCTTCATTATCACCTGTGATTGTAGTAGTTGAGTTTTGAACAGAAGCTGCAATGTTTGGCATTGTTCTTATATAATGTTTTGCTTTTATTTGTTTTCTTAATGTTTCTAATTTTGTTCCAGCTAAGATTGATAATAAAATATTTGCATTTCCTGTAAGTCTAGCTGACACGCTTTGTAAAGCATATGGCTTTACACAAAAAATAACATTTTTATCTGTGATATTTTCATGATCTTCTAATACTTTTATTGTTACTTGTGGCATTTTTTCTTGAATTGCTCTTAGTTTTTCTATATCTCTTCCTATGATTTCTACTTCATGATTTTTAAGTAGACCTCTTGCTAATGATTGAGCCATAATTCCATTACCAATTAATGTAAGTTTCATTATATTACCTTTTTGATTATTTTGATTAATTATAGCAGATAATTCCTAAGCTACTATTAGATAGAATGTCACTTTTATGAGAAAGGATATTAAAATGATGAAAAGCTTTAAGTTAAAAAATATATTATTAATAGCTTGTGCAGCCTTTGTATTTACAGCGTGTTCTTCTAAAACAGAAGAAGAGTACAATAAACCAGCCCTTTATTGGTATAACAAGATGTTAAAACAAATTGCATCTGCTGATTTAGATGAAGCAGATGATACATATACTTCATTGGAAAGTGAACATAGAAATTCACCTTTTATTCCAAGTGCAATGTTAATTTTAGTTAATGCACACATTGATGAAGAAGAGTATTCTCTTGCAAACTTCTATTTAGATGAGTATATTAAGAGATTTGGTTTAAGTAAAGATATAGATTATGCTAGATATTTAAAAATTAAAGCAAACTTTTTAGGTTTTAAATACCAATTTAGAGATCAACAATTAATTGAAGATACTTTAGTTCAAGTTCAAGAGTTTAAAGCGAAATATTCAACTTCTCCTTATATGCCTTTAGTTGATACAATTAATGCTAGATTATCTATGGCAAAAGCTTCAATGGATAAAGAAATTGTAGATCTTTACAAAAGAAAAGATAAAGAAGCAGCAGCTGCTTTTTATGAAAGTAAATTAAAAGAATCTTGGATTGCACCAAATGAAATCGAACCTGTAAAAGTACCATTTTATAGATCAATTTTTGAATAAAATATAATAAATACAAACAAATTTTAGGAGTTAAATTAATGGAATTAGAAAACTATGATGAATTTCCACAAACTATACCTTTAATAATAGAAGACGATATATTTTTATATCCTTTTATGATTGCTCCACTTTTTTTAAGCAATGAGCAAAATATTAAAGCAGTTGAATATGCAATTGAACATAACAAGTTAGTTGTTGTTGCTGTTTCAAAACATGGTAAAGAAGGAAAAAGAGAGCACGATTCTTTCTATGACGTGGGAGTTGTTGGAAATATTATGAGAAAAGTATCTTTACCAGATGGTAAAATTAAGGTACTTTTTCAAGGCTTAGCAAAGGGTAAAATCTCTGACTTTTCAGATGATAATGCATTATTTGTAAGGGTAGATATTTTAAAGAATGAAGAATCAAGTGAACAAAGTATTAAATCTGTAATTGAAGTATTGATTGAAAATGTAAAAAAACTATCAAGATTAAATATTAAGTTTCCTGCTGATTTAGTAAAAACAATTGAAGAAAATGATGATGCTACAAGAATTGCCGATTTAATTTCATCTGTTTTAAAAGTTAAAAAAGATGAAGCATATAAACTATTTTCTCAAGCAAATGTAGAACAAAGATTATTTGATATTATTGAAGTTATTAAAAAAGAGATTGAATCATTTAAAATTCAAAAAGAGATTACTCAAAAAGTAAACTCAAAAATTGAAAAAACACATAAAGACTACTTTTTAAAAGAGCAAATTAAAGCCATTCAAAAAGAGCTTGGAAGTGATAATCAAAAAGATGTAGAAATCAAATCTTATAAAAAAAGATTAAAAGCTAAAAAAGAGTTTATGCCAAAAGAGGGTTATAAAGAGACTAAAAAGCAGATTGAAAAATTAGGAAGAATGAATCCTGATTCTCCTGATGCATCACTTTTACAAACTTATGTTGAACAAGTTTTAGATATTCCTTTTGGTGATTATGCTAATGAGAAAATTTCTGTTAAAAATGTAGAAGATCAATTAAATAAAGATCATTATTCACTTGAAAAAGCAAAAGAGAGAATCTCTGAGTATTTTGCTGTTAAACAACTACTTGAGCAAAGAAATATTGAAGATTTAAAATCAAAAGGTACAGTTCTATGTTTCGTAGGACCTCCAGGTGTTGGTAAAACTTCACTTGCAAACTCTATTTCAAAAGCATTGAAAAGACCACTAATAAGAGTAGCTCTTGGTGGAATGGAAGATGTAAATGAGTTAAGAGGACACAGAAGAACTTATGTTGGAGCAATGCCAGGAAGATTAGTAAAAGGTTTAATTGATGCAAAAAAAATGAACCCTGTAATGGTTCTTGATGAAATCGATAAACTAGGAGCAAATCATAGAGGTGATCCAACTGCTGTAATGTTAGAAATCCTTGACCCTGAGCAAAATCATGAATTTAGAGATTTATATCTAAATTTTCCTATTGATTTATCTCAAGTTATATTTGTATCAACTGCAAATGATGCTAGAAGAATTCCAGCACCATTAAGAGATAGAATGGAATTTATTGAAATTTCATCTTATACTCCAAATGAAAAATATCATATTGCAAAAGATTATCTAATTCCTCAAGAGTTAGAAAAACATGGACTTAAAAAAACTGAAGTTTCTTTAAACAAGGCAACAACTGAACTAATTATTGGAAAATATACAAGAGAAGCAGGGGTTAGAAATCTAAGACGAGTTTTCTCTAAATTATTTAGAAAAGTTGTAAAACAAATTTTAAATGATGAAACTTTAGAGAAAGTTGTAATTAATACAAAAAATCTAAAATCATATTTAGATAATCCAATATTTGAAATTGACCCAGCTGATAAAAAAGATTTTGTAGGAATTGCAAATGGTCTTGCTTGGACTTCAGTTGGTGGAGATGTTCTTAAAATAGAAGCTATTAAGTTAAAAGGAAAAGGCAATTTAGCAGTTACAGGAAACTTAGGTGATGTAATGAAAGAGTCTTCTAGAATCTCTTATTCTGTTGTAAAAGTATTGATTGATAAAGGTGCTTTGTTAATTGAAAATGAGATTATTCCAAAATCAGTAAAAGAAATAGAAGATAAAGTAATAGTAGATCCAAGTGAAATATATAAAAGATATGATATTCACTTACATATTCCAGAAGGTGCAACTCCAAAAGATGGACCAAGTGCTGGTATTACAATGGCATTAACAATTGCTTCAATTTTATCTGATAAGCCTATCAAAGCAGATGTTGCAATGACAGGAGAACTTACACTTTCAGGTAAGGTTTTACCAATTGGTGGATTAAAAGAAAAACTAATTGCAGCATATAAAGCAAAAATGAAAAAAGCTTTAATTCCTAGAAAAAATTATGAGAGAGATTTAGATGAAATTCCTCAAGAAGTAAAAGACGCTATGGAAATAAAACCTGTTGATGTAATAGAAGATGTTTTAAAAGAGGCATTGGTTTTCTAACATGGATCACAAAAGACCGAGTCTAATTGTAAATAATTTTTTTACATTAGCCTCTATTGTGATGATTTCCATAACAATCATTTTATACTCAAAATATATATCAAATGATGATTATAAAAATGATGATTTAAAAGAAAAAGTTATTCCGCTATCTTGTGAAAAACAGACTTTTTCTACTTCAAAAGTCTTTAATCAAAAACTTCTAAATGACTCAATGAAAGCCTTAGATAAAGGTCATTATAAACTAGAAGGTGCATATACAAAATCAACTTATTCAGATTCTATTATTGAAGATTTTATATCTTTGGATGAAATAAATAGTTTTTATATAAAATCTCTAAAAATATCTCCTAAAGAAAATATAAATAAATATCTAACAATCTCTTATAAAATAATAGAAAATGATAAAAAAGATCCAAATAAAAAAACAAAAGATTGTAAGCTTTGTTCAGGAAGTATTTTGACATCTTTTAAAGCAGATGATAAAGATATTTTTAAATTTTATATAGATTTTAATTTATATGATAAAAATGAAATAGCTTCAAAAATAGATTGCAGTATAAAGGTGTATGAAAACAGTGTTAAAAAGATTCAGTAAACAAGATTTTACAGCTACAAATATTCTTATATTTATTACAGTTGTAATGTATATTATTCAAATAAATATCCCACAAGGGGGGTTATTATTTGGTTTAAATCTATACTTTATGGTGTATGATTTTTGGTGGCAACCTCTTAGTACTATGTTTGCCCATGGTGGGATTGGACATCTTGGGATGAATATGTTTGTTCTTTGGCAGTTTGGAAATCTAATAGAAAGAGCACGAGGTGCAAAAGAGATAATAGCACTTTATTTAATTAGTGGATTAATCACATCAATTTTATCTTTTGGATATATATTTTATTTGGATAATAGTGTAAATCTAGTTGGAGCCTCAGGTGCTATTTGTGCACTATTGGGCTTTGTAGCTTATTATGATAAAGCTCAAAGAAGTGGAATAATAACTTGGGTTTTACTAATCTCAGTTGCACCGCTGATTATTGGACTTCCAATTGCTTGGTACGCTCACTTTATTGGTTTGGCTGTGGGATTTATTTATGCATTTATACGAAGATAAGATTAGTTATTTACAAAATAAGTAACAATACTCATAACAAAAATAACAAAAGCTAAACCTACAAACACATCTTTTAGGCTTACTGTCGGGTTTAAAATCCCACAGTATGGGCATTGTCTTTTTTTTGCTTCAATTTCATTTTTGCAATTTTTACAAGTAGCTATGATTTATCCTTTTGGAATTTCTGAAATAGTATCATATTTTATGATTTTAAACAATCAAAAATGATAATATAAAGCCAAACAAAAAGGATAAATAATGCAAGAGATACATATTCAATGCCCATATTGCTTACAAGCTATATCAATTCTTTTAGATACAGGAGTTTATGAACATACAACAGTTGTAGATGATTGTGAAGTTTGTTGCAGACCAATTGAGGTATCTTATATCGTGGAAGATGGTGAAATAAAAACATATTCTTATAATAGTATTGAAGGGAATGAATTTTAAATATGGAAGTAAAATCGATAATTTTTGTGTGCCTTGGAAATATTTGTAGATCTCCATTGGCTGAAGGAATTGCAAAGCAGTATATAATAGAAAAGAATTTAGACTTAATAATACAAAGTGCAGGAACTGGGAATTGGCATATAGATGAGCCTCCTTGTGAAAATTCTATAAAAGTTGCCAAATTAAATGGTGTAGATATTTCAAAACAAAAAGCACAGCAAGTAAAGAAATCTGACTTTAAAAACTTTGATTTAGTAGTGGGGCTTGATGATAGTAATATTTCAAATCTTAAAAATCTAGGATGTGATAATCCATTAAAATTAGGTGATTTTGGATTTGATGGAGCTGATGTACCAGATCCTTATTTTTTTGATGGATTTGAAGGTTTTGATAAAGTTTTTGAGATGATTGATGTTTGTGTTAGAAATTTAATTGATGAAAAAGTAAAGAGCGCTTAGGCTTCTTTACTTACTTCTCTTTTTTATGAGCTAAAACCCATAACTCAACTTTTTCAGTCTCTCGTGAATCTGTTCTTTGTGTTCTTCTTGATGATGCTCTTACTTCACGTCTTAGGTGTAAATCTTTTCTAAATCTATTGTTTTTTTGTAGTTCTTCAATTATTGGATGAGTGCTTTGATTGTCAACTTCTTGAGCAAGATTTGAGAATATTAAAACTAATTTTCCATCTTCTTTTAGATATTTTTTTGCTTCTTCGAAAAACCTTGGAAATAGGTCTTTTTCATAATACATAGCTTTATCAATTCCCTCTTCTAAATTATGTTTTGCCAATAACCAAGGAGGATTAAACACGATTACATCTACTTTTCTATCAAAATCTCCAAATAAATCACAGTGATTTAGAGTTATTTTCTTTTGAAAATTTAATCTTCTACTATCTTTATAAACACCAATAATCGCATTTTTATTTGTATCCGTTGCATAAACATTTTCAAAACCATTTTGAATTAATTGATATGTTAAAATACCACTTCCCACACCAATATCAATGGCATTATCTTTTGGTCCATCATATTTTTTTAGCCACTTATCAAATAACTTTAGATGATCAAATCTTGTTGGGAAATATGTTCCATAATAAGGATGAATATTTAAATTCAAAGTTTTAATCTCAAGACCTTTTTCATGCCATTGCCATGAACTATTCATTCCTTGCACTTCTGGAAAAGATATATAAAATTCTGTTACTTCAGGATAAAGTGATTCTAACCAACCAATATTTGGAGCTTTTTTAACATCTAGTTTATTATCTTTTACTTTGATTAGTAATCTGTGTGAAGCTTTTCTAAAAGCTGTTCTATAATCTCTTTGTCCTTGAAAGCTTTTGTCATTGAATTTTTCTGAAAGATTCTTTTTTAGTTCAGCAAGAACTTGTAATCCGTTACTGTAATATTCTTCAACAAAAACATATTTTCCTGCAATCATTTGCGCAACAACTGATTGAGTATCCATTTTTCTATAAAATTTTATACCTTCAATTTGCGAAGTTATAATATTAGGTCTATCTGCTTTGATAGATTGTAAATTTGTAGCCATATAATTATTCCCTTTATCTAGTGTGGCAGTTTATTGTATGCTGGCTTAGGTTTGGGTTGGAATTTGCGAATATTGGTGATTTGAGGGATAATTTATGATTTTTTATATGATTAGCTGTTACTAAGTGAAGTAAAAAAGTAATTGGTTATTAATTAATAATTTAGCTAAAATGTAAAAAATATATTGGTTGGTTAAATTTGGAAGAAGAATTAAAAAAATTAATTAGTGAAAATAAAGTTATTCCTTTTGTGGGTGCTGGCGTTTCTAAAGATGTAAAATATAAAAATGGTGAAAAAGCTTTTGTTAATTGGAAAGAGTTATTAGAAATATTAAATCAAAAAGTAAATGATGAAAATAAAAGAAATGGAATAGAATATTTTTTAAAATCAAAAAATATTGACTATCTTCAAATTGCAGATATGATTGAAAAAGAGTTATCTGTAAATGAATTTAATAAAGTATTAAAAGAAACTTTTGATATTGATTTATCTTTGATTGATGAAACAACTTTAGAACTTGCACAAACAATTTGGGAATTAAACTCTAAATTAATCATCACAACCAACTATGATAAAATTTTAAATTACTCTTGTTCTGATATAAATAAGAACTATTGGGATATTGAAGCTCCTTTTGAACAAGCAAAACTTTTAAGAGATGGAGTTGAGAATCCTACAATTTGGCATATTCACGGGCATATTGATAATGTAGATAATATCATTTTAACATCAAAAAAATATAATGAACTTTATACGACTAATTCAGAAAATAGTAAATATAAAAGTGCTTTAGAAACTCTAAGACATATAATTTCTTCAAAATCACTTTTGTTTATCGGCTTTAGTCTAGATGATGAGTTCGTTATAAATCAGCTAAATAGAACAATAAAAATATTTGGAGGAAATAGTCACGAACATTATGTTTTATGTAAACAAGGCTCAAACCAAAATACTCTAAATAAAAATATAAAAGTTATAGAATACGAAAATCATGGACAAGATTTAATAGAAAAAATAAAATCATTAGCTCCAATTTTAATAAACAATGAAAATAAAATAGAAGAAAAAATCCCAACGCAAACTAAACAAGAGTTCAAACAACTTACAACTCTTCCAAGTATAAATAAAGATTTTATTGGAAGAAAAGATGAATTAGAAGAGATAGAAAAACGATTGGCTCAAAACAGTTTGATTTGCATAGTAAATGGAATAGGTGGCGTTGGTAAAAGTGAGTTATCCTATAAGTATTTACATGAAAATGCATACAAATATAAAAATATAGCTTTTGTTGAATTTACAAAAGATGACTCTTCTCTTGAAGAGGTTTTTATTAGAAAATTTAAAAATGAATTTGGTCTAGAAAATGATGTAACTTTAGATTCTGTAATTTTACGATTACAAAAACTTCCTCAAAGAAATCTTTTGCTTTTAGATAATTTAGAAAATATTGAAGATTTTGAAAAAATAAAAGCTTTAAATACAAATTTTGATTTATTAATAACTACAAGAAAAGATATAGATAAACAAAATCAGCTAAATATAGATACTTTAAATCCAAGTGATGCAAAAGAGTTATTTCTAAAAATTTACAACAAAGATGAAAATATTGAAGATATTTTAGAGTATTTGGATAATCATCCTTTATTTATAACTTTAACTGCAAAATCCCTTGATAATAAATATATCACATTGGATGAATTAAGAGAAAATATAAAAAATAATACAATTTCAAAAATTGATTCAAAAGATGATAAAACTTTTCAAGAACATTTACAAAATACTTTTGATAAACAGTTTAAAAGCGAGTCAAAAGATGAATTAAAAGAATTATTACAAATCTTAGCAATATTTCCATCTATTGAGATAAGTTTTGAAATTTTAGAAAAATCAATAGGCTTAGAAAAACTAAGAGTAAATCTGCAAAAATTAGTCGAGAGAGGTTGGCTAACAAATAAAGAAGATTCATATAAACTTCATCAGATTATTAGAACATTTATTTTAAGTGAATACAAAATAGAGTACAAAAAAGTTACTTTTATTTTTGAAAATATTGCAAAATATATAAATCCTGATGATTCAACTTTAATAGCAAATAGATTAAATGGATATATACCTATAATTGAGTCTTTTTTAGAGATATTTAAAGAAAAAGATGATGAGTTTATATGTGGAATTCTCGATTCAATTACTAATCTTTTTTATTCACTTGCTCAATACAAAAAAGCATTTGAGTATCAAAATAGAGCTTTGACATTTAGAATAAAAAGACATGGAGAACATTCTGAATTTACGGCAAAAAGCAATCATTTATTATCAATAATTTATAAAGTTATGGGTGATTTAGAAAATGCATTTGAATATCAAGAAAAAGCTTTAATAATTAGAGAAAAAGAATTAGGAGAAAATCACTGTGATACAGCAGCTAGTTATAATCAATTAGCATCATTATATAAATTAGTGAATAAAAATAAAGAAGCATTACAACTTTATGAAAAAGTTTTAAAAATATTTGAAGAAATATTAGGAGAGAATCATTTTGATACTATTTCAAGTTATAATAATATTTCTGAATTTTATAGAGAAATGGGAAATAAAGAAAATCTTCAGCAAGCATTAAAATATCAAAAAAAATCAATTGAAAAAAGAGAATTAGTATTAGGTAAAAAACATCCTCTATTTGCAATAAATTGTAATAATATTTCTTTAATATATCAAGCAATGAAAAAATATCCAAAAGCACTAGAATATCAAATAGAAGCACTTAAAATAAGAGAAGAAATATTAGGAAAAAATCATCCTGAAACTGCTTCAAGCTATAATAATTTAGCAACTATTTATAAAGACTTAAAAGTGTGTTTAAAAGCAAAAGAACATATGTATAAAGCAATAAATATATGGAAAGAATATGAGTTTTACAGTAAAGAATTAGCCAGTGCAAGAGTATTTATAGGCGACATAGAACATAACATAAAACAAGAAAAAAAACTCTCATTCAACAAAAAAGGAAGATTCTGTAAAGAGATTTAAACAAGACTAAACTTATCCTCTTTTATGTTCTCTTTTGGTAAGCTTCTTGCATATATACAAACAAATATTTATCAAAAGAGAAAAATTATGAAATTAAACGAATTAAAACTTGAAGTTGATTATTTCGAGTTTGATGAAAAGTATTATCACAAAGTAAATCCCACACCTTTAAAAAATCCAAAACTTGTATCATTTAATCCTCTTGCTTGTGATTTAATAAATCTTGATTATTCAGAGTGTGAAACGCAAAGTTTTGTGGATTTTATAAATGGAAGTAAGATTTTAGAAGGTTCAACTCCTTTTGCTATGGCATATGCAGGACATCAGTTTGGTTATTTTGTTCCACAACTTGGTGATGGAAGAGCTATTAATTTGGGTGCTGTAAATAAGTGGCATTTACAAACAAAAGGTTCTGGGCTTACACGATATTCTCGTTCTGGAGATGGACGAGCGGTTTTACGTTCATCAATTAGAGAATATCTTATGAGTGAAGCTATGTTTGCTCTTGGAATTCCTACAACTAGAGCTTTAGCTATTATTGATTCTGATAGTTTTGCACATAGGGATTGGGAAGAAGAGTCTTGTTCTATTGTTTTAAGAATGTCACCTTCTTGGATACGAGTTGGAACTTTTGAATTTTTTGCTAGATTTAAAGATAAAGAGACAATTGCCCAATTGGCTGATTATGTTATAAAACAATCATATCCACATTTAGAAGATGAACAAAACAGATATGAAAAAATGTTTTATTCTTTAGTAGATAAATCAGCTGAACTTTTAGCTCTTTGGCAAACTTATGGCTTCCAACATGGTGTTATGAATACTGATAATTTTTCTATGGCTGGTCTTACTATTGATTATGGTCCTTATGCATTTATGGATTATTTTGAAAAAAATGCCATTTGTAATCACACCGATGCAGAAGGTAGATATTCTTATAATAATCAGCCCTATGTAGCAAGATGGAATCTTCTTGTTTTAGCAGATGCTTTAAAAACTATTTGTGATGAAGATAAATTAAAATTATATATGAAAACATTTTTACCACAACATGAAAAAGTATATTTAGATATGATGAATAAAAGATTAGGATTGGATGCTAGTAAAAGCGGAAATGGAAACCTTAATTTAATACTTGAATTACTTGGTAGCTTAGAGTCTTCAAAAATGGATTATAATGTATTTTTCTATAGATTAACAAATCTTAAATCCTTTGATGATTTATCATCAATTTTAGATATTGCTGTTTTTCAAGAGCCACTTAAAAATTGGTTTGAGTCATATGAAAAAGTTTGCCATGAACAAAAAACAACATTTGAAACAAGATTTGAAGTTATGAAAAAAGTTAATCCAAAATATATATTAAAAAACTATATTATTCAAGAAGCTATTGAAAAAGCCCACGAAGGTGATTATAGTGCTGTAAATGATTTATTAAAAATCGCTCAAAATCCATTTGATGAACATCCAAGTTTTGAAAGATATGCTCATCCAACTCCTATGAAATTTGCAAATATACAACTATCTTGTTCTTCTTAGATTAATAGCTCTTAAGAGCTATTAATTATTATGCATAAATTTCTTATTTAAAAGGAATTGTAAACTCTATATTTACATCTGAAAATGATTTATTTTCATGAAGTTCAGCACATTTTTTTGCAAATGCAAGATATGAATCTTTCATATTAAAATCAAGTATTTCAAGTGTTCCTTTTGCAATAATATTTCCATCAATGATTTCATAAGTCATAGGAATATCTTTTGTTACTTCATTCATTGTTACAGCTAGTGTAAGTGTATTTTCTTTTTCATTTACTTTTGATATAGAACCTTCTATAAGTTTTGATGTAGCTAAAGAAAATAAGGTTGAAGTGATATTATCATTTCTTTCAGGATTTTTTGACTCAAGTGAAGCTGAAACAATTTTAACTTTTGCAGTACTTAGAAAATCACTTAATTTATCTGAGTTTTTTATATCTAATTTAATATCATTAAATGTCCCAGAAACAGCAGCTTTTTTCTCTGTTTTAAATCCTGTCCATTTAACACCTATTTGACCATTTAATTCATAAGCATTTAAACTTGATACTAAAGTAAATGCTAATACTGATAGTAATATTGATTTTTTCATTTTCTTTCCTTTTTATTTAAATAATTTAATCTGATAATAGATTATTTTATTGTACCTAAATATATTATAATAATTCATTGACCAATGGTCAAATTAAAACTAATTTAAGTGATTAAATATTATAATCCAAACTTGACCGACGGTCAGTCAATAAAAAATTAGATATTTTTTAAGGATAATAATGGCACCAAGAGTAGTGGATAAAGAACTTAGAAGAAAAGAGATAGCATCATCATGTTTAGATTTAATACATGAGGTTGGAATTAAAAAATTAACAGTGGCCCAAGTAGCTAAAGTAGCAGGTATTGGTAAAGGTACTATTTATGAATATTTTGAAAATAAAGAAGATATTATTTTCGAAATAATAAATATACATATCGAAAAGCATCAGAACGAATTTTTAGAAGATATAAAGCAATTAAAAACAACAAAAGAGAAAATATTTTTATTTTTTAAATTTGTCTTAGATGATACAGAAGAAAATTTAAAACATTTTAATGGTTATAAAGAATATTTGTCAATTGTATTATCAGATGAAAATGAAGCAATGTGTGAGTTTAATACAAGTTGCAAAGAGTTTTTTAATAATGAGCTAAAAAAGATAATTCAAGAGGGAATTAATAATAAAGAATTAATACCTCAATCTATTGATTTTGTAGAAGGATTAGGAGTTTTTGAAAAAGGTTTGGCCTTATTCAAGATGAGTGAAAAGAATTTTGAAGTAAATAGAATATGTGAAAAATTTATTAATAATTTATTAAATTTATTAGAGGTTAAGAATGATAAATAAAAAATATGAAAGAATAGTATTTGCCTTTTTTATGGCGTTATTTATGAGTTTTATAATGAGCTTTATAATTACACTTATAAATTTAGGTTTTGTTGAAAACTTTGTATCTAGTTGGTTAAGAGCATGGGGAACTGCCTTTGTTTGTGCTTTTCCAATAATTGTAGTTGTTGCTCCAATGGTTCACAAAATTGTGCACAAGTTAATAGTAAAAATATAAGGAAATAAAAATGATAAAAAAAATTAGTTTAGTCTTTGTCGCTACTTTTTTAATATTTTCAAATTTAAATGCCGCTGCTCCTCAGGCTGCTTTAGTTGAAACTGATGTATTGAAAAAAAGAGAAATAAATGATTTACAAGAGTTTATAGGAACAGTTAATTTTGATAAAAAATCAACAATAGCTAGTCAAAGTTCAGGAATTGCAAAAAATATAAATTTTGAAGTTGGACAAAAAGTAAAAAAAGATGAGGTACTTGTACAAATTGATTCAGATATTTTAGATGCCCAAATAAAAGCTTCAAAATCAGCTGTGAATATGTATAGTGTGCAGCTTAAAAATACAAAGAAGAATTTTGAGAGATATGCTGCTTTATTAGAGAAAAAATCTATTGCACAAAAAGTATTTGATGACTCAAAACTTGAATATGATGTTGCAAATGAAAACCTAATATCTGCAAATGCAAAACTTAATGAGTTAATAATTCAAAAATCAAAAAAAGAGATAAAAGCTCCCTTTTCAGGTGTAATTGTAGAGAAAAATATAAATACAAATGAATGGTTAAACCAAGGGAGTGCAGTTGCAACTATCGTAAATATACAAGAAATTGAGATTATTTTTAACCTTCCTATATCATTTATTGGTGGCTTAAAAGCAGGGGATATTTACGATATTGATATTTCAGGTGAAATAATAAAAGCAAAATTATATGCAGCAATTCCAAGTGGAGATAAATTAACAAGAACTTTTCCAGTTAGATTTAAAGCTGATATAAAAGATATGTTTATTTTTGATGGAGCAGGAGCAAAAATCAATTTTGCAAAAGAGTCAAAAAGTGAAGCATTAGTTATAAATAGAGATGCTGTAATAAAAAGATTTAATATGGATGTTGTATTTGCAATTGTTGATAATAAGGCTGTGATGATTCCTGTACATGTTACAACATATTCAGGAATGAATGCGGCAATTACCGGTCAAGGTTTAGCAGATGGAATGCAGATAGTTACAAAAGGTAATGAAAGAGTATTCCCTGATATGGATGTAAAAGTGCTAAATAATAGCGAAAATAAATAGGTATTAAAATGGATTTAATAAAATTTTCGATTAAAAACCCTGTAACTATAATAGTTTCAGTTTTAATTGTGGTTTTATTTGGATTTATATCACTTGGTAATTTACCTTACCAATTAACTCCAAATGTTTCAAAACCAGAAATTAAAATCACAACTGTATGGGCAGGAGCAACGCCGTATGAGATTGAGCGTGAGATTATAGAAGAACAAGAAGATGCATTAAAAAGTTTAAATAATTTAGTTGAATATGAATCATCTGCAAAAGATAATATGGGGGAAGTGACTCTTACTTTTAAACTTGGAACTGATATTAGAGTAGCACTTCAAGATGTTTCAAATAAATTAAATGAGGTTAGTTCTTATCCTGATAATGTAAATGAACCAATAATAGAAACAGCAACAGCAAGCCCTGTTATTTGGATGATGTTACAAACTTTAGATGAGAATACTAGACATATAGATGAGTATAAAACTTTTTTTGATGATGAAATAAAACCAGTTATTAAAAGAGTTGAGGGTGTATCTGGAACTATGGGTGGAGGAGGCCGAGAGCAAGAGATGCAAATCAATCTTGATGTGAATAAACTGGCTTCTTTTAATCTTACAATTCCACAAGTAATTGATATTTTACAAAATGAAAATGTTGATATTTCAGCTGGTTCTTTAAATATGGGAAGAAGAAGTTATAGAATTAGAACAGTTCATAAATTTACTTCAACTCAAGATATTAAAGATATTATTTTAGTTTCAAATAGAGAACAAAGAGTAACAGTAGCAGATGTTGCAACTGTTGATTTTGGATATACAACAGCTAGTTCTGTTGCTATGTTTTTAGGTAAAGATGGAATATTTTTAGGTGTACAACCAAGTAGCGATGCAAATATTGTTGCATTAACAAATGATGTTGAAAAAGTTGTGAATGAACTAAATGAAACAGTTCTTAAAAAAGAGGGATTAAATATAAAATGGATATATGATCAAAGACCATATATCGTAGGTTCTGTTGATTTAGTTCAACAAAATATCATTATTGGTGGTGTTTTAGCTGTATTTATTTTAATATTATTTTTAAGAGCTATTTCTCCAACTGCTGTTGTTGCTGTTGCTATTCCAATTTCAGTTATTGGTACATTTATTATTCTTTCATGGTTAGACAGAAGTTTAAATACTATTTCACTTGCTGGAATCTCCTTTGCTGTTGGTATGTTGGTTGATAGTGCTATTGTTGTACTTGAAAACATTGATAGGCATAGAAAAGAAGGAATGAGTATACCTGATGCTGCATATAAAGGTGCAAGTGAAGTATGGGGTGCATTAATTGCATCAGCTTCTACAACTATGGCTGTATTTTTACCAATTATTTTCTTAGAAGATGAAGCAGGGCAGTTATTTAAGGATATTGCAATTGCTGTTGTATCTTCTGTTACTTTTTCATTATTTGTATCAATTGCTGTTATTCCAATGCTTTGGAAAAAACTTGCAAGTATTAGTGGAAAAGAGCCTCGAGGTGAGAGTTCATTAACTAGATTTGGAAATAATATTGTAAATAAAATGATGGCTTTTGTTCATTGGTCTTTAAAATCTGTTATGACAAAAGTAATTACGATTGTAAGTTTAGCACTATTTTCAGTTTTAACTATTTGGGCTTTATTTCCAAAATTGGATTATTTACCACAAGGAAATAAAAACTTAATTTTTAATATTTTAATAACACCTCCTGGTCTTTCTTATGAAGAAAGATATGATATGGGAACTTATTTAATGAAAAAAGTTGAACCAAATGTAAATAAAGATGTTGATGGAGTTCCTGGATTAAATAGAGTTTTCTTTGTATCTTTTGGAGATTTTAATCTATTTGGTGGAACTTCAATGCATGAAAGTCGTGCAAGGGAGTTAATACCATTTTTTAGACCTATTGTAAATTCACTTCCTTCTGTGTTTGGAGTTTCTCTTCAATCAGGAGTTTTTGAAAATGGAATAGGTGAGGGTAAAACTGTAAATGTTGATATTAGTGGTGAAAAAATAGAAGATATCGCAAATACAGGATTTCAATTATTTATGGCAAGTCAAGGAGCAATTGCTGGAGCTCAAGTGCGACCTGTTCCTTCTATTGAGCTACTTTATCCAGAAGTTAGAATTAAACCGAATCAAGATGCTCTAAAAGCTTTAAATTTAAGTTCAAGAGATTTAGGAATTATGACTGATGTTTTAATGAGTGGTAGAAAAATATCAGATTTTGAGCAAGATGGTAAAAAGAAAATTGATTTAGTTTTAAAAGCAAATGATAGTCAAATCAAAACACCTGAGGATATTTTAGCAACACAAGTTGCTCTTCCAAATGGTTCATTATTACCAATGTCATCACTTGCAAGTGCAGTTGATACAACAGGTATTAGTGAGATTAGACACTTAAATGGGAAAAGAACAATTACATTACAAGTAACACCACCACCATCAATGACTATTCAAGAAACAATGGGAATTTTAGAAGGTGCAATTGCACAAATGCAAAATGATGGAAAAATATCAAAAAGTGTTGATATTGGAATTAGTGGAACAGCTGATAAATTAACAGAAACAATTGGAATGTTAAGTATGAACTTTATACTAGCTCTTGTGATTGTATATTTATTAATGGCAGCACTATTTGGAAACTTCTTATATCCAATAGTTATTATGTTTACAGTTCCCTTGGCAACTGCAGGTGGATTTATAGGACTTGCATTAACAAATAGATTTATTGAAGCTCAACCTTTGGATGTTTTAACCATGCTTGGATTTATTATTTTAGTGGGAATTGTTGTTAATAATGCAATTTTAATTGTACATCAAAGTTTAAATCTAATTAGAGATGAAGGTTATGAACATAAACGAGCTGTTATAGAAGCAACTCGTTCAAGAATTAGACCTATTTATATGAGTTCATTAACTTCTGTTTTTGGAATGCTTCCATTGGTTTTAATACCAGGGCCTGGAAGTGAGTTTTATAGAGGTTTAGGTTCAGTAATAACAGGAGGGCTAGCTCTTTCTACTGTATTTACTATATTTGTAACACCAGCATTATTGATGTTTTTTATAAAACTTGAACAAAGAATTTCTAAAACTCAAACATCTATTGAAAATGTAGATGTAAGTAAATCATAAAAGGAAAATTTATGAAAAAAATAAAATTAATAACATTATCATTAACAGCATTCTTTGCTGTTAATATAAACGCTATGACATTAAATGAAGCAGTTGATATTGCTTTGAAAAATAACTTTGATATTCAAGGTAAAAAATATGATTATATTGAGAGTTTAGAAAATGTAAAATCAAATAAATCAAATTTTATGCCAAAACTAGATTTAGGATATTCATATTTAAATAGAGATGATGCAAATATTGGTGAATTAGAAGAAGAAGCAGCAGCTAGTATTGCATTATCATATAACTTGTTTAATGGATTTAAAGATTTAGCCCTAACTCAATCATCAAACTTTTTATCAGAATCTTCTCAATACTCTTTAAATGCAATTAAACAAGATATTGTATTAAATACAAAGATTGCTTATATTGATTTTCTTGATAAAAAAAATGAACTGGAAACTTACAAGAGTGCTCTTAAACTATTTCAAGAGCAGTTTGTTGATTCTATGAATAGATTTGAACAAGGATTAATTGCAAAAAATGATTTACTACAAGTTCAAGTAAATACTTCTAGTGCAAAACAAAATGTTGTAAAAGCACAAGGAGCATTGAAAGTTTCGAAACATAAACTTTCAAATATTTTAGGTGGAATTGATTTAACATATGAAGTAATAGAAGATTTAGATGAAAAAAGTTTACAAATATCATCTTTTGATGAAAAATTACTTGATAATAGAAGTGAAATACAAGCTTTAAATATGAATCTAAAATCAATTAAAGAATTAGAAAAATCAGTAAAATCAGGCTTTTTACCAAAAGTTGATGCAAGTATTTCTCATAATAAATATTTTGATGGATTATCAACAAAAAGTTTTGATGAAGGTGAAGAAAATCAAAATATAGCAAAATTAAGTGCATCATGGAATTTATACAATGGTGGATATGATTCTGCTCAAACTGAAATTTATAAAACAAAATATTTAAGTGCAATATCTCTTTTAAATAAAACAAAACTAGATATCAAACTTCAATATGAAAGTGCAAAATCAGATTTAGAAGTAGCAATTGATAATCTTGAAACTTCAAAACTAGCACTTTTACAAGCTAAAGAAAACTATAGTATTGTGAAAAATAGATTTGCAGAAGGTATATCTACAAGTACAGATTTAACAGATGCCAACTATTTATTAACTCAAGCACAACAAGGTTTTAATAGAGCATATTTTGATAAATATTTAGCAATTTCTACACTTGATAGAATCTTTGAGAAAAACTCATATTGAAATTAAATTTTCAAATTTATACTAGGTCATAAGATTAAATTTTATGATATAGTATAAAAATGAATCAAAGTATAAATACAAAATTTATTTTCTTAATATTAATCTCTTTACTCTTTTTAGGACTTAACTCAATATTTTGTAAATTAGCTTTATCAACTAACTCTATAGATGCCTATTCTTTTACATTTTTTAGACTATTTTTTGGTTCAATCACACTTATTTTAATATATTTTTATAAAACAAAAAAAATATCAATTTTGCCAAAATCAAACTGGTTAAGCTCCTTTATGCTTTTTTTATATGCTATTTGTTTTTCCTACTCTTTTTTAGATATAAACGCAGGACTTGGAACTTTGCTATTATTTGCCGTTGTTCAAATCGTAATGGTTGTTTTCTCACTTTTATATAAAGAGAAGATAAATCTTCAAAAAATTATTGGAATACTATTAGCCTTATTTGGATTAGTTTATCTTTTATATCCAAAAGAGAGTTTTGAAGTATCACTTTTTCATGCATTTTTAATGATAATTGCAGGAATTGCTTGGGCTATATATTCAGTACTTGGTAAAAAATCTTCAGATGCTTTATATAATACTATGGATAATTTTACAAAATCTTTGGTTTTTGTAGGAATCTTTTATATATTGTTTTTACCTCAAAATAGCTTTGTGACTATAAATGGTTTATTACTAGCTTTTATCTCTGGAAGTGTAACTTCTGCTGTTGGATATGTTTTATGGTACATGGTATTACCAAAAATGCAGTTTATAACAGCTGGAATAATTCAGTTATTTGTACCAATTATTTCTATAATAATTAGTATAATATTTTTAAATGAGAGTTTAACATTTACACTTCTTTTATCAACTATAATTATATTTGCAGGAATAATTCTTACAATATTTTCAAAAAAGAATATTAACAATCACTAATTAATACTTTTTCTGGTTTTGAAAAATAATAACCTTGGGAGTAATTAATATTTAGATTTTTAATAATTTCTTGAACACTTTTACTGTGAACAAATTCAGCAATACAAGAAATATTCACATTTCTAGCAAAAAAGCTAATTGCTCTTACTATTTCGTAACTTCTTTTATTTGTATCAATATCTTTAATATATTTTGCATCAATTTTTATATAATCAATGTCTAAATCTAAAATTCGTTCAAAGTTGGAATATTCTGCTCCAAAATCATCAATAGCAATTTTAAAGCCACTATTTTTTAATTGATTTAATTGATTTATATGATTTTTTTTACCATTTGAACTTACTCCTTCTAAGATTTCAAGAATAACTCTTTTGGGATTTATTTTATAAAAAGTTGTTCTTTCATCTAAATAATCATTTAAATAATTCTCAGCCAAATCATCTTCTGCAATATTTATAGAAAATTCACAATTATTAGAGCTCATTACTTTTAGTGTTTTATCAATCATTATTTTTGTAATTTCAGGTAATAATCCAGATAGTTTTGCAGGTTCTAAAAATTCATATGGTGAGATAATCCTATCATCTAACTCAATTCTAGCTAATGCTTCATATTTAGTAATAGTATTACTATTATTATCATGTATTCCTTGGAAATATGGAACAATTTGATTATTATCTAAGGCATTTTTTATAAGGTTTGTATAGTTAATAAATAATTCTCTTTTTATATAATCATCGTTGATATGTTGCTCAAAGATTTCAAATCTATTTTTTCCACTCTCTTTTGCTTCTTTTAATGCTGAAGCTGCTTTTCTAAGAAGATTATTTTTTCCTGAAACTGCTCCATATGAAAATGTAATATTTAATTTAATTTTTTCAATGTTTATAAGGTTTTTCATAAAGAAATTTTGTATTTCTGAAATTTTTTCATTAATTAAAATTTTTTCATAAAATAAAAGTGCAAATTCGTCAGAGTTAATTTTACAAAGAGTATCAATATTAAAATTATTTTCTAATATTTTAGAAACATTTATTAAAATTTCATCTCCAATATCAAAACCATAAGCTGTATTTATATAACTGAAATTATTTATATTTAAAAGAATTAAGGTTTTATCTTTTGGGGAATTTAATTTAATTTCTAAATAGCTTTTATTATAAAGGTTAGTTAAAGGATCATGATAAGCCATAAATTCCATTTTATTTTGAGCTTTTTTTAGTGCAGTTAAATCTGTAAACATTGCTAAATAATTATAAGCTAGATTATTCTCATCATATAAAGCAGTTATACTAACCCATTGATCAATTAATGAACCATTTTTTTTCTTATTTATGATTTCTCCAGACCATTTTGAGTTTACTGTTAAATTATTCCACATTTTTTCATAAAACTCTTTATTGTAAGTATCTGAGGCAAAAATCTTAGGATCTTTTCCTAATAATTCATCTTTTGTATAGCCATAAATATTTAAAAGTGCATCATTTACTTTAATAATTTTATTTTTTTCATTTGTAATTAATATGCCATCGGCTGAGTTTTGCATTGCATTAGAAAAAAGTTTATTTCTTTTTTCTGTTTTTTCATCTTTTAGTACTATACTTACAATTGAAGAAGCAGTTTTTAATAGTTTTATATGAAAAAAGCTTGGGTATCTATGTTCAAAAGAGGAAATGGCAAAAGAACCAATAGGGTTTTTGTCTTTATCTCTTATTGGCATTGACCAACATGAACAAATATTAAAATCTCTAGCAATTTGTTGTAATTCCTTCCATCTTTTATCTGTAAAAGTATTTTGTACAAATTGTGGTTTATTTTCAAATACAGCATTTCCACATGAACCAGTATTTGGTCCAGGTATTAAATTTGAAAGCATCTCTTTTGCGTTTTGAGGAATTGATGGAGCGGATCTAACATTCATCGAATTAGAGTTCTTATTTTTAATCATTATAGAGGCTACTGCATTAGGAAGAAGAGATTCCGCAAGAGAACAAAGCTTGGCTAAAATTTTAGATGTTTTATTATGTGAAGCTAACATTTCTAATATTTGCTGTTGAATATTTAGAATTTGATTATATTCTTTTGGAGTAAGTGTTATCTCCTCATTTTCATCATCTTCTATTTTATAGCAATTATTTTCAGACATCTTTTCCCTTATCTTATAACATTTACTAATACTACTATTAAAAATATGATAATAAGCTAAAATATTTTAATTATTTTCTTTAGGGCTAATTTTTGGTTTAGAAGGTAAATTTTCAATCCCTTTAAATGAGTCATGCCATTTTAGTTGTGAGGGAGTAGCAGATGTATCTGATGGTTTACTTATATCAAAATGAATAGCATTTACAGGAGGTTTTTTTTCTAAATAAATAAATGCTAATATTAAAACTATTGCACTTATTACTATTTTAATAATTAATTGTTTTAAATCTTTCATGGAAATATTCTTGCATTGTTTTGATTAAACTTTCCCATAAAAATATGATTAAGAATCTCTTTTGAGATTCTTAATGTTTTATTTTTAATTTATTTTTATTTATTGTTTCCATAAGTTTAACAATATTTGATATTTTATCTTCTTCTTTTTTGATATTTTCTTCACTATTTAGTGTGAAAGTTTGCATTTTTTTATCTAAGTAACTTGTATTAAAAGTTCCAGCTATAAACTCAGCATCTCTAACGATTTCTCTATGAAGAGGAATATTTGTAGGGAAACCTTCAATATAAAACTCATCTAAAGCTCTTTTTGCTTTTTTAACAGCACCTTCCCAAGTAAGTGACCAAACAATTAGTTTTCCAATCATAGAGTCATAGTTTGCAGGTACTTTATATCCTGTATAAATACTTGTATCAATTCTTACTCCTGGACCTCCTGGAGTTAAGTATTTACTTACAGTTCCAGTTCCTGGCATAAAGTTTTTTTGAGGATTTTCAGCATTTATTCTAAACTCAATTGCATAACCTCTAAATTGTACTTCTTCTTGTAAGAACTGAAGTTTATCACCTTCGGCGATTTCTATCATTCTTTGAATTATATCAACACCTGTAATAGTTTCAGTTACTGGATGCTCAACTTGAACTCTTGTATTCATCTCAATAAAATAGATATTATTTTGCTCATCAACTAAAAACTCAACAGTTCCAACACTTTCATATCCAAGTTTGAACATTGCTTTTGTTGCAATTCTATATAACTCTTTTCTAGTTTCAGCATTTAATCTAGGACTTGGTGCAATTTCAATAACTTTTTGATGTCTTCTTTGAATTGAACAATCTCTTTCTCCTAAGTGAAGAACATTTCCATATTTATCAGCAATTACTTGAATCTCTATATGTCTTGGATTTTCAACATATTTTTCAATAAAAACTTCATCTCTTCCAAAATATTTCATAGATTCATTTGTAGCACTTTCAAACATCTCTTTGAAATCTTTTTCAAGTTTTACAATTCTCATACCTCTTCCACCACCACCAAATGCAGCTTTGATGATTACTGGAAAACCGATTTCTCGTGCTATTTTTTCACCTTCTTTAATACCAACAATTGGCTCATCAGTTCCTTCTAAAACTGGAACTCCCACTTTTTTCATAGCAACTTTTGAAGCCATTTTATCACCAAAAAGTTCAATATGTTCAGGTTTAGGCCCAATAAAAATGATTCCATTTTCCTCACAAGCTTTTGCAAAATCAGCATTTTCACTTAAAAATCCATAACCTGGATGAATAGCATCACAATTAGATTTTTTAGCAATTGAAATGATAACACTATAATCAAGATAAGCTTTAATAGGATCACCCATAATAGGATAACATTCATCAGCTTTTCTAACCCAAATACCCTCAACATCAACCTCAGAGAAAATAGCAACACTATTTATCTCAAGCTCTTTACATGCTCTTATGATTCTAAGAGCTATCTCTCCACGATTTGCAATAAGTACTTTTTTTATCTTTGCCATTTTATTTGCCTTTTAAGAATTAATTAAAAATTATATCGGAATTGTAGAGTATTTTTAGAATTTAATCTTCTTAACCCTTGCTATAATAATTGTTTATTAGTGCTAAATATTTTATTTCTTATTGCTCTAATTGGGAATAAAATAATTATTATTGATTATTTTATTATAACTTAAATTTAGTATAATATTTTTATTAGTTTTAAAAAAATAGAAAAGGAAATTTGCAGATGAAAGAAGCATTGCAGACACAAAACAGTTTTTATCATGATATTAAATCTATTTTACAAACAGCAAGAGATAATGCCTATAAATCTGTAAATTTTATAATGGTAGAAGCCTACTGGAATATTGGTAAAAAAATAGTAGAAGTTGAACAAAATGGAGAAACAAAAGCAAAATATGGCTCAAAGCTTATAAGTGAGTTATCAAAATAGCTAACTGTTGATTTTGGAAAAGGTTTTAATACTACAAATTTAAAAATGATGAGATAGTTTTATTTGATTTTTCCAAATCGTCACACACTGTGTGACCAATTGAGTTGGAGTCATTATCGACTTATTATGAGAATTGAAAACGAAAAAGCAATAGATTATTATATTCAAGAAACAATCGCTTCAAACTGGAGTGTAAGAGCTTTAGAGAGACAAATAAATTCACTTTATTATGAAAGACTTATATCAAGTCAAGAAAAACAACCAGTTATCCAAGAAGCCAAAGAAAATACAAAAAATCTACAACTCACAGCAAAAGATATTATCAAAGACCCTTATGTATTGGAATTTTTAGATTTAAAAGATAATAAATCATTCAGAGAAAATGAACTTGAAAGTGCCTTACTAGAAAAAATACAAGAATTTTTGCTAGAACTAGGTCGAGGTTTTGCATTTGTGTCACGACAAAAAAGAATCAAAACCCAAACAAGTGATTTTTATATAGACCTAGTTTTTTATAACTATCTTTTAAAATGTTTTGTACTCGTGGATTTGAAAATAGGAAAACTAACCCATCAAGATATAGGACAAATTGATATGTATGTAAATATGTACGATGATTTAGAAAAAAATGAAAGTGATAATCCAACTATTGGGATAATTTTATGTACAGATAAAGATGAAACCATCGTAAAATACTCACACATAAATAGTAAAGATAATCTTTTTGTATCAAAATATCAGCTTTATTTGCCAACGGAAGAAGAGTTTAGAAGAGAGATTGAAAGGGATGTTTTGGGATTAAGATGATACGAAGTGAAAAAGAGTAAGAATATGTGGAAAACTTTTATGATTTTGATTTTAAAGCCGTCGAATTCGATGGCTTTAAAATAGAATTTTTAAATGAGGGATTTTTCAAAAGAGAAAGAATTGAAAAAATTAATAAAATTGTCATTAATTAAATGAGGATTTTGAGTGGTGGGGATGTGAAAGAATTTGAGAGGAATGTTTTGAAAATTAAATATAAAGGAAAGAATAGATGATTAAGCGATTTAAAATAACAGGGCTTTTTGGTTTTAGAAATGTTGATATTAATTTTGAAGATAATGTTAAAATATTAATAGGTGAGAATGGTTTTGGTAAAACAACAGTACTAAATTCATTGTATTATTTACTAAATAACAAACATGAAAAATTATCAAAAATAGAGTTTGAAGAAATTACAATCTCATTTATATCTGGTGAACAATTTATTTTTTCTAAGTTTGATTTAGATAAATATTTAAAAGAAATTGAAATTAATCCTCGAAAAAAGTTACCACTAAATTTTATAGGTATATTGCACCAATATGATTTATCTTTTTTAAATAATTATGATGAATTTAACGATGAAGTATATAATCTTATTAATCATTTTATCAGAAAAAATAGAATAAAAAAGTTTGGATTAGGTCTGAGAATTATGGCTCAATATATGTTTAAATTTGCAAAAAATAAACTTTCATTTAACATTTTTCAAGAATTTGAAATTTTTAAGAGTAGATTAGATTTTAAATTAATTTATTTGCCAACATATAGAAGGGTAGAAGAAGATTTAAATAATTTAGGAAATTTTAAAGAAAATTTTATAGATTACAGAAATGATAGATATTATAAAGAAATAGAAGAAGAAAAAGAAATAAACGATGATACGTTAATTCATTTTGGAATGGAAGATGTGAGAGAAAAAGTAATTGAGATTGAAAGAGAAATAGAAAAATCAACAATAAGTGGTTTTTCAAAATTAACTGGAGAAATGCTTTCTCAATTTTTAAGAGGATTTCCTACCATAGATAATGAGCTCATTAATGATTTGGATGTTCAAGCTGGGAAAATAATTTTAGATAGAGTTGGTAATAGTTTATCTAAAACTGATAAAGATAATATAAATGGATTATTAGAAAGTAAAGAGTCATTAAAAGAGAAAAAAGAGTTAGTGTATTTCATCAGCAAATTAATTGGAATATATAATGAACACAAGCACTTGGATGATAATCTAAAAACATTTAAAGATATTTGTAATAGATATTTAGTTGATAAAGAATTTAGATACGACGAAAGTTCAATAGATTTAGATATTTACAGAATAAATACAAAAGAAAGAGTTGAATTAAATAAACTTTCATCAGGAGAAAAACAAATTATTTCAATTCTTACAAAAATATATTTAGAAAAAAGCAATAATTTAATTATTTTATTTGATGAACCAGAACTATCATTATCTTTACCTTGGCAAAAATTATTATTACCAGATATTATGAATTCAAGAAAGTGTAAATTTTTATTAGCAGTAACTCATTCTCCATTTATTTTTGATAATGAGTTAGAAAAATATGCAATAGGAATAAATATATATATGGATGATTTAAATGAAGAATACTAGTTTATTGGAAGAAATGAAAAATTCTAAACAATCAGCTCATGTTGCATATACAAATTTTGTTACCGCTTACTCAATCGATAATCCTGATTTAGTTTATTGTTTTTTTGAAGGTGATGAAGATAAAAAATATTATGGTAGTATAATTACTATAAAATATGAAAAAAAATTTGAAGATTTTACGTGTGGTGGACGTGATTTTGTTTTAAAAGCAATAGAATTAATTAAAAATAGAATTGAATATAACAAAGCAAAAGTATTATTTTTTATAGATAGAGATTATACTGATGATAAAGTAAAAGATGAATTATATGTTACTCCTTGTTATTCAATAGAAAATTTTTATTCAACAGAAGATACTTTGAAAAGAATTTTAAATAATGAATTTAATATGAAAGAAAAAGATGAGAATTTTCTTAAAATATTAGAGTTATATACTACATTATTAATGAATTATCATGATAAATTGTTGTTTTTAAATGCTTGGTTATCTTGTCAATATGATATAAGAATAAAAACAAATACAAGTACAAGATTGGATATTAATGAGGTTCTGAAAAATTATTTTAAGAATAATGAGAATATGTTCGATGTATGTTTAAGTTTAAGAGCTAATATTTTTGATGATTTTAAGAATAAAGATATTTTAGAGAATACTTTGTTTAAAGATGCACCAAAAATTTTAGATGACTTATTAAATGAAAAATTAGCATTATTTAATTCACGTGATTTTAATAAAGCTTGTATGTTCAGAGGTAAGTTTGAATTAAAATTTTTCATTGATTTTCTAAAAAGACTGAAAGAAGAAGCTACTAGCAAACAACCAAAGATATTGACAAAAAAATACAAGTGTACTTTATCTTTTAAATTAGAAGATTCGATTTCAGTTTTGACCCAATATTCAAATACTCCAAATTGTTTAATAGAATTTTTTGATAAACATTTAAAAGTTGCCTGATAATGAATAAATTATTTTATCTTAAAAGATCAAAACCGAAAGTTCTAAAAAAATCAATATCAGTAAATAGTGCAATTTTGATAAATTCTTTAGTTCTTCAAGAAGCAAAAGATAGTTTGGTAATTAAAAATATCATTATCCCACGATGAAATTTACAAGGCAAATCTTGATATAGGTAAAATTTATAGAAATTTACCTATAACTTAGAATCTATGTGTAAAAAATATGAAAATTTACTCATAGATGAAAACCTATGTAAAAAAACTGCAAAATCTTTACATATCATTTATAACATGTCAAAAAAACTGAAAATTTTTTACACAAGAACATACTTACAATTATAATCATCATCCGTTAGTATTTTAATTGCAGATTTATGAAATAAATCTTTGTAGGGTATGGCATATCTAAAAGTTGTATTTTTTTCTTTTATTTTATTTGTGTTGATATATTCTATTGCACTATCATAAAATGAGATTATATCTTCTTCTTTGATTGATTTTGATTCTGAACTATTGTTGCATTTGATTAAAATTGTTTTATCATCTTTATGACAAATCATATCTATATCTTGATTTTCTGTTGTATTAGTATTTACTTTATATCCTAAGTCTTCATATTTTTTTATAGTTCTTAACTCTAACGTTAGACCATTTTTTTCATTTTCTTCATTTTTGATTTTTCTTTTTTGATTATCTTTATATGTAAGGAGTTTTTTTAATAATATTATAAAAATAACTATTGGGATTAAGTGCCAGATATATGATAATGAACCAATTATCATTTCAGTTGTATTAGTCATTGCAGTCTTTCATTTATATTCCTTAATACTTTTTGTTTGTATTGTATAGTTATTTTACACATATTAGGAACAAAATGATAAGTTTTTAAATATTTCTTAACGCTATGCCCTAAAAAGGCATAGCTGCTCCACTTGCTCCCATAACTTCTTTTGCATCTTCACTCATCATAGATGGATCCCATGGTGGATTGAATACTAGAGTTACTTTTGCTTCATCAATTTCATCAACTGCTAGAGTTACATATTTTACTTGCTCTAATAGACTTTCTGCTACTGGACAAGTGGGACTTGTTAGTGTCATTGTTACTGTACAGTATAGGTATTGATTTTTTTGTTCGAAGTCTATATTGTAGATTAATCCTAAATCATAAATATTTGTTGGTATTTCTGGATCAAATACATTTTTTAAATTTGTTATTACTTTTTCTTCAATACTTTTTAAATCAAAATTTGTTTGCATTTTTTTATCCTTTATTAATTATTTTTATTATGCATTTTGTGCATATTCTTTTATTTTTTTCATCATTCCTATTACTCCACTTTGTCTATTTGGAGTTATTACTTCGCTTAATTTTAGTTCGTGTACTATATCCATATCAATTTGTTTTAACTCTTCAATTGTAGAATCTGAAAATATTTGTAAAATCATATAAACTAAACCTTTTACGATTATTGCATCGCTTGTTCCTCTAAAATACATTTTTCCATCTTTTACTTCATGTGTTAACCAAACTTGTGAAGTACAGCCATGTACTATATTTTCTGGGGTTTTATCACTTTCTTTAAATTCTTCTAATTTTTTTCCTAAATCTATAATATATTCATATTTTGCTAATTCATCATCAAAAAAGTCTAAATTCTCTTTTATATCTTCTACTCTTTTTTCTATAATATTCAATTTTTAATCCTTTAACATTCTTAAAGCTTTTTTCAAAGCTTCTATTAATTTATCTACATCAACATAATCATTATAAAAAGCAGTACTAACTCGAATAGTCCCTTTGATTCCAAGTTTTTTCATAATAGGTTGAGCACAGTGATGACCAACTCTTAGCGCTATATTCATTTTATCTACTAAAATCCCTATGTCATCATGAACAATACCTTCGAAGTTAAAACTTCTACTTCCTATAGAATTAGAAATATCATTATAAAATATAATATTAGGAATCTTAGCTAGTTCTTCATCTAAATATTTATAAACATGGTTCTCTATACTTTCAATATTTTCATATTTTATATGTGTTAGATATTCAAGTGCTTTCCCAAATCCTATAACTCCAGCTATATTTTGAGTTCCTGCTTCAAATTTATAAGGTGAATCTAAAAGGGTTGAACTATTAAAATCAACTTCGTGAATAGTTGCTCCTCCTGTTTGATATGGTTTAATATCTTTTAAATATTTCTCTTTTATATAAATAGCTCCAACTCCTGTTGGTGCAAAAGTTTTGTGTCCTGAAATTGCAAAAAAATCGCAATCATATTTCTGCATATCTACTTTTAAATGAGCTAAACTTTGAGCCCCATCTATTAAAACAACAGCACCATATGAGTGAGCAAGTTTTGTAATAGTTTCTATGTCATGTATTTTTCCAAAGGCATTTGAAATATGTGTAACACTTACAAAGGCGTTAGGATTTGCTTTTAATAACTCTTCAAAATGTTCCAAATCAAAATCTAAGTTATCATTGCATTTTACAACTTCAAGACCATTTCCCAAAGATCTTCCTTGCATATGCCATGGAACGATATTTGAGTGATGTTCTAGTGAAGAGATAATTACAGTTTTAAAATCTTTTGCAAATGAACTAGATATAAAATTTATAGATTCTGTTACACCTTTTGTAAAAATAATCTCTTCATTTTTTGAAGCATTTATAAACTCTTTTAATGTAACTCTTGTTTTTTCAAACTCTTGTGTTGCTTTATTTGCATGACCAAAGTTACTTCTATGGGTATTTGAACAATACTGTTCATAATACTCAATTTGTGAATCAATTACTACTTTTGGTTTTTGAGTTGTTGCACCATTATCTAAATATATAGTTTTCGAATTTTGAAAATAAGGAAAATCTTTTTTAAACATATTTACTTCTTTCATAAGTTTCTATAAAATCTTTTATTATTTCATCTTTTATATTATGAGCTATTTTTTCTTCAAAAGCTTTTAACAATATTTCATAAGCTAATTCCTTATGAATCCCTCTTGATTCTAAATATAAAAGCTGTTCTTTATTTAAACTTCCTGTTGTTGCACCATGACTAGCTTCTAGTTCATCTATATAAATTTCAAGATGAGGCTGAGCAAAAATAGTAGCATCATCACTTAATAAAATTGTATTTGTATTTTGAAAAGCTTTTGTAAATAAAGCTGTTTCATTTACTATTGATTTTGCTTTAAATATTGCTTTTGAGTTATCTTTCAAAGAGTGTTTATAATCAATATTACTTAGTGAACTTTTTGCATTATGTACTGTTTTTATCAAATTTGAACAGTTAGTATCATCTTTTAGTTTTACTAAACCATTTAGATTATAAGTTATATTTTCTTTGTTTATATTGTTAATAAAATTGTTTAAAATAAAACCATTTCCATATTCAAAGTTAGTAAAATCAAGAGTTGAACTCTCTTGCTGTTCCACATAAGAGTTAAAAATAAATGAATTTGATACATCAAAGTCTTGAACTTTTACATACTCTAGGGATGAGTTTTCATCAAGCTCAAAAGTTCTATTTACACTATATGCAGAGTTTTTTGAAGAACTAACAAAAACTTCAACCACTTGAGCTTTTATATCTTTTGCAACTTCTATTTTCAAAGAGTTAGTAAAAAATGTTTCATCCTCTTTGATTTTATGTATTAAAAAAATAGGCTCTGCAATATTTTTATTTATAGTGATAACTTTTTGTTTATTATCAATACTTCTTGTAATATCAAATAAAACGCTTTCATAAGATTTTTCATCATCTACTGTTTTTAATCCCATAATATCAAACTCATAAGTTTGAACATCTTTAAAATCATAAGAGAATAGGGCATCAAGATTTATTTTTAAAAACTCTTCATCTTTTTTATTAGGTAAGTTTAAACCTTTTATCTCATTTACTTTCATCTTTGATTCCTATTGCTTCATAACCTTTTTCATCTAGTTCTAAGGCTAAGCTATAATCTCCTGTTTTTACAATTTTCCCATCATTTAAAATATGTACAAAATCAGGTTTGATTAACTCTAAAAGTCTATCATAGTGAGTAATCATTAAAATTGATCTCTTACCATCTAGCATAGAATTTATCACATTTGCAACGGTTTTAATAGCATCTACATCAAGTCCTGAATCTATTTCATCTAATAAAATTAAATCAGGTTGTAGCATTAAAAGTTGAATTAGTTCATTTCTTTTTTTCTCACCACCACTAAAACCATCATTTAAATCTCTTTGTAAAAGTTTTCTATCGATATTGAATTTTGCTGTTTCTTCTTTTACATGTTTTAAAAACTCCATTGCATCTATTTCTTCAAGACCTGCATATTTTCTTTTTTCATTCATTGCAGTTTTTAGAAAATAGCTATTATTAACACCTGGAACTTCAATAGGAGATTGGAAACTCATAAAAATACCTTCATTTGCTCTTTGTGAAACATCTAAATCAAGAAGGTTTTTCTTTTTATATGTGATTACTCCATTTGTTACAACACAGTCATAGTGTGCACTTAATGTTTTTACTAAAGTAGATTTTCCAGCTCCATTTGTTCCCATTAAAGCGTGAACTTCACCCTCTTTAATCTCTAAATTTAAACCTTTTAAAATCTTATTTTCATTTATGCTTACTTCTAAGTCTTCTATTTTTAATACTGTATTTTTCATGATTAACCCACACTTCCTTCTAATGATATGCTTAATAATTCTTTTGCTTCTGCTGCAAATTCCATTGGTAACTCTTTTAATACTTCTTTACAAAAACCATTTACAATCATGGCAATTGCATTTTCTTCACTAATTCCTCTTTGAGAAATATAAAATAGTTGCTCTTCAGATATTTTTGAAGTTGTTGCTTCATGCTCGATATTTGCTGAACTATTTCTTATTTCATGATATGGATATGTATGTGCATGACATTTATTTCCAATTAAAAGTGAATCACACTCTGAAATATTTCTAGCATTACTTGCATTTTTCCCAACTCTTACAAGTCCTCTATATGCATTTGTTCCTCTCATTGCTGAGATTCCTTTTGAAATAATAGTTGATTTAGTATTTTTCCCTAAATGCACCATTTTAGTTCCTGTGTCTGCTTGCTGAGATTTTGAAGCGATGGCAACAGAGTAAAACTCTCCAACGCTATTATCACCAGCAAGAATACATGAAGGATATTTCCAAGTAATAGCAGATCCAGTTTCAACTTGTGTCCATGAGATTTTAGAGTTATCACCTTTACATAAACCTCTTTTTGTAACGAAGTTTAAAATCCCACCTTTTCCATTGTCATCACCTGGAAACCAGTTTTGAATTGTTGAATATTTTATTTGTGCATCTTTTAATGTAACTAATTCAACAACTGCTGCGTGAAGTTGTCTTTCATCTCTTGTTGGAGCTGAACAGCCTTCATTATAAGATACATAAGAGCCTTCATCTGCAATGATTAATGTTCTTTCAAACTGTCCAGTATCAAGAGCATTTATTCTAAAGTATGTTGATAATTCCATTGGACATCTAGTGTTTTTTGGAATATATACAAAACTTCCATCTGTAAAAACAGCAGAATTTAAACAGGCAAAATAGTTATCCACAGTAGGAACAACTGATGCTAAATACTCTTTTACAAGTTCAGGATATTTATGTGCAGCTTCAGAAATTGAGCAAAAAATGATTCCTAATTTTTCAAGTTCATCTTGATATGTTGTTTTTACTGAAACTGAATCAAATACAGCATCAACCGCAACTGTTTTAACACCTGCTAATTGTTTTTGCTCTTCTAGTGGAATACCTAGCTTCTCATAAGTTTTTAAAATCTCAGGATCAACTTCATCAAGTGAATCTAAAGCTTTTCTTGGTGCTGAATAATATGCAATATCTTGATAATTAATTTTAGGATATTTTAAATGTGCCCATGATGGCTCTTCCATTTTAAGCCATTTAGCATAGGCTTTTAACCTAAAATCTAAAAGCCAAGAAGGTTCATCTTTTTTGGCTGATATTGCTCTTATTACGTCTTCATTTAAACCTTTTGCAAAAGTGTCACTTTGTACTAAAGTTTCAAATCCGAGTTTATACTCTTTGTTTATTACGTCATGTATTTGTTTGTTTTCGTTCATGACTTCTCCAATATTTTATTTGAATTTTTAAATAGGATAATATTAGTCCTATTTGAAATATAGCACCACAATTATTAATAAATACTTAAATAGGATATAAATTATCCTATTTAAAATATTTTGATATGTAAATACTATTTTATCTTATTTTCTAAGCTTTTAGTATAGAAAGAAATAGGATATGTTAAAATTAAATATCCAATAGCAAGAGGTATATAACTCTCTAATGTTGAGTATGTAATAGCATCAACTTCTTGAGCATTCATAGTAAATTCACTAATAGCAATTATTGATAATAATGAAGAATCTTTTATAATTGAGGCAAACTGCCCCGTAAGTGAGGGAAGCATTCTTTTAAAAGCTTGAGGAAAAATGATATATCTATACATTTGATAGTTAGACATTCCTAAGCTTAAAGAGGTTTCGAACTGTTCTTTTTCTATTGATTGAATTGCTGCTCTTATTATTTCGCATACATAAGCACCTGAAAAAATAGCAAGAATTACTGTTCCAACTATATATCTATTTTCAAAACCCAAATTATTTGCAAATACATAAAAGAAAATAAGTATTTGAACAAGTAGGGGAGTTCCTCTTATAATTTCAATATAAAATCGTGAAAAAAATCTTAGTATTATTAATTTAGAGTTTTGAGCATAAGCAAAAAACAGCCCAATTATAAAACTAAGAATTAGTGCAAAAAATGAGATTACAACTGTCATTATAAAACCATTTATAAACTTTTGTTTATATTCATAAACGTGAGCCCAGTTGAAATTGTAAGTGATATTTGAAAACATAAAATACATGCATAGAGAAACTAAAAATAAAAGAAGTGAAAAATTAAAAAGATAAACCCCTTTTGACAAAGGGTTTATCTTTTTTATATCTAATTCATTTATGAAATATTTTTTTAAATTCAATGGGTAAAAGTCCTAAAAGAAAAATGGAATTTTTAATTCATCAAAAGTAGCTTTTGCATCTTTTAAATGTGTTTGTGCAAATATTGCAAATGTTCCATCTGCTTTTGCTTTACTTATAAATTCATTTACTTTATCTTTTAATGGATCATTTTGTCTAAGTGCAACTCCCCAATATTCAAAATCTTTTTGAAATGGTTTTAGTAGAGCAACTGTTGTATCTTTGTGTTGTGCATAGTTTTTATAAATTGTTAATTGATCATATAAAAATCCATCAGCTTTTCCTTGAACTACTTCTAAAACACAAGCATTTTCTTTATCAAATACTAAAATTTCTGCATTTTTTAAATTTTCAGTGGCATAAATATGTCCAGTTGAACCTTTTTTAACAGCAATTTTTTTACCTGCTACATTTAAATCATCAATAGAATTTACATTTGAATTCTTATTTGCAAGAATTGCCAAAGCTGTTTGTGCATAAGGAATTGAAAAATCAATTGATTTTTTTCTTTCATCTGTAATTGTCATTGAAGAGATAATTAAATCAATTTTTCCAGTTTTAAGTGATGGAATTAATCCACTCCAAGCTGTATTTTCAATTACAACTTCTTTCCCTAAATACTCACCTAACTTTTTAGCAAAGTCAACTGATACACCTTGTGGGTTACCATCTTTATCACTCATTTCAAAAGGAGGATAAGCTAATTCCATTCCTACTTTTAATACTTGTTTTTCTTCTTTTTTTTCAGTTTTTACTTCGCTTTTATTATCACAAGCAATAAAAAATAGTGATAAAAATGTAAGAGATATAATTGAAATTATTTTTTTCATTTTTGACCTTAAATATAAATTTTTTTATTATCTCATACTAAACTTAACATTTCTTTATTTATGACTCTTTTTATTTATTTTTATTTGAATATAATGTTCGCAAAATTTAGGATAAAAATAATTTAATTAATTTATTAACTTTATTATTTGTTACTTTTAGGAATAAAAATTTCTTAAGTAAAAGAATTAAGACAATTCTTATCCTATTTACATTACAATACAAAAAAATTTATATGAGATAATTAAAACTTCGGAATAGTTTTTGCATATAAAATTAAAAAAGATTAGGAATTAATATGATGGAAGTTTATTTAGATAATAACGCAACAACAATAGTTGACCCAAAAGTTTTTGAAGAGATGAAACCATTTTTTTGTGATATTTATGGAAATCCAAATTCATTACACAAATTTGGAGCAGGAACTCATCCTAAGATGGTAGAAGCTTTAAATTTTTTATATGAGGGAATTAACGCAGCTGACGAAGATGATATTATTATTATGTCAAATGCAACAGAAAGTATTAATACAGTTATAAAAGGTATTTGGATAGACAAAATTTTAAATGGTAATAAAAACCATATTATTACTTCAGAAGTTGAGCACCCAGCAGTTACAGCTACATGTAAATTCTTAGAATCACAAGGTGTTTCAGTTACTTATCTTCCTGTAAATGAAGATGGTGTATTAGAAGCTAATTCTGTAAAAGATTATATAAGAGAAGATACAGCGTTAGTATCAATTATGTGGGCAAATAATGAAACAGGAAAAATTTTCCCAATCAAAGAAATTGGAGCTATCTGTAAAGAAGCTGGAATTGCTTTTCATACAGATGCTACTCAAGCAATTGGAAAAGTTCCTGTTGATGTTCAAGATTTCAATGTTGATTATTTATCATTTTCAGCACATAAATTTCACGGACCAAAAGGTGTTGGTGGATTATATGTAAGAAAAGGTTATGAATTAACTCCATTATTACATGGTGGTGAGCAAATGGGTGGACACAGAGCTGGAACTGTTGATGTGGCATCTATGGTTGGAATGGGATGGGCTATGAAGCTTGCAACTTCAACTATGGCTTTAGCATATGAAAAAAACCATGTTTCTAAATTAAGAGATAAATTAGAAAATGCAATTTTAGAATTACCAGAAACTGTTGTAATTGGTGGAACAGCAAACAGAACTCCAAACACAACTTTAATTTCTTTTAGAGGTGTTGAAGGTGAATCTATGTTATGGGATTTAAACCAAAATGGAATAGGTGCAAGTACAGGAAGTGCATGTGCTAGTGAAGACTTAGAAGCAAATCCAGTTATGAATGCTTTTGGAAGTGATAGTGAATTAGCTCATACGGGTGTTAGATTTTCTTTAAGTAGATTTAATACAGAAGAGCAAATTGATTATGCTATTACTGTTATTAAAAATGCAGTTGCAAGATTAAGAGGAATTTCAAGTTCTTATGCTTATACACCTTCGTGTCATAAGTCTGGTTTATAATAAAAAAACGAATAATAAATAAAGGAAAATTTTATGGCGAAAAATAGTTTAATTAGCGGATCAATTTGGGACGAGTACTCAAATCAAGTTGTAAATAGAATGAACAACCCAAAACACCAAGGTGAAATTACAGAAGAAAGAGCAGCAGCATTAGGAGCAAAACTAATCGTTGCAGATTTTGGAGCTGAATCATGTGGTGACGCAGTAAGACTTTACTGGGCAGTTGATGAGTCAAATGATAAAATTGTAGAATCAAAATTTAAATCTTTTGGTTGTGGTACTGCAATTGCATCATCTGATGTTATGGCAGAACTTTGTGTTGGTAAAACAGTTGATGAAGCTGTTAAAATCACAAATATTGATGTTGAATTTGCACTAAGAGATAATGCAGATACACCAGCTGTTCCACCTCAAAAAATGCACTGTTCAGTTATGGCTTATGATGTTATCAAAAAAGCAGCAGCTGAGTACAAAGGTGTTGATATGGAATCTTTTGAAACTGAAGTAATCGTTTGTGAATGTGCAAGGGTTTCATTAGGAACAATTAGAGAAGTTATTAGAATCAATGACTTAAAAACTGTTGAGCAAATTACAGATTATACAAAAGCTGGTGCTTTTTGTAAATCATGTATTAAACCAGGTGGTCATGAAGCGAAAGAGTACTACCTAGTTGATATTTTAAAAGATGTAAGAGCTGAAATGGAAGAATCAAAAATGAAAAATGCAGCAGATGCAAGTGCTAGCGGAACATTATCATTTGATAAAATGACTTTAGTTCAAAGAATTAAAGCAATTGATTCTGTATTAGATTCTGATATTAGACCAATGCTAGTTATGGATGGTGGAAATATGGAAATTATTGATATTAAAGATAACTTACCTCATTATGATTTATATATCAGATACTTAGGTTCATGTTCTGGATGTTCGTCTGGATCTTCAGGAACTTTATATGCAATCGAATCTGTATTACAACAAAAAATTGATGAAAACTTAAGAGTTTTACCAATCTAATAAATAAAACAAATAAATACTAACAATTATTAAAAAAGGCTTGTGCAGTTTGCATGAGCCTTTTTTTATAGCTTATAAATAATCATGCAAGCAATAAAAGTTAAAAATAATGCGGAGATTTTTTCTATCAAATTAATATAGCTATTAAAAACTTTTTTTATCTTTTCTAAACTAATAACATAAACAATAAAAATATCCCAAATCAATACAGCAAAAAACATCCATAATGCATAAATAATTTGAATAGAAAAAGGTGTAGATTTTTCAATAGTAATTGAAAACATAGTAAAATAAAAGATAAAATTTTTAGGATTTAATACAGCACTAATAAAACCCTTTATAAAACTATCAAATAAATTATTAGCATTTTCATATTTTATATGTTTATTAAATAAATCTCTTTTTTTTGATTGAATTAGATAATAAGATATAAAAAATAAATATAAAGATCCTAAAATCTTTAGAGAATTAAATATATAAATATTCTCTTTTATAATTGTAATTCCAAATAGTGCTAATATTATATAAATTAAATTAGCAATAGAGATACCAAAAGCACTCATAAATCCAGCTTTTCTACCATATTTTAATGTTGAGTTAATGATAATAAAAAAATCAACATCAGGGCTTATCAGTGCCATAAAATGTGCAAAAACTAAAATTAAAAAATCTTGTAAATATATTTGTAATTCCATAAATCTCCTTTAAAAAAAGATTGTATGAAAATCAAGAAATTAATTATTGTACAAAATTGTCTTGGTATTGTTTGGGAGTAATTGCAAGAATTTTTTTGAAGTTTCTATGAAAATGGCTTTGGTCAAAAAAACCACACTCAAGTGCTGTTTGAGAGATACTTAATCCATTTTTTAATAAATCTTTTGCAAATTCAATTTTTAGATTTATAAAATAGGAATGAGCAGGAATATTTAACTCTTTTTTGAATAATTTAGTTATATAAAATGTTGAAAGATTAAACTCTTTTGATAAATCATATAGACTTATATCTTCTTTGATATTGTAATTTAGATATTCAATAATTTTATTTATAATAGAATTATCATTAATTTCAATTTTAATTTCTTGATTATATTTCACATATAAAGAAGTGAAAAATTCTATTAAAAGTGTCTCTTTTTCTAAAATTAAACTATTTGAAAAAAGTAATTCACATAGTTTAATAAAATTATTATAAATAGTTTTATTGTTTATTAATTCATTTGAAAAAGGAATAAACCCTTTTATATTTGGAAAAATACTTTGTTGAACACTCAAGCACCAATCTTTTGATAAATATAGCATATAGAGCTTATTTGCAGTTTTACTATTATTGTTACAGCTATGACTTATATTTGGGTTTACAATTGCTAATTGATTTTTTTTGAGAATAAAACTTTTATTTTTATTTGTATAAATTCTTTTCCCATTTAATATAGCCCCAATTGATAAAGTATTATGAATATGTTCTTTATAGCAATTATTAGATTTTGAGTATCTAAGTTCTAGATAGTTTAGTTTTTATCTGTAAAATATAGTGTTTGATTAATTATTCATAAGTGTATTAATATCTTCATTAAAAACTTATTATAAAAATTAATATCGCTATAAAGCACTCTTTGTTACAATTCAAATCTTTCAAATCTTCATAAAATCGGAAATCAGTGGAAATATCAAAAATCAAAGAACTTTGTCATTCTCAATCACTTTATTATTATGATTATGTGAAAAAATATAGTGAACATAATGGAAAAACAGTAGAAAAAGTTCACTCAATTTTTTTTAAAGAGGGAAGTTCTCCACTGTTGTTTGAGATAAAACTTGAGAAACCTATTTTTGATTTTGAAAAAACTTATTATAAAAATAATCTTACAAATGAGTACTACTTTAATAAAAGAGATATTTTAATAAAAGAGTATGATGAAAAAAATAGACTGCTTTATATTCAGATTTTAAGAGAAGATATAAACTTAAAAGAGTTAAATAGTGATGACTTTTTTATAGTTACTGATTTACTTTTTTTAATAAATAATTTGATTGAATGGTATGATAAAAATGGTTTAGAATTGAATTTTTCAGCTCAACTTCCAAGTATAAAAAAGCCAAAACTTGATATTTGTATTGATACAATTTTAAATGAAAATCAAATAGAGGCTGTAAATGCAATATTCCAAAACTCATATTCATATATTTGGGGACCTCCTGGAACTGGAAAAACAAAAGCAGTTTTATCAACAAGTGTAATAAACTATATATTTGAAGATAAAAAAGTCTTAATAGTTGCTCCAACAAATGTAGCATTGGAGCAGATTCTTTTGGGTGTTTTAGAGAATACTGAAAAACTACAAATTCCAAATGAAAAAATTCTTAGATTTGGAATTCCATCTAAAGATTTTTTTGATAAATATCCAGAAATTTGTGAAACAAGAGGTTTAGAAAAGGTTCTTGAAAGTTTAGAAAATGAGATTAAAATTTTAAATAGAGTAATCAAATATCGAGAAGGAAAACTTATAACTTCTGATTTAGAACAAATTGATACTTTTTTTTCTATTCTTGAACACAATAAAGAAAAAATAAAAAAAGAAGAAGAGAAAATAGAGTATTTTCAACCCTTGATAAATCTTCTAACTCAACCTTTAAAATCTTATCATTTTTCTAATAATTGTAAAATGATAAAAGAAGCCATAAAAAAAAGAGAAGATAGTTCTTGCATAAATTATGATGAAAAATTAATAGAAGAAAAAAGATTAAAACAAGTAATAAATATAGATTGTATAAGGGAAAATATCAAAGAATATGAAGGAATAATTGATAATCTAAATGAAGAGAATATCAAAATTTTATCTCAATCAAAAGATTTAATCAAAAGTGAAAAAATTTATAATGAAATATTTAAAGACTTAAATAATGAAAATATTGCTGAAAAAAGAGTTGAGTTAAATAATAAAATTTCACAGCTAAAATTATGGTGTAAAACAAATGAAGAAAATTTAAAAAAACTAATCAAAAACTCAAATGACAATCTTATAAATCAAGCACTAGATGAACACCATAAAAACTTTGATGAAGAGAAATTAAAAGAGAGAATTATTCAAATAACAAATGATAGAAATGATATTTTAGAACAAAGTACAAAACAAAGAATAAAATATTCAAAAATTTTAGCCATGACAATTGATGCTTTTATTCAATACACTTTAAAAGATAAAATTGAAGTTGATCATATTTTTTGTGATGAAGCAGGGTATATGTCAAATATAAAAGCTTTAACTCTTTTTAAAAATGATTGTCCTATCACATTTTTAGGAGATCATATGCAACTTCCTCCTGTTAGTGAAGTTAAAAATGATGATGTAAATGCTATTAAAAAAAGTTTTTTATATTCTCAATCTTCATTGTTCTTTGAAAGTCTGTTTTTGAAAAAAAATGAAGAAGAAATATATAAAGAGTTTTTAAATCAAACATTGCCAAGCTATGAAAAAACTATTCAAAAAAACCTTAAATATACCCATAGATTTGGAATAAATTTAGCGGCTGTTTTAGATAAATTTGTATATAAATTTGCTTTTCAATCCGCATTAAATCAAAATACACAATTAATGTTTATAAATAGTAACTCAAATGCAAATGAAGCAATTGAACGTTCAAGTATAGAAGAGGCATTAATTATAAAAGAGTTAGTAAAAAAACTAGAAGGAAAATCTTTTGCTATTTTAACTCCATATAAAAAACAAGTAAAAGTTCTAAAAGAGATTTTAGGAAAAAAATATTTTGAAAATATTATGACTATTCATAAATCCCAAGGAAGTGAATGGGATAATGTGATTTTTTCTGTTGTTGATGATTCTAATTTAGGGAAAAGAAAAATGTTTTTTACAAACTCTTTAAATGATAATTTCAAAAGCCTTAATTTAATAAATACAGTAGTAAGTAGAACAAAAAAAAGATTAATCATAGTTGCAAATGAAGAGTTTTGGATAGATCAAAAGGATACACAATTAATTGGAAATTTAATAAATATATCAAGAAAAGTAACTCTATGAATCTTTCTTATTAACAATCTATTATATAATTTATCTTATGATTAATCATATTAAAAAAGGATTTTAGATGTTTGCAATATATAAAAATGGAAATGTAGGTTTTAGAAGTACTGTTGATAATCTATATAATCTTAAAAATATTGATGAATTATCTGAAACAAGATTAAAACCAGATGAAGGATTTATTCAAGAATTAGGTAAAAATAAAGACAATAAAGAACAAAAAAAAGATAAAGATGATGCTTTAAATCAATATAAAAAAATGGCAAATATTGATACTTCAGAACCTGTGTATCATGCAAAAGATATAATGACTAAGAATTGCATTTATATTGATGTTCAATCAACAGTAAATGATGCTTATAACTCTTTAATTAAATTTGATATTGATCAAATGCCTGTTGTTTCATTTGGAAAAAAAATTGTTGGTATGATAAGTAAAAAAATGATTCTAGATTTATTAATGGATGATATTGAAAATAGTAAATATATTTTAAATAAAAAAATAGATGATATTAAATTATTAGAGCTTATAACAGCTGATCCTATATCTGATATTAGAAGAATCGCAAAGGTTATGGTTGATTTTGAATTGGATGCTCTTCCTATCGTTGGAGAAAATGATGTTTTGGCTGGTATTATTTCTAAAACTGATATTATAAAAGCTATTTCACATCTACCTAGTTTACAACTTTGGTCATAATAGATAAATCTTTTTTAAATTGAAATTATCATAAAACTTTTATATAACTTTTAGATATACTTCCCTAAAAATTAAAAGAGTATATATGGAATTTTTACAAGATATTACATTAACATGGATTATTATATTTATAATTACAGGTTTTATTGCAGGTTATATTGATTCAATTGCAGGAGGTGGAGGGATGATTCAGGTACCTGTTCTTTTATATAGTGGAATTCCTCCTATTTTTGTATTAGCGACAAATAAAATGGCTAGTCTTTTTGGTACTTTAATGGCAACAATAAAATATTTTTTAAGTAAAAAAATCTCTATAAAAGTTGTAAGTATTGCTATTCTTCCTTGCTTATTAGCTTCTTATATTGGAAGTAAATTAGTTATGTATATTCCTGATGATATTATTCAATGGGCTATTCTAATTGCAATTCCTGTTGCTTTGATTTTTTTACTTAAAAAAAGTTCAGAAATAAAAGAAGAAAATACTAAATTAACGAATAAAAATATTATCCTAGCAACTGCTCCAATTGGTTTTTATGATGGACTTTTAGGGCCTGGTACTGGAACTTATATGACTATTTCTATGAAAAAGTTTTTACATTTGGATTATATTATTTCAACTGCATCTACAAAACCTCTAAATTTAGCAACAAATGTGGGATCTGCGATAGCTTTTGTTATGGCTGGAAAAGTATTATGGATGATTGCTATTCCTATGGCTATTGCCAATATGTTGGGTTCTTATATAGGAAGCCATTATGCTATAAAAGGTGGAGAAGTTTTTATTAAAAAAGTTTTGATTTTTGTCTTGATCTTTATGTTATTAGCAAATATTATTAAAATAATACTTGACTAAAATTCTATTCCATTATCAAATATAATTTTATCTCGACCTTTATGTTTAGCTTGGTATAAAAGTTCATCAGCTTTCTTTTTGGCGTCGAGGTATGATTCATAATCTTTTCTAAAAGTAACACCTGCACTAAATCTAATAGGGATATTATTTTTTTTATAAATAAAATTTGTTGAAGTAATAGTCTCTTTTACTCTTTTTATATATCTTTGTATTTCAATTTCTTCTTCATAATTTACAAGTGCAATAAACTCTTCTCCCCCATATCTAGCAATTACATCTTCTTTTCTTGTTAATCTTTTTAAAATACTTGCAAAATTTTTAAGAACAGCATCTCCACAAGTATGCCCATAAATGTCATTTATATTTTTAAAAAAATCTATATCATAAAAAATTATTGCATAATTATTTTCAAACATAGAGTATTTTTTTTCCATTTTTTCTATTTCATGATGATATGCCCGTCTATTTAATATATTAGTTAAAAAATCAGTTTCTTTTTCTTCTTTAGCTATTAGTAACTCTTTTTGTAATTCTTCAATTTGTTTATGTAAGTTGCTAAATCTTTCTTTATTATCTTTAAGTATGGTTTTATTTATTTGTATAGAATTCTCTATTTTATATATAGTATCAATTAGTTTTGATTGTACAATTTTTAATTCTCTTTGTGATGCATTTGAAATATTCAGGGTAATTAATTCATCTTTGATTTTCATTATTTCATCTGTTGAATTTTCACTATCACTTAGAGTTTTATCAAAATATCTACTCATTAATGAAGTTAATTTAACAATATCATCTGTTTTATCTTTTAGATTTCTTCTATCTTTATTAACTCTATTTTTAGAAATCTCTTTTAATTCATTTATAGCACTATCTGTAATTATATTTTTTGGTTCATTTAAAGTTTTTGCAATGAAATTTTCTATATCTTCAAAGTGAGTAAAATCAATAGATGGTTTTAAAATTTCATCAAAAGCATTGATCAATTTTTTTAATTCATCTGAGCTAACTCTTTTTGCTAAAATTATGGCTAATTCTTTGAAGTTTTGAATATCATTTGATTTTTTTTCATCATTTGTTAGAGCATCTTTGATTTTATCAAATAATTCAAACTCTTCAATTTCTATGTTTGATAAATCTGCTTGTTTTTTGAACTCAATAAAATAATTACTTGGAAGGGTATCTTTGTTTTCTTCTTTTAGTTTTGTTAATGTATTTTTAGTTAATTCTCTTATTTGTCCCAAAACATAAAACCTTATAATTTATTGTATATACTTTTATTATATTGTATTATAACAGTTATTATTCAATAATAAAAATAAAATATAGTTAAAAAAGTTCTAATTAGGAAAAAAAATGAATGCACAAGATAAAGAATTAGCTCAATTACATGATTCAATTGTTGATGATGTAAAAGCATTAGTTGATAAATATATGTCAATTGTAGGATGGGATGTTCCTGAAAATGATGAAGATAATGCAAGAAGTAAGATTTTATATATTATAAAAGATGCAATTGCAGAGATTGAGGAAAATTAATATTGATTACTATCAATTAAATTTTTTACTATTTTACTTATAATGTAAAAAATATATTATAAGGCAAATATTATGAGTACAATTTCATCTTTTTTAACAGCAGATCACAGAGCATGTGATGAAGAGTTTGCAAATTTAGAAAATGCAGTAGCAAGTGGTGATTGGGAAGAATCAGCAATTAAACTAAATAAATTTATAACAGATTTATTACACCATTTTGATATGGAAGAAAAAGTTATGTTTCCAACTTTTGAAGATGTAACAGGTATGACACAAGGTCCTACTATGATTATGAGAATGGAACATGATCAAATGAGACAGTTATTAAATGCTTTACAAGAGGATTTAGACAAAAAAGATAAAAATCATTTTTTTGGTGTAAGTGAAAGTTTAATGATGTTAATGCAACAACATAATATGAAAGAAGAACAAATGCTTTATGCTATGGCTGATGTTCATTTAGCTTCACTTGTTCCTCAAGTTATTGAGAATATGAAAGCTATATAAAAATGTTCAATAAAGGTTTAAGTTTAGAACAAGCACCCTCTGTTAGTGTGCCTTTTAGATTTTTTTTAAGTGCTCCGATTTTTGGAGTACTTATCTCTTTAGTTTTTCTCTTTTTACCTTTTAATGAAGTTTCAAATCAATACTCACAAAAAGCCATAGGAATAGTTCATCTGTTTACCCTTGGAATTTTATCTATGATAATTTTTGGAGCGATGCAGCAAATGATGCCCGTTCTAGCAGGTGCAGTTGTAAAAAAGTCAAAACTATTTGCATCTATTGTTCATAGCTCTTTGGTATTAGGAACACTTTTTATGAGTTTTTCTTTTATTTTAGAAATAAGATTTTTATTGCATATAGGTGTTTTATTTTTAGCTATATCTTTTTTTACATTTTTTGTAGTATCTATTAAATTGTTATTTAAAGTTGAGTATCTTACATCAACAGTAAAAACTATGAGGCTATTTAGTGTATCTGGATTAATAACTCTTCTATTAGGTCTTGTTTTAGCAATATCTCATATTAGTTTGAATTTTTCTGTTTTTCATTATGCTTTAGTGAATATGCATATTCTTTTTGGTTTATTTGGTTTTGCACTATTACTTATTATGGGAGTTTCATTTCAAGTTATTCCTATGTTTTATGTGGCACTTGATTTTCCTAAATATATACAAAATAGAGTTCCTTTAGTTCTTTTTTTATTTTTATTTCTAGCTTCTTTATTTTTATATTTTGATATAAATTTTTTAATATTAAAAATCATTTTTACATCTATTATAATTTTATTTGCATATTATGGATTAAAATCACTAAATAATAGAAGAAGACCTGTTTTTGATGTGACTTTATGGTATTGGAAATTTTCTTTATCTATGTTAGTTTTATCACAAGTTATTTGGTTGTTTTCTATTTTTGAGACAAATTATATTTTAGCAATAATTTTTGCTTTTGGATTTTTATACTCTTTACTTCAAGGTATGGTTTATAAAATAATTCCATTTTTAGCATGGTTTCATCTAAATTCTAAGGGTTATTTTAAACTTCCAACAATAAGAGAGTTTATAGATGAAAAATATATTAAGATTAATTTCTTTGTTCATCTTAGTTCAATACTATTTTTTGTATTAGCTTATTTTGAGAATGATTTAATTTACTTAGCTGCAACTTTATTTTTTATGTCAAATATGATTTTTTTAATAAACTGTATAGTTGCCATAAAAAAATATATAAATATATCAAAAACTGATCCTATGGACTTATCTTCTTTTAAATAATCTCACTTGTGTTATAATGTTGCCTAATTTTTAGGTACATTATAATTTAGGGAACCAAATGGCAAATCAAAACAATCAAATTTTAAAAAATACAAATGCACAAATACTAGATGAGTTTAACGCTTCAATTATGTTTGATAAAGAGCTTTATGCTCAAGATATCAAAGGCTCAATTGCTCACTCACAAATGCTTTGTGAACAAGGTATCTTAACAATTGAGGAACAAAAAGCAATTGAAACAGGACTTTTACAAGTAAAAAATGAAATTGAAAGTGGAGAATTTAAATTTTCACTAGCATATGAAGATATTCATATGGCAGTTGAAACAAGACTAACTGAAATTGTAGGTGAACCAGGTAAAAGACTTCATACAGCACGAAGTAGAAATGACCAAGTTGCAACTGATTTCAGACTTTATGTTCAAGATAAATCAATTAGTATTAAAGAGCAACTAAAAGAGTTAGTTGAAACTTTTGTAAATGTTGCAGGAAATTACACAACTACGTTAATTCCAGGTATGACGCACTTACAACATGCCCAACCGCTTAACTTTGGATATCATTTATTAGCTTATGCAAATATGTTTAAAAGAGATTTTGAAAGATTTGAAAGTTCATATGAAAGAAATAACTATTGTCCTCTTGGAAGTGCTGCACTTGCAGGAACTCCTCATAATATAAATAGAGATTCAACTTCACAAAAATTAGGATTTATATCTCCAACTATTCATGCAATGGATACAGTTTCAGATAGAGATTTTGCTTTAGAGATTTTATTTAATATCTCTACTTGTATGATGCATATAAGCAGAATTTCTGAAGAGTTGATTCTTTGGTCATCATATGAGTTTCAATTTGTAAGAATGAGTGATGAGTATGCAACAACAAGTTCTATTATGCCACAAAAGAAGAATCCTGATGTTCCAGAACTTCTAAGAGGTAAAACAGGACGTGTTTATGGAAATTTAATTTCACTTTTCACAGTTATGAAAGGTTTACCACTAGCTTATAATAAAGATACTCAAGAAGATAAAGAGGGTGTATTTGATTCAGTAAAAACTGTTGAAATTTCAATTTCAATATTGAATGAAGTTATAAAAACAATGATTGTAAACACTGATAAAATGGAAAAAGCTTGTAAAATAGGGCACTTGAGTGCTACTGATTTAGCAGATTTTTTAGTTCAAAAACAAAACATGCCTTTTAGAACAGCTTATTATATTACAAAAGATGTAGTTACAAAAGCAAATGAATTAAACAAAGATATTAGTGAATTAAATATTGAGGAAATAAGATCTGCTTCTGATGAACTTAAAAATGTAAGTGAAGAAATTGTAATGTATTTAGATTTAAGAAACTCAATGAATGCTAGAAACTCATTTGGTGGAACATCATCAATGCAAACTGAAAATCAAATTAAATATTTTGAAGAGTGGATAAGTAATAAATAGTTTAAAAAATAAGTAAAGAAAATAAGATGAGAAAATAATCTCATCTTATTTTATAGGTTTAACGAAGTAAATGTTTTTTTGTTAATTCAAATAAATTAGGTATATCAGTTTTACCTACAAATCCATCAACTCCAATTTTATTCATTTTTCCTCTTACTGCATCTGTTGTCATAGATGAGTTTACAATTACAGGTATATGTTCAAACTTTTTATTGTTTTTTACATAAGAAGCAACTTGATATCCATCAGTTCCTGGCATTTCAATATCTGTAAGTACCATACCTATATCATTTGGATTTAATTCTTCTAATCTTTTTATTAGTAATTCGCCATTTGAATATATCTCAAATCTTACACCTGTTTTTTTGAAGAATTTATTTAAAACTTCTCTTGCAACTCCTGAATCTTCTGCTGCTAGAATTACTTTATTTGACTCAAGTTTATCATCTACATATTTTCGAACTTCATCTTCACCATCATTTGTCCAGTGAATATCTCTTAAAAGTTGTTCTGCATTAAATACAGTGCAAAGTTCATCTTTATTATTTACTTTTACATATGTCGTATATGTTATTTTAGAGTTTGTTTCTTCTGTATGTCTTAAATCTTGTGTAGTTTTTTCTACAATATCAAGCATATCTTTTACTAAGAAACCAATTTTCTTATGATTAAACTCACAAAAAATAATTAGCTTATAATCTTTTACTTCAAGTGCTGGAAGTCCAAGCCATGCATCAAGGTTGATTAAAGTTACAGGTTCACCTCTAATAGTTGCAATTCCTGCAATTATATTTGTATCTCTTGGTGTATCATTGATAGCTACTTCTTCAGTAATTATAAAAGCTTTAACTTTTGCTATGTTAATTGCGTAAATGTTGTTATGACCAGTATAAAATACTGCCAACTGTTGAACATTTCTAAGATGCGCTTGTGTCATTTGTTCAACACTACCACTAATACCGCTCATGAGAATCCTTTTTATAAGTGTATGTTATTTATTATATATGTTTTTTTCTTTAAGAAACTTTAAGTTATTTTCTGAATTTATTGATTAATTTTTGAATGGTCACAGAAGCCATCATTAAACCAAATGAACCAGTAACCCCCTCAAAACTTCCTTTCTCTAAACAAAGAGGAAGTTCAGAAGAAAAAATTACTTTAAACTTCTTTTTGAAACCTTGTGATTTTAATTCTGTTCTTATTTTTTTTATAAATGGATCGTTATAAGTATCCCAAATAGAGATGTACTCAATCTTACTTGGATCTATTCTTTTCGCTCCACCACTTGTACTAATAATTTTAGTAAAATGTTTTTTAATTAGGTGAACTTTTGGCTTAACATCATCAATTGCGTCTAAAATATAATCATATGATGAGAAATCAAAATTATCAATCCACTCAGGTGTTATTTTTACATGAATTGCGGTAACTTCTGGATATTTTTCTTTTAAAGCTTCAACTTTAATTCGTCCAATATTACCTTGGCTTCCCATTTGTCTATTTAAATTTGATTCTTCATAAGTATCAAAATCAACGATTGTAATATTTGTAATTCCTGTATTATAAAGTGCGTCTAAAGCAAAGCTTCCAACACCACCAACTCCTAAAAGTATTAGTTTAACATCTTTGAATTTCTCAAAAACATCCTCACCAAATAACTTTTTTGATCTATCATATTTCATCTAAACTTCTCTTTTACTATTTTTGGGTATTATATCATAAATTAAATTATGGGAGATGTTGATGGATAAAGAACCAATGACACTAGCAGGATATAATAAAATTACAGGAACATTAGAGTTTCTTAAAAAAACAGAAAGACCTGAAACTGTAATTGCATTAGAAGAAGCTAGACAATTAGGAGATTTAAAAGAGAATGCAGAATATCACTCAGCAAAAGAAAAATTAGGATTAATTGATTCTCAAATAGCAGAGTTAAATGCAGTTATTTCAAAAGCTGTGATAATAGATCCTTCAACTCTTCCTCATAACAAAGTAAGTTTCGGATCAACTGTTGGTTTAGTTGATGTAAAAACAGATGAAGAGTTTATTTATACTATAGTTGGTGGTGTTGAATCTAACGCTGAAAAAGGAATGATTTCATTTAATTCACCCTTAGCAAAACAGTTAATGGGAAAAGAAGAGGGTGATGAAATCAGAGCTACCCTTCCAGGTGGTGTTAAAACTTTTGAAGTTTTAAATGTAAGTTATAAGGAGATCTCTTTAATATGAATGTTGCGATTATAGGAGCTAGTGGTTACACTGGTTTAGAATTAATAAAAATTCTAATAAATCATCCAAAATTCAATATCTCTTATGTTGCAAATTCAACTGGAGATATTAATGTTCAAGATTTACATCCATGTCTAAAAAGTGTAATTAATATTGATGTAGAGTTAGCAAATGCTAGTGAAGTTGCAAAAGTTGCTGATTTAGCATTTTTAGCACTTCCTCATAAAACATCTATGGCTTTTGCAAAAGAGCTTTTATCTTTAGATGTGAAAGTTGTAGATTTAAGTGCTGATTATAGACTTGAACTTGAAGCTTATGAAAAACATTATTGTGAACATGGTGATAAAGAAAATATTGAAAATGCAGTTTATGGATTACCTGAGTATTTTAAAGAAGATATTAAAAATGCAAAATTAATTGCAAACCCAGGATGTTACCCAACTGCTTCATTATTGGCTTTATTGCCGTTTATAGATTATATAGATACTGATGCTCCAATTTTTATTGATGCAAAATCAGGTGTTAGTGGAGCAGGGAAAAATCCAAGTGAAACAACGCACTATTGTCAAATAAATGATAATGTTCATGCTTACAATCCATTTAAACACAGACATATGCCAGAAATTCATGAGAAAGTAAGAATTCTAAAAGGTAAAGATGTTTCAATTAATTTTGTACCTCATTTATTGCCACTTACAAGAGGTATGTTAGTTTCTGTATTTGCAACACTTAAAGATGATATTGATGTAAATGAAGTTTTAAATAGTGCATATAAAGATTGTGAATTTATTAGATTAAGAGATAAGCCAGTTGATGTAAAATCAGTTGCTGGAACAAATTTCTGTGATTTATTTACTGCAAAAAATGGTAAAGCACTTTTTGTAAGTTCAGCTATTGATAATCTTCTAAGAGGAGCATCTTCTCAAGCTGTAGTAAATGCAAATATCTTATGTGGATATGAAGAATATGAAGGAATACCAAAAATAGCCTATGTACCTTAGTATTCTTCAAGGCTCTATTTTTGTAGCTGACTCTCACTATAACCAAAAAAATACTCAGTTTTTAGTTTTTTTAAAAAAACTTGAAAATAAAGAGATAAAAACTTCTCAGCTTTTTTTGATGGGTGATATGATTGATTTTATATCAGGTGAGAGTCGATATTTTATAAAACAAAATAGTGATGTTATTGAACTTTTAAATAAATTATCAAAAACTATTGAGATTATATATTTAGAAGGAAATCATGACTATAACTTAAAAACTCTTTTCCCTAATATAAATGTAATAAAAAGAGAAAATCAACCCCTTCTTGCTAAATTTAAGAACAAAACAATTTCTTTATCCCATGGAGATAACTTTATAAATTGGAAATATGATTTATATTGTAAATTAATAAGAAGTAGCATTCTGCTTAAGTTTTTGAATTTTATAGATATAAATTACTTTATTTCAAAAAAAATAGAAAATTCTCTTCTAAATAAAAACATCTGCCACAAAATGAATAATTTTAAAAAAATTGTTTCAAAAAGGTTGGAAAACTATGATACTGATATTGTAATAGAAGGGCATTATCATCAAGGAGATATCTATAATATTAATGAAAAAATATATATAAATATTCCATCTTTATGTTGTCAAAATAAATATATTGTATTTAATGATTTAGAATTTATAGGAGAAAATATATGAATATTGCTTTAGTTGGTTTTATTATAATTGTTATTTTGTTAATAATTATTTTAATATATTTATTAACAATTAAAAAAAACATATCAAATACAGCTAATAAAAATCAAGTAAAAATGAATATAAAGTTATTTGAATATGATTTAAACAATATTAAATTCCCTAAAAATATAGAGCAAATGAATTCAGATTCTTTAACTAAAGCTTCAAAAGTTATTTTTGATTCTTATAAGTCATTAGATTATGCAAATAAAGTATCAAGCAGTTTAGATAAGATAGAGTGGCATACCTGGCAAGTATCTATTATATTATATTTTTTAAAAACAAAAGGGAAATATTATATTTCAAATGATGTAAGATTATTTCATGATGTTATTTTAGAATTAAATGAAAATCAAATTGAACAAGAAATGCAAAGAGTATGTAAAAAATATATGGAAAATATTGATATATATAAAGATAGAGATTATTTGAGTAATCAAGTGATTTGGTCAGCACGTGATGTGTCAATAATTTTATATAAAATTATAAATTCTTAAATAAAGGAGCTCTCATCGCAAAGTTTGAAGTAGTAAGTGATTATGAACCAGCTGGAGATCAACCAGTTGCTATAAAGGCTCTTAGTGATTCTATAAATGCTGGAAACCAGTATAATACTCTTTTAGGAGTTACTGGTTCTGGTAAAACATATACAATTGCTAAAGTAATAGAAGCCACTCAAAAACCAACTCTTATTATGACTCACAATAAAACTTTGGCAGCACAGTTGTACTCAGAGTTTAAACAGTTTTTCCCAAATAATCATGTTGAATATTTCATCTCTTATTATGATTATTATCAACCTGAAGCTTATATTCCAAGAAGTGATTTATTTATTGAAAAAGATTCTTCAATAAATGAAGAATTAGAAAGATTAAGACTTAGTGCTACAGCTTCACTTTTGTCTTTTGATGATGTTATTGTAATAGCTTCTGTTTCAGCAAACTATGGTTTGGGAAATCCAGAAGAGTACAAAGCTATGGTGCAACGAATTGAAGTAGGATTTGAATACTCTCAAAAACAGTTTTTAATAAAACTTGTGGAAATGGGTTATAAAAGAAATGATAAATTTTTTGATAGGGCAGATTTTAGAGTAAATGGTGATGTTATTGATATTTTCCCTGCTTATTATGAAGATGAATTTATTAGAGTTGAGTTTTTTGGTGATGAGGTTGAGTCTATTTCAAAAAGAGAATATTTAACAAACAATAAATCAAAAGATTTAGATGAGGTAATTATCTATTCTGTTAATCCCTTTGTTGTTTCAAATGATAAACTTGCAAACGCTGTAAAACAAATCGAAGAAGAGCTCGATCTTAGACTTGATTATTATACAAAAGAGCAAAAACTTGTAGAATATCAAAGACTAAAACAAAGAGTTGAATTTGATTTAGAGATGATTGAAGGTACTGGAATGTGTAAGGGAATTGAAAACTATGCACGACACTTAACAGGTCAAAAACCAGGAGAAACTCCATATTCACTTTTAAACTATTTTGAACAAATGGATAAAGATTTTTTACTTGTGGTTGATGAATCTCATGTATCTTTATCTCAATTTAGAGGAATGCATGCAGCTGATAGAAGCAGAAAAGAAGTATTAGTTGATTATGGATTTAGACTTCCAAGTGCACTTGATAATAGACCTTTAAAATTTGATGAATTTATAAAAAAAGCTCCACATTTTGTATTTGTAAGTGCAACACCAAATGAACTTGAACTAAATTTAAGTTCAGTTGTAGCTGAGCAAATAATTCGTCCAACTGGACTTCTTGATCCTATTATTGATGTGGTTGATAGTGAATTTCAAGTGGAGAAACTTCATGATGAAATCAAAAAAGTTATTGCTAAAAATGAAAGAGTATTGGTTACAGTTCTTACTAAAAAAATGGCAGAAGAGCTAGCAAGCTATTATGCAGATTTGGGAATAAAAGTAAAATATATGCATAGTGAAATTGATGCAATTCAAAGAAATCATATTATTAGAGAATTAAGACTTGGAGTTTTTGATGTACTTATTGGAATCAATCTTTTAAGAGAAGGTTTAGATATCCCAGAAACTTCTCTTGTGGCTATTTTAGATGCAGATAAAGAAGGGTTTTTAAGAAGTAAAACTTCTCTTATTCAAACAATTGGACGAGCTGCAAGAAATGAAAATGGAAGAGTTATTTTATATGCAAAGAAAGTAACAGCTTCAATGCAATTTGCATTAGATGAAACAAGTAGAAGAAGAAAAATTCAAGAAGAGCATAATACACTACATGGAATCACACCAAAATCAACAAAAAGAAGACTAGATCAAAGTCTAAAACTTGAAGAATACGATGAACTTGCATGGAAAAAAGAAAAAATAGAAAAAATGCCAGCTAGTGAGCGAAAAAAGATTTTAATTGAACTAAATAGACTAATGAAAAAAGCAGCTCAAGATCTAAACTTTGAAGAAGCTATCCGATTAAGAGATGAAATTGCTAAGGTTAAAGAGATATGAAAAAAGCAACAAAAGCAGATATAGAAATAATAAAACAAGCATTTGTGGAAAAGTACAGTGATGCTGTTACAGAGTTGAGTTATAGAAATGATTATGAGTTATTAATTGCAATTATTTTAAGCGCTCAATGTACTGATAAAAGAGTAAATATTATAACGCCTGCATTATTTGAAAAGTATCCAAGTGTAAATGAACTTGCTTTTGCCCAACTTGAAGATGTAAAAGCTTTATTAAATACTTGCTCATTTTTCAATAATAAAGCAAAAAATATTATCAAAATGGCGCAAAGTGTACTTGAAAACTATGATGGTGAAATTCCTCACAATCAAAAAGAGCTTATGAAATTAGCAGGTGTTGGAAATAAAACTGCAAATGTTTTTATGATTGAGTTTGAAGGTGCAAATCTTATGGCCGTTGACACTCATGTTTTTAGAGTTTCACATAGATTGGGGTTAAGCGATGGAAAAACAGTAGATATAACAGAGGCTGATTTGGTTAAAAAACTAAAAGGGCATGATTTACATATTTTTCATCAAGCTATGGTTTTATTTGGAAGATATATTTGTAAAGCAGTTAAACCTGAGTGTGATAACTGTTTGTTCCCTCAGGTTTGTAAAACTAAAAAGTCTTTTAAACCTGGGTGATTTATATTTTAAAAGAAGAGATTATTTTAAAATACACTCTTCTTTTAAATCTGAGAAATTAGTGAAGATATAGTTATCTTCGATTTTATTTATTTCAACATCTGATGCAGTACATAAAAACTCTTTATTTTCTTTTTTTACTAAATAAGTAAACTTATAAACAAACTTAGTTTTAGAACTAACTACTTTATTATTTAATAATTCTGCTTTTAAACCTTCAATAGTTGCACTTTTTTCTTTTGAATATTTTTCTTTAAACATTTTTGGAAAAAATTCTTCTTGTGTCTTTTCATAGAACATATAAGCAATTGATGAGATTACTATAATAGTTAAAAGGATTATAAATTCTTTTTTCTCGAATTTATTATTTACCTTATAAAGTATCAAAGTAAGAGCTACAATCAAAATAGCAATGGCAATAATAATTTGCATTTTATTCCTTTTTATTTATTTTTATTATATCCTACCTTTACACAAAGCTTTTATTAAAAACCTTTGAAAAAGGGAAAAATCATGCAATTGCAAGACGAAAACTATGATATTATTATAATAGGTGCAGGTGCTGTTGGAAGTGGCATTGTTTTGGATGCCTCTTTACGTGGATATAAAGTTTTATTACTTGAAAAAAATGACATTGCAAGTGGTGCTAGCTCTAAAAGTTCTAAATTAGTTCATGGAGGAGTTCGGTATCTTGAAAAAGCTATTAAAAATCTTGATAAATCTCAGTATGATCTAGTAAAAGAGGGATTACAAGAACGAGCTATTTTTCTAAAAAATGCCTCAAACCTTTCTTCAAGAGTAAAAATCAATATTCCAACTTTTTCATATATAAATCTTTTTTATACATGGATTGGTCTTTTTATGTATAAATTAATCGCCAGTAAAAAAAGCTTAGGTAATAACTCTTTTTTAAATAAAGTTGTTTCTACTTTATTTTTCCCAAATATAAAAAATGAAAAACTAAAAGGATGTGTATCTTTTTATGATGGCACTTTTTTAGATACTAGAATGATAATCTCACTTTTACAAACAGCTAATAATAAAGGAGCAAGTCTTAAAAACTATTGTGAAGTAAATGGTTTTTTATATGATGAAAATCAAAAAATTATAGGTGTAAAATATTTTGATAAATTTGAAAATCAAGAATATGAAGTTTTTTCAAAATGTGTTATAAATGCAAGTGGCGCAAGTGTTGATAATATTAGAATTTTAGATGATAAATATTCAGATGAGATTTTAGCTTTGAGTAGTGGAGTTCATATAGTAGTTAAAAAAGAGTTTTTAGGTTCAAGTGAGGCATTATTAATTTCAAATACAAGTGATGGAAGAATTATATTTATACTTCCATATTTAAACCACTGTTTAATAGGAACAACAGATGAAAGCTGTGTTTATGATGAGAATCCAAAAGTAAAAGATAAGCAGATTGAATATTTGTTAAATGAAGTAAATATTTATTTTCAAAAGCCTTTGGAAAAAGAGGATATATTATCGTCTTGGAGTGGAATAAGACCACTTATAAAAAATAGGAATATTAATACAACTCAAGAGATAGTTCGTGAGCATTTAATAACAAGTTCTAAAAATGGTTTAATTTCAATTGCTGGAGGGAAATGGACTACTTATAGAAAAATGGCACAAGATATGATAGATTTTTTAATAGAGAAAAAAATCTTAGAGAAAAAAGAGCCTTGTATTACAAAAAATTTTAAATTACTTGGAAATGAAGAAAAGCATGAAGATTTAGAAAAACTAATAAGTTTTTATCCAGTATCGAAAAATACAAAAGAATCACTAATTACACTTTATGGAACTAATGCAACAAAAGTTTTATTATTAGCAAATGAACTTGATAATTTTGAGTTAATAAATGATGATTTACCATATTTAAAAGCTGAGATTATATATTGTATTGAAAATGAGTTTGTAAAAAAACCTATTGATTTTTTATCACGAAGAATAGGGCTTTGTTTTGTGGATAAAAAAGCTTCAATATCATGTGTTGAAACAATTTGTCAAGTGATGGCAAAACTTTATAATTGGGATGAAAAAGACCTTGAACTTCAAATAAATGAAACAAAAGAGTACATAGAAAACTATTTCTAATAATTAACAGAAAATTAACAGCTATTTGGGATAATTCATAAATTTATTAATACAAGGCAATATTTATGAAGAAAATTATCTCTTTATCACTTGTAACAACTGCTGTTATATTAAGTGCAAGTGAAATCACAACTTTAGACACAATTAGTGTAGTAGAAACTGCAAATTCAAAAATAGTAAAAGATGTTAGTAATGAACAAATAAAAAGTGCAGATTTGGCTGAGGCTTTAAGCAAAAATGTTCCTTCGATTTCAATTGTACGAAGAAGTGGGATTGCAAATGATATTATTTTAAGAGGGCAAAAAAAAGATAATATTAATATCATTTTAGACGATGCCAAAATTTATGGTGCATGTCCAAATAGAATGGATCCTGCAACTTCTCATGTTTTATCAAATAATATTCAAAGTGTAAAAGTAATCGAAGGACCTTATGATGTTGAAAATTTTGGAACATTAAGTGGACTTGTAAAAGTAACAACAAAAGAACCAACAAAAAACGTACATGGTGAAGTAAATCTAGGAGCTGGAAGTTTTGGATATAAAAAAGCTAGTGCAACACTAAGTGGTGGTACTGATAGATTTAAATTATTAGTTTCTACTTCAACAGAGCAAGGTGATCAATATAAAGATGGGAATGGGAATAATTTTACAGAACAACAAATAGAAAAAGGATTTGCAAACTCTAGATTATATTCTGATTCTAAACAAGAAGCTTTTGAAAAGAATACACTTTTAACAAAGGGAGTGTTTAATATAAATGATGATTCTGAAATAAAACTTTCATATACAGCTAATAGAAGTGATGAAGTATTATATCCAGCAGGTTCAATGGATGCTGATTATGATGATTCAAATATTTATACTCTTGGCTATACTGCAAGAAATTTATCAGACTTATCAAAAGAGTTAAACTTAGAATACTACTATTCAAATGTTGATCATCCAATGAGTACTAAACTTAGAAATAGTGGGCTTACATATTCTACTGCACATTATAAAACATCAATGTGGGGAACAAAAATTAAAAATAGTATGGAAGTTGCTGATTCTGTTGTAACTTTAGGTTTAGATACGAGTGTTAGAAATTGGAGAGGTGAAAATTATATTACAAATAGAACTACTGGAGTTTCTACATACACAGGTTCTAGTTTAGCATCAACAGATACTACAAATAAAGCAATATTTTCAAAACTTGAAAAATCATTTGGTAAATTAGATTTAGAAATGGGGTTAAGATATGATTATACTGATATTGACTCAGCTAATGTAACAAAAAAAGACAATAAATACACTGCTTTAAATGGAAATATTTTTGCCATCTATAATTTAGATGATAATACAAAATATTTTGCAGGTATTGGAAAATCAGCAAGAGTTCCTGATGCTAGAGAACTATATACAACAGGAATGGGAGCACAAGGAAATTCAGATTTAGAAGATACAAAAAATTATGAAGCTGATATTGGTTTTGATAAAACTATTGGAACATTTAATATTAGGCCAAAATTATTTTACTCTATATTAAAAGATTATATTTATAATCCTTATACTGGAGGAATGTCTCCTGTATCATTTGAAAATATTGATGCTAAAATTTATGGTTTAGATATTTCTGGATTTTATTTCATGACTGAAAATTTATCACTTGATTATGGAATTGCTTATCAAAGAGGTAAAAAAGATGAAGCACTTGCTGGAAAAATAGACAGAGATTTAGCTGAAATCCCACCATTAAAAGGAAATTTAGCTTTAAATTATGAAATAGATAAATCAAAATATACAGCTGAAGTAATAGCTGTTGATAGTTGGAGTAAATTTGATAATGATGCTGGGGAAAGTAAACTTGGTGGATATGCTGTATTTAATTTAAAATATAATAATCAAGTTCATAAAAATATAGGTTTAACTTTTGGGGTTGATAATGTATTTGATAAAACTTATGCATCAACAAACATGTACAAAGATATTATGTATGCAACTTCTTCTTCATTTAATGATCCTGGAAGATATTTATACGCAAATTTAAAATATAGCTTTTAATAAGCTATATTTTCTATATTTTAATCAAACTCCATTCGTGCTTGTGTTTGACCTGTTGTTCCAAATTCATAGTCAATTTGCATAGCTATAGCTTTGAAATCGATTCCTTGAACTTCTTTTAATCCTTTTAAAATCTCTTTTTTACCATTTAGTAATTCTTTTGATTTTATACCATGTGAAATAGATAAACTAGCTTCTACAAATGCTGATAGTTTATCACACTGCTTAAGAGCGAGTCCATCTATTGCTTCGTATTTATCTGTATTGTATTTTGATACATCATCAACTACTTCTATTTTGCCATTTAATTTTATTTTATTTGTGAATTCCTCTTTTATTCCATCATAAAGACCTAAAATATAAGAGAATTCTTCATGTAAAACCTCCGGAATATTAGGCAAAATATCATCTTGAATTTTTTCTATTTCATACTCTGCAATAATATCAGATAACTCATCAACACAGTATTTTACAGGTGTTATAATATCTCTAGTTAAAGCTTCTGGTAAATCGTGAAATAGAGCTGTAAAAAAGTTGTTTTGTAATCTTTTATCACAAGCATTTACTTCAAGTGAGAAAAAATATCCAAAAAGAGCAACTGTAAGCATATGCCCTAAAACTGATGTTTCAGGAATTCTAGGAGTTTGCGCCCATCTTTTTTGAAATCTTAATCTACCACTTAAATCTATGATTTTCCCAAGCTTTTTATTTAATGCAATTTTTCTTACTCCAATTAATTCATAATAGTCTTCAATCTCTTCATCAACACTTTTTTTTACATCTTCAATATCATTTAAAAATTGGCTCGTTTGATAAACTATTGAAAATTCCCATTTTGTAGCAAGATATGATGCAGCTTTTAGTATAAATCTTTCTTTTTTATACATGTCAGGATTTGATAAATATTCTTCAAATTTTTGTAAAAAAGTTCCATTATTTATATCTTTTAGTGAAGGAGTGAGTTTTGAAATAACCCATGAGTTTATTTCTTTTGATTTTTTTTGTAGAGCTTTTCTAAAAACATCAGGTCGAATATCGGTTACAACTACACGTCTAAGAAATTCAAAAATTCCAGCTTCTATTAGGTGTGTGTAATCTATATCTTTTTCTAGTTTTGCTATAAAATAAGCAATAATAAATTTATGTGCTTGTTTATCAAGTTCAACTAATTGAACCATTCTTGGATAGTCATTCCATCTTTGAATAGATGCTGAAGTAAATATATAATCTATAATTCTAGGATTTATCAATTCTTATCCTTTGAGTCTTCTTTTTTGTCATCAAAAAACATCATTTTTTTACCAAGTAACATTAGGCTTACGACAATAAACATCATTAAATAAACTTGCCAATCACTCATAAATATGCCTTTTTTATTTTGTTTGATTATCTCATAATATTGATAAATAGGCACTTAGAATTAAATTTAAAAAAATTTGATGCAAAAGTTAAAATCAGATGTATAATTTCGAAAATTTTATTAAGGATAAAACAAAATGTCAACTTTGACAATCAGTAATTACACTCTAAAGCATTTTGATTTAAGAGCAAAAAGTACAATGGATGAATATCTAAAACTTATAAATGTAGATGTTAGTGATTACACTTTTGCTGGAAATTATATATGGCTTTCAACAGCAACAGGATTTTATACAATCGTAAATGATACTTTTTGTTTATTTATATTAAATTCAGGTGAATTATCAATGCTTTTACCACCAATTGGTAAAAAAGAGAATACTTATGATGCTATGTTACAGTGTTTTGATATTATGAATTCGCACAATAGTAATAGAAATTATTCGAAAATAGAGTATGTTCATGAAGAATTACTTGAAGGATTTGTTGATTATTTAGAAGAGGGCACTTTAGTATATGAAATGCTAAAAGATTTTATTATTGAGAAAAAACTTGTTGATTATATTTATAAAGTTGATGATTTAATTGATTTAAAAGGTGATTCTTACAAATCAAAAAGAAATGAAATAAATAGATTTTCAAAAGTTTATCCAAATCATAGAATTGAAATACTAGACAAAGAAAAGCATGGTACGGCCGTTATGCATCTGTTTAATAAATGGGTAAAAGACAGAACAACATATATGCCAAAAGAAGAAGTTGAAGTTTTTATGGATGGTATTTATTTTGAAAGATTTGCTATAAAAAGACTTATAAATGATTATAATAATTTAGAAATCATTGGACTTGTAATTTATATTGATGATGAAATAAAAGGTTTCACTGTAGGTGAGCGAATAAATGAAAACACAGCAAGTGTAATTATTGAAAAAACAGATTTTGAAATACTTGGATGTGCTCAATTTATTTTCAGAGAATTTACAAAAATTTTAAAAGAGAAATATAATAGTGAGTATATAAATGTTGGTGATGATATGGGATTTGAAAATCTTAAAAAAGTAAAAATGTCATATAGACCAAAAAAATTAGTTCCTAAATATACAATTTATCAAAAATGATAACAAAAGCAAATTTAAAAGATTTATCAGCTCTTTATAATATTGAAAGAGAAGTTTTTTCAAATGACCCATTTTCAATGAGTAAAAATTCTATTAAATATCATATTATAAAAAATGAATTATATAAAATAGAATTTGATGGAGTAATTGCTGGATATATTTTGTGGCTTAAGAGAAAAAAATATTATAGGCTTTATTCTTTGGCTATTGGAAATGATTTTCAAAATAGAGGTTTTGCCAAAAAACTTTTAGCGTATAGTTTTGAGAATTTAATAGATAGAGATTTTTCTTTAGAAGTAAAAGTTTTAAATGAAACCGCGATTAATTTATATAAAAAATTTGGCTTTGAGATTAAAAAGGTTTTAAAAGATTATTATGAAGAGTGTGATGGATATTTGATGTATAAAAAAGAGTCTAAAGCATAGGGTTAAACCCTATGCTCTACAGCTTCCCATTTTTCCTAAGGCATTTATTTTTTCAACACGACCTGCGTGTCTTCCACCTTCAAATTCTGCTTTATCCCAAGATTTAACAATAGCTTCAATCATTCCATAACCTGAAACTCGCTCACCTAAACAAATGATATTTGCATCGTTGTGTTTTCTAGCCATTCTTGCGCTATATTCATTGTGACAAAGTGCAGCTCTAATACCATCAAATTTATTTGCAGCCATACTCATACCAAGTCCAGAACCACAAATTAAAATTCCCATAGTCCCTTCATTTTCAAGTACTTTATTACAAACTTTAGCAGCATAATCAGGGTAATCAACTCTATCTTTGCTAAAAGGTCCTAAGTCTACTACTTCATGTCCTCTTTCTTCAAAAAGTTCTTTTACATAAGCTTTTATATCAATACCTGCATGATCTGCACCGATAAAATATTTCATATTAATAGATTCCTTTTTCATGATTGATTTGCATATTTTTTGTATCCATATTCTCTTCAATAGATTCAACAGTTTTTAAAACTCTATCCCATCTAATTTCTTTATTTTCATCCCAAGAGAAATATACAAACCAAGGAGTTCCAACTATAAATTTATAAGGAACAGTTCCCCAAAATCTTGAGTCATTTGAGTGATCTCTATTATCACCCATCATAAATGTTTCATCTTCAGGAATAATAATTGGCATCATATTAAATAGTTCACTAGGATTCATTCCATTATCTACAACCTCTGGGTCACTATGGATACCTGGATGATCTTTTTTATATGGATCTACCACCCAAAGTTTATCTCCAACTTCAATAATATTCTCTTTTGGATAATTAGCTTTTACAAACTCATTTCCCTCTTTTGGATGAAGTAAAAGATGTTTATCTTTAATCGCAACTAAATCACCACCCGTTGCCACGGCTCTTTTTACATAGTGAATTGTTTCATTTTTAGGGTATCTAAAAACTACAATATCTCCTCTTTTGGGTCTTGGACCTTCTATTAAATGTCCATTGTCATTAAAATCAGGTAAAACTTTTATTTCAAGCCAAGGAATTCTAGGAGTTGGAATACCATAAGAGAATTTTTTTACAAAAAGCATATCACCAATTAATAAAGAGTTTTTCATACTTCCGCTTGGAATTACAAATGCTTGTGCAACGAAAAATATAATACCAAGAACAATTATTATTGTTCCAGTCCATGAAGAAGACCAACCATATAGTTTTTTTAACATCTATTTGCTTTCTCTTTTTTCTCTTAATTTTGCAGCTTTTAGAGTGTTTTTTAATAACATTCCAATAGTCATTGGTCCCACACCACCTGGAACAGGTGTTATATGAGTACATTTATCTTTACAATCTTCAAAATCAGCATCACCTGTTAATTTACCAGTATCAAGTCTATTAATACCAACATCAATTACAACTGCACCATCTTTTAGCATATCACCTTTTAGTAAATGAGGAACACCAACTGCAATTACTACAATATCAGCAGCTTTTGTATGAGATGCTAAATCTTTAGTTCTGCTATTACAAACAGTTACTGTTGCTTTTGCATTTGTTAAAAGTGCAGCCATTGGTTTTCCAACAATATCAGAAGAACCAATTACAACAACATTTTTCCCACTTAATTCAATTCCATACTCTTGGAACATTCTCATTACACCAAATGGAGTTGCTGGTAAAAATGAATCAAGATTTGAAACCATTCTTCCTACATTATAAGGATGGAACCCATCAACATCTTTTAATGGATTAATTGCTTCTAAAACAACTGTTGTATCAATATGTTTTGGAAGTGGCAATTGAACTAATATTCCATCTAATTTTGGATTGTTATTCATCATTTCAATTGTTTCTAATAATTCTTCTTGAGTAATGCTATCTGGCATTTCATGAACAACAGAATATATACCTGCGTTTTTACATGATTTTGCTTTACTAGCAACATAAGTTGCACTTGCAGCATCGTTTCCAACTAATATAACAGCTAACCCTGGAGTTATGTGTTTTTCTTCTACTAATTGAGCTACTTCTACTTTAACTTCTTCTTTGATTTTTTCAGATAATGCTTTTCCATCTAATAATATCATTGGATTATACCTTGTATTTTGTTTTTTATTGAGGTAATCATATTATCAAAAATTCAATTAATAAAAGTTAAATAATTTATTAATAAAGACTTAAACAAAAATTTAGGAAAGCTTTTATATAATCACGCCCTAAAATTAAACACACAAAGGATCGTTATGTTAGAGGGTATCATTAGAGATAGTATGACAAAACAAGCTACTAAAACTTTAAGAAGAAATGGATATTTAATTGCAAATATTTATGGAAAAGGTTTAGAAAATGTTTCAGCAGCATTTAAAAGAAATGAATTTATTAAGTTTTTAAGAAATAAAGAGACTTTAGCATTTGATGTTAATCTTGATGGAACAATTACAAAAGTTGTAGTTCAAGAATACCAAAAATGTCCATTAACTTCGGAGTTATTACATGTTGATTTAATGGTTGCACAACCAGGTGTACTTACATCTTATAAAATTCCTGTTAAAACTACAGGTATTGCAAAAGGTCTTAAAAATAAAGGTCTTTTAATGGTTCATACAAAAAGAGTACCAGTTAAATGTACTTATGAAAACTTACCTAATAGCATTACTTTAGAAGTTTCTCAATTAGATACAGGTGATAATATTTTAATTAGAGATTTAACTTTACCTGCAGATGTAACTTGTTTCTTAGATCCAAGAGTTCCAGTTGTTGGTGTAATTAAAGCTAAATAATTAATATTTATGCATTTAATTGTAGGTCTTGGTAATATTGGTGACAAATATCAGTTAACAAGACATAACATAGGCTTTTTAGTTATCGATGAGATAACTAAAAATCTTAGCACTTCAAATATAAATAATCCAAACTTTCAATCTACTCTTTTAAAATCAGGTTATAATCTTTTTTCTAAACCAACAACTTTTATGAATAATTCTGGGGTTGCAGTTCATGCAATAAAAGAGTATTATAAAATTGATTTAGAAAATATTATTGTAATTCATGATGATTTAGATTTACCTTTTGGAACTGTAAAGTTTAAAATTGGTGGTGGACATGGTGGACACAATGGTTTGAAATCACTTGATGCACATATTACAAAAGAGTATATTAGAGTTAGAATTGGTATTGGAAAACCAGCCCATAAAGACGATGTTGCAAATTATGTATTAAGCAATTTTTCAAAAGAAGAATTGAATAAACTACCAGATATAATATCTCATACTATTAAAGCGATAGAAGCACTTAAAACTGAAGAAATCGATCAAATAAAATCAAAATTTACATTGAAATAACATGAGCATATTAACTAAATATATTTTAAAGAAATACTTACTAAATTTTATTATCGTTTTAATCTCTTTAGAGCTATTTTTCGTAGGTATTGATTTTTTACAAAACTTCAAAAGTATACCAGCATCAGCAAATTTACAACTACTTTATGTTTTATATAATAGTTTTTTTACATTAACTCTTGCATTACCTTTATCTATTGTATTTGGATGGGTTATAACATTAGCAATTTTTATTAGAAACAATGAATTTGTTGCTTTTAATGCCTTGGGTGCTACAAGAAAAGAGATATTTATTCCAATAGTTAATATTTCAATTTTTTTATTAACATTATTAATTTTTCTTCAAGCAACACCTCTTGCATACTCTTATGATCAAAAGAGAAAAATATTAAATAATGAATATTTCACAAGTAGTAAAAGTGATATTTTTTTAAAATATAATGATTATTATATATATTTTGAAAAACTATTACCATTGGAAAAAAGAGCAGAGAATATACATATTTTTAAAGTAAATAATATGGATGTTGTTGAAACTATATTAGGTGAAAAAGCATATTTTCAAAATGATAAATGGTATGTTGTTAATGTTAAAATTGTTAATAAACCAAAAGATATAAATATTGATAGTTCAAAATTAGATGTAAGATACGAAAAGTTTTTACATACCTTAGATGGATTTAAACCTAAAATTCTTGATAATGTATATGAGAATAAATCCGATTTTTCTATTCTTGATGCTATTTCAGCTTTAATTTTATTAAATGAACAGAAAATCAATACACAAAAGATTAGAAGTGTCTTATATAATCAAATAATAATCCCATTTTTTGTGATCCCACTATTGTTATTAATTTATGCATATGCATCATTAAATAGTAGATTTTTTAATCTTGGTAAATTTACTTCTTTTTCAATATTTGGTACTTTAATTGTTTGGGGATTCTTTTTTATGCTATTTAAATTTACAAATGGTGGAATAGTAATTCCTGAAATCTCAATTTTATTACCAATGTTTCTTTGGATAGTAATATCAATATATTTTTATAATAGAAAAATCAATTCATAAAAGGTCATATAAATGAGATCTCATGTTAAAGCTTATGGAATAGTTCCATATTTAATTAGAGATAATAGTATTAAAATATTATTATGTCTTTCTGTTGCTAGTAAGAACAAATGGGGTTGTCTAAAGGGAACTAAAAACAAAAATGAAACAGCTTATGAATGTGCTAAAAGAGAATTCTTTGAAGAGTCTTCCTTAAGTGTTGAAACAGCTTTATTTGAAGATTATTTTGAACAAATAAATATAGATAAAGATGTTGGTATTTGGTTGGTTAATGCTGATAATATTGAAGATTTAAATAAGTATTTTGATGTTGATACTTTGAAAAGTAATTACCTGTCTTGGGAAAATTCAAAGGTAAAGTTTTTCCCTTTGACTAATCTTCCTAGAATAAAAAATAAACAAGAAACTTTAATCAAAGAGATTAAGGATTTTTTGAAAAGTAAGAATCTACACCATTAGCAATCCCATTTGCTAATAGTTGTTGGTAACTTTTATCATATAATCTTTTACTTTCAGTTGGATGTGATACATATCCAAGTTCTACTAGAATAGAAGGCATTTGTGCACCTACTAGAACCCAAAAAGGACCCTCTCTAACACCTGAGTCATTTATATCTTTATATTTTGATCTAGTAGATTGCAAAATACCTGCTTGTACATCAATTGCTAGTTTATGTGAAGCTGTGATTCTTGGTCTATTTAATGATTCTAAAAATACATCTTTTGATGAATTACTCATTTCTCTAATATCTGATTTATTCTCCAATGCTGCAACTCTTTTTGCTCTTTCATTTCTAGCTGGACTTAAGAAAAATGTTTCAATTCCTGAAATCTCATGGGCTTTTTCTTTTGGAACTGAGTTTGTATGAACAGAAATAAATAAATCAGCATTTTTTTCATTTGCTAAAACTGTTCTATTCATAACTTTTATAAAAGTATCATTGCTTCTTGTAAGATATACTTTATATCCACGTTGTTTTAATATTGAATATAAATTCTTAGATACATTCAAATTTATTACTTTTTCATATCTTTTATTTGGTCCTACAGCCCCTGCATCATCTCCACCATGTCCTGGGTCAATTACTATTGTTTTATTTATAATTCTTGGTTGTGGTGCAGCTATGGCTGTTGGTTTAGTATTTGTTGTATCTTTTGTTTTGTTTGAACCTTGATCTTTTGGAAAAGTAGTAATGGTAAGCTCTTTATCATTAAGTACATAATTAACTTTTTGATTATAATTATTTATGATTCTTATTTTTACTTCATTACTTCCACTATCACTAACAACAATTTTATCAACGCCATCAATTGTTAATTTTGTAGGCCCTGTATATTTATATTTACCTTTTATATTAAAAACATTTTCATAATTTGAGGCATTTTTATATCTTACAAATTGAACATCTCTTTTGTAATAACTTTTATTAAATTTAACAAGAATTTTATCACCTTGAGTTTCCATAGAACGTATAGGATTTTCCAAATCTATATTTTGTCCAGCGCTATTTTCGTTACTTGCAGGAACTTCATTTGTTTTACTAACTTCATTATTAGTTTTTGATGGAGTATATATATCTTCATCTTTTTTTATTGAAGCTTCATTTACTGATATAATTATTTGATTTTTACTTACAGTGTAAGATGTATTAAGATTTTTTTTATCACTTAAAACAATTCTTAATACATCGGGTTTATATTGACCAATAGCAATTCTATCAATTCCATTTATAGCTAGTTTTGTAGGACCTGCATCTTTAAAATAACCATTAATATCAAATACGTCTTTATGTATTGGATTTTGATTTAGTTCAAAGAATCTAATATCTTTTTCATTTATATCAACATTAAAATCTACAATAACTGTATTATTAGACGTATAAACTGATTTTATCGAGTAATATAAATCATTACTTGAAGATGAAGAGGATGATGATTTTGAGTTTTGCACTATTGGTGTTGCTGATTCTAATTTTCTTGGAGGCGTAGGGTTTTTATTCCCCCTTGCTTCAAGAATTTCTAGTTTTTTCTTATCAGGAGTAACATCTTTATTTAGTTGTTCTCCTAATACAATAATCTTTTTTAGTTGTTCAATTTTACCTTGTTCATCTTTTTCAATGAGGGCTTTTAAGTAATCCATTTTTGCAGTACGGTACTGTTGCATTAAATCACTAATAATACCGTTTGCAAACAATAAGTTAAATGTTAAAAAAGTAAGAATAAAAAATTTTTTAAAAATTTTTATTCTCCTTGAGTTAATTTTTCCATTAACTCTTTCACTGAAATGATTTTGTTAATTCGATAACCGTTTGATCCTGTAAAAAACAGACCTGTTTCCACATCACCATTATATGCAGCACCTAATCTATCTGCAATACAATAACCAACAATTTTAGCTTCATGTCCTCTATTACAAGGTGCTACACAGTTTGAAATACATTGTACTTTTGGTGCTGTGTTATTTTCAATTGAAAACTGTAAATTTGTTCTAACACCTCTAGCTGGTAATCCAACAGGTGATTTCATTAATGTAATATCTTCTTCTTTTGCATTTAATAATACATTTTTAAGTTTTGCATCTGCATCACATTCAAAAGTACCAATAAATCTAGTAGCCATTTGAACACCTGAGCATCCCATAGCAAGATATTTATCTATATCATTTTTATCCCAAACTCCACCTGCTGCTATTATTGGGAAATCTCCCCAGTTTTTAGCTTCTTCAATAACAGGTCCTACAATATTTTCTAATTGGAATTCTTCTTGCATACATTGATCATAAGTAAACCCTTGGTGTCCACCACTTAAAGGTCCTTCTACAATAACTGCATCAGGAAGTTTGTTATATCTTTTCCATTTTTTACAAATAAGTTTTAATGCTCTTGCACTTGAAACTATTGGAATTAATGCTACATCTGGGTAATCTTTAGTAAATTCAGGCATATTTGTAGGAATTCCAGCACCTGTAATTATGATATTAACACCAGCTTCACAAGCATCTCGCACAACTCTTCCATAATCATTAATTGCATATAAAACATTACAACCTAAAGGTGCATCTCCACAAATTTTTCTAGCGTTTTTTACAATTTCAAATAAAGAGTCTTTGTTATAAAAGTTAGCAACATCTTTTGGCTTATCTTTTTTTGTAACAATTTGTACACTCTCACTTTTATTTCTGTAGTAACCTGTTCCAACTGCAGAAATTACACCTAATCCACCCTCTAAACTAACATTACCAGCTAATTGATCCCAGCTTATTCCAACGCCCATTCCGCCTTGAATAATTGGGTGTTTTATTTCATATTTTCCTATTTTCAAAATTAGCCTTTCTATTTTATTATTATCTTAGCGAAATTCTTTTTACCTTTTTGTAAAATGTATTCACCAATTTCTAAATTTAATTTATCATCGTTTATTTTTTCTTGATTTATTGACACTGCATTCGCTTTTACATCACGTCTAGCTTGTGATGTAGAATCAACTAATTTTGAATCAACTAATGCTTGACAAACCCAAACAGGAGCTTCAAATACAAATTCTGGAATATCTGTTGGAATATCTTTTTTTGCAAATACTCTTTCAAACTCTTCTTTTGCCTTTGCTCCAGCGCCATTTCCATGGAATCTCTCAACAATTTCCATTGCAAGTGATTCTTTTACTTTTTTAGGATGTAAAGTTTCATTTTTTACACCTTCTTTTATCTCTTCTATTTCTTTTAATGATTTTGCAGATATTAATTCAAAATATCTCCACATTAATTCATCAGAAATAGATAATATCTTACCAAACATATCAAATGGTTCATCAGTTACACCAATATAGTTTCCTAATGATTTTGACATTTTTTGAACACCATCAAGACCTTCTAAAATAGGCATCATAAGAACTGCTTGTTGTTTTTTACAATTATAAGCTTTTTGTAAAGTTCTTCCCATTAATAAGTTGAATTTTTGATCAGTTCCACCAAGTTCAATATCAGTATTCATAGCAACTGAATCATAACCTTGTAATAATGGATAAGTAAATTCACTTAAAGCAATAGGTGTATTTGATGCATATCTTTTTGAAAAATCATCACGTTCTAGCATTCTTGCTACCGTTAAGTTTGAAGCAAGTGATATTAAACCACCAGTTCCTAGTTCTTTTAACCAAGTTGAATTAAACATAACTTGTGTTTTTGATTCATCTAATATTTTAAATACTTGTTCTTTATATGAAACTGCATTTTTTTGTACGTCTTCTTCAGTTAAAACTTTTCTTGTTTCACTTTTTCCTGTTGGATCTCCAATAGTTGCTGTGAAATCTCCAATTAAAAATTGAACAATTCCTCCAAACTTTTGGAAAGTTGCTAATTTTTGGATAAGTACTGTATGACCTAAGTGTAAATCAGGAGCAGTTGGATCAAAACCAGCTTTTACATAGAAGTTTTCGCCAGTTTCAAAATATCTTTTTATAAGTTTTTCGATAGCTTCAATATCTATAATTTCAAAACTACCTCTTTTAATTTCACTTAATGCTTCTTGAACTCTATTTTCCATTAATCTTCTTTACCTTTACAACTTATTTAGTATATGCATCTTTTTTTGAAAAGAATTCTATAACTTTTACTTTTCTTTCTATAATTTTTCTTACTTCTTCAATATTTGATTTGTTTATTTCAAATTCAATATCGCAGTATTGAATATATGAATGCTTCTGTCTTCCAAATTCAACTGCAAGAATATAAAATTCATTTTCAGCTAAATATGTCAATACTTTTGCTAATTCACCTTTCGTATTTGGAATACTAATTACCATTTTATATTGGTAAACACTACTTTTTGTCCATTTACAGAAAAGCATTTGTTGGTTTGTTTTTATTTTACTGTAAGCTTTATCACACATTTTATGATGAATGATTGCTTCATTGCCGTTTTTAAATGCAACAATATCATCACCAAATTTTGGATGACAACAATGGTCAAATGATACAGAACTTATACTGAAATTTGAATATATTAAAACATTATCAAATTTAAATTCTTTTATTTTACTAGTTAAGATTTTAAATCTAGTCATTAATCCATTGTCATTTATTATATTTTTTTCAAGAACTTGTTTTGTGTGCTTGAAAAAATCTAATATTTGAGGGATTTTATATAATGAATCAACATGATATGTTTTTGTTATATCTTCATAGTATCTTGAAAATACTGAATTTATAATATTTTTTCCAGATAACTCATCAATCTCTTTTTGTCTATGTGTACATAAAAGTTTAATTTGTTTTTTAGCACGTGAAGTTTTAACCATATCAAACCAAGAACATCTAACAATTACTTCATTAGATAATTCAATAGACACGATATCAGTGCTCTTAAGCTCAGTTAAAAGAGGTTTTTTAATTTTATTAATATAACAACCAATTGCTTTTTTACCAATATTAGTATGAACAGCAAATGCAAAATCATATGCAGTTGAACCAACAGGAAGAGTAAAAACTTCTCCTTTTGGCGAATAAATAATGATTTCTTCTGTATATAAATTGTCTTTTGTTTCTTGATAAAACTCTTCTACATTTTCATTTGAAAACTCTAATGACTTTAACCAATTTAAATTTGTAGTATTTTTAGCACCTGTTTTGTACTTCCAATGTGCTGCAATTCCAAATTCTGCAATCTTATTCATCTCAAATGAACGAATTTGAATCTCATAAATCTTTGAATTGTAAAATATTGTTGTATGTATCGTTTGGTAACCATTTTCTTTTGGTGTTGCTACATAATCTTTAAATCTAGAGATTAATGGCTTAAATTCTAAATGCATAAAACCTAAAACTTTATAACAATCTATATCTTCTTCAACCAAAATTCTAATAGCAAATAAGTCTAATACTTCATCAATAGAAATACCTTTTCTTTGCATTTTTAAATAAATTGAATAGTGATGTTTTATTCTTGCGTAGATTTTGATTTTATTTAAATCATAACCATTTTTTTCTAATAAATTTTTTGTTGTAGATATAAAATTATTAAAAGTTAATTGCATAGTATGCTGTTGCACTTTTAAGAAGTCATCAATTTTTTTATATTCTTCTGGATAGATGTAAAAAAATGCTAAATCTTCTAAGGCATTTTTTAAATTAGAAATTCCTAATCTATTTGCAATTGGAACGTAAACTACAAGAGTTTCTTCTGCAATTCTTCTTTGTTTATTAGCAGGAAGAACTTGAAGAGTAAGCATATTATGAAGTCTATCGCAAAGTTTTACGATTAGAACTCTTACATCATCAATTGATGCAATTAGCATTTTTCTAAATGTTAAAGCTGATGATATAATTCTTGAATCACTTGTTTCATCAGAAGCAATAAACTCATGCTCTCTTATTTCAACGATTTTAGTAAGACCATCAACCATATGAGCAATATCACTTCCCCATCTTTCTTTGATGTAATCAAGTGAATGATAAGTATCTTCAACAACATCATGAAGTAGGGCAGTTGCTATTATGGCTTCGTCTTTGGAAAAGTGTGCAGTTATACAGGCTACTAAAATTGGATGAACACAATAAGGTTCTCCACTTTTTCTATATTGACCTTCATGTGCTTCAATAATAAAATTAATTATTTCTATAAGTTTTGGTGATATTTCAGTTTGAGTTTTGAGTTTGTTTATAGCATCATCAACATTGTTTATATGTTGAATTTCTTTGATAAATGGATCCATAATGTTAAGACCTAAAGATAAGTTTTTAGGCTTATCTTTACTTTCTGTCTACAAAACCTTCGATTCTTAGTAAACCAGATGCAATCTCATCAATTGCGATATCTGTATATTTCATTTTTTGAGTATTATGCTCTAATAACGGTTTAGCACCTTTACTTAATTCATCCGCTCTTTGTCCAACTGCAATTGCTAAAATATATCTGTCATTGTCAACTTGTTTTAAAGCTTTTGATATTCTTTCTTCTAATCTCATCATAAATTATTCCTTTTGGTATTTAATTTTTACTTAACGATTGAACATTTACTATAATCACCTTGGATGATTGCTAGTAGGTTACCTTTTTCATTCATATTAGCAACAACAATTGGAAGTTTATTATCCTTCGCTAATGCGATTGCTGTATCGTCCATAACTTTTATATGATCTTCTAGTGCTTTATCATAAGATAATGTATCATATTTTACAGCATCTGAGTATTTCATAGGATCTTTATCATAAACACCATCAACTTTAGTAGCTTTAATTAACATACAAGCTCCAATTTCAGTAGCTCTTAGTGTTGCACCTGTATCTGTAGTAAAATATGGATTTCCAGTCCCTGCTCCAAATATTACAACTCTACCTTTTTCTAAATGTCTCATTGCTTTTCTTACAATGAATGGTTCAGCAATTTGCTCCATTTTTATGGCAGTTTGTAATCTTGCACTTAAACCTTTGTACTCAAGTGCTTCTTGCATTGCAATACCGTTTATAACAGTTCCTAACATTCCCATATAATCTGCACTTGTTCTTTTAATAACACCATCAGCTGCTGCTGTTACTCCTCTGATTATATTTCCACCACCAATAACAATACCAACTTCGATATTGTTTTCTACTAGGCTTTTAATCTCTTCAGCAATATAATCTAATATCTGAGTATCAATACCATAACCTTCAGCACCAGCTAGTGCTTCACCAGAAAATTTTACAAGTACTCTTTTGTTCATATGCATATCCTTCTATAATTTTTGGATTTTACCTAAATAATGATTAACAAATACTTAGCTTAATGCCCATTCATAGAAAGGCAATACATTTATTTTTAATTTTGGATCGGATATTTTTTCATTATTTGAAATGGTGATAATATTTATTTCATTTATATTTAACTCTTGTGCATTTTTTATTATTTTTTTTACTAAATTACCAGTTAAAAAAGTATTAAAAAATGGAATTGGAACAACAGCTATATTTTTTGATTTAATATAAAAATCAATATTATCTAAGTAGTAAATATCTTCATATTTATTTATTAATTCTAAAAAAACTAGGTTAGAAAATTCATTTTTAAACTTTTTTGTATGGGAGATTGCATTTATAAATGAGTGATTATAGCAATAGATTTTTTTTGTTGCTTTTTCTTGATTATATTTTTGTAAAAAATAGATTGATTTATTATTTTCATAAAGTTTACAAATTTCATAAAACTTATCTTTTGATATCTTCATTTTTAATTTTAGGGAGTTAAAAAGTTGAAAAAGTGATTTTTTTTCATCTATATTTTCAACTAAGATTTTAAAAATCTCATATTGTGTAACATCTTTACATTGAAGTTCAATTATTTCTTGTAATCTATGAATTCTCTTGTGTTCATCGATATTTATAAGCTCTGGTAAATTTCCATATTTTAAAAATACATTAAAACTTTGAGTAATGTTTTGATGCTTATTATCATGTAATAAGTACTCTTCAAAATCTAAAGCACCAATTATTAGATTTTTAAAACCTTTTATTTTTCTTGGATTGATTGTAGAAATTATTATATTTTCACAAAGAGGAAGTTCAAACTGAAAATCAAAATTTTCCAAAACTAAAACAGAGATTTCATTCATTTTGATAAATCTTTGTATGTTTTGCGAAATCTCGATAATATCATTTCTTAAATCAGAAAAATCAATATATAAGTATTCTTTTGGCTTAAAAGAAGATAAAAAATCATAAATCAAGTAACTCTTACCAGTTTTAGAAGCACCTGATATTATGGTTTTATTATGTTCGATTTTTATTTTTCGTTCAATGAAATTAACTTTTGAAAAGTTAATTTCATAACAAACTTCTAAACTTTTCATTTTTTATTTGATATTAAAATAATTGCTTCTTTAATTGCATTTACATAACTTTTTGTATTTACTTTTTCATTTTTATATGCAATATTAAAAGCTGTTCCATGATCAACTGAAGTTCTAATTATTGGAAGATTTAAACTTACATTTATACTTTGATCAAAATATAAAGCTTTTAGTGGAGCTAAACCTTGATCATGATACATAGCTACAAAATATTTATAGTTTTTTCTTGAAAGTGGTGAAAATGCAGTGTCTGGAACTAATGGGCCTTTGAAAATATTTTTATCTAAAGCTTTATTTGCTTTTTTAATAGCTTTGAAAATTAAAACTTCTTCATCTCCTAAAACCCCATTATCACTTGCATGTGGATTAAGACCAAGAACGCCAATATTGTCATTTTTCACATTTTTATAAAAATCAATTAAAAATGTAGTCAAATCCTCTTCATTAACTTTCTTTGCAACTTTTCTAAGAGGTATATGCTCTGTAAATAGTCCTACAAACATCTTTTTACATCCAAGCATCATAATTGCATTTTTACCAAAAAAATCTCTTAGAACCTCTGTATGACCCTTGTATTTTATATCTGCTTTACTCCAAGCTTCTTTATTAATAGGAAGTGTGCAAATTGCATCTACTTCTTTTGTATTTGCAAGATTTATAGCATCCATAAAAGAATCATAAGAGTATTTTCCAGCTTTTCTTGAAACTGTTCCTGCTTTTATCTCAAATTCACCTTTTGTTTTAAAAATCTCAAAATCTTTAGGAATTTCAAGCTTTAATTCTTTTGCAGCACTTTTTAGCATTTTATTATTTATACAATAAATTGGTTTACAAATTTTTGATATTTTATCATGGCATTTTAAAGCAATTTCAATTCCAATACCATTTAAATCACCAATACTAATTGCTATTTTTGGTTTATAATCAGTCATTTTTAATTAATTCTTTCATATCAATAATTGCTTTTTCTAGACCTATAAATACAGATCTTGCAATAATACTTTGACCAATATTTAACTCTTCAATTTCAGGAATTCTTGAAATTAGTGTTACGTTTTGATAGTTAAGTCCATGACCAGCAGCAATTTTTAGATTTAATTTTTTTGCAAGTTTTGATGTTCTTTCAATCTCTTTTATTGATTTTTCAAGTTTAGTTTTTAATTCATTTTTACTTAATTCTAACTCTTTAATTGTATGATGAGTTTGAGATAAATTTGTATAAAGCATTGCATAAATATTTGCAAATGTTCCTGTGTGTAGTTCTATCCACTCAACTTCTAATTGACTTGAAAGTTCAATTACTTCATCCTTTGGATCAATGAATAGTGAAACTTCAATTTCATTAGCATGAAGTTTATCTATTGCTTTTTGAAGTTTTTCGTAGTTTCCTTTTACATCAAGTCCACCTTCTGTTGTAACTTCATTTCTATTTTCAGGAACAAGAGTAACACGAGAGGGTTTTAATTTGCAAATAATATCAATAATATCTGGATTTATAGAACATTCAAGATTTACAGGCAGAGTTGATTGAGCGCAAATAGCAATTGCATCATTATCATGAATATGACGTCTATCTTCTCTTAAATGTATCGTGATTTGATCTGCCCCTGCAATTTTGCAAATACCAAGGGCATCTAGGGGATTTGGGTCGTTTATTTTTCTAGCTTCTCTTAAAACAGCAATATGGTCAATATTTACACCAAGTAACAAAATTCATCCTTTAATATGGGCTTTATTTCTAAGTGAAATAATAGCCAATATTAAATAAAGAAGTGAAATAAAGGGTTTTAAATTAGCTTAAATCTTTTAGAGTTGCAATATTTGCAGCAAGTTTATTATGTACTTCTAAATATTCATCTTCAGGATTT